>SMEK01000433.1_pt1 | contig 16158 bp, 17 predicted proteins | sample 2456371 | NCBI WGS metagenome assembly SMEK01 (sample SAMN10132590, study PRJNA489261) | soil metagenome | isolation source: day1 antibiotic-loamy sand soil ammended with composted manure from dairy... | place: USA | collected 2015-04-01
CCGGGCGCGGTGGTGTCGTTGAGCGGTTCGTGGGTGCCATCGCGCAACCAGTCGGCCAGGCCCGAGTCGCCCAGCCGTTGCTGCAGCGATGCGCCACGGTCCTGCGGGCGGCGCAGGCCGAGCAGGCTTTCGGCAGCGTGGTTGAACCAGCGTATGTTCTGTTGCGGGTCGAGCAGCACGACGGCGTCGGGCAACTGACTGGCGACGTTGCGCAGGTCGCGCAGGTTGGCGGCGAGGCGACGGGAACGCATCATGAAACGATCATGCCTGAGTAGGCTCACTGCAGCCGGGGCCGTCATCATGGAGCGCGATTGATGACGAATCCGGGTCAGCAACAAGACCACTTCAGCCAGCGCGACCAGCGCAACACCCGCGGCAACATGGCCGCCGGCGAACCAGCCCAGCACGCCGCCAGCGAACAGGGCGGCGGCGAGCGCAGCGGGCAGTTTCCAGGAGGACATGGCAGGCGATGTCATTCGGCGGTGACGATGCAGCGTCGGGATGCGGTCGCCCAGCATCGGCAAAAGCCGGCGCCGCCGCAAGCGGTCAGACGCTGGTCGAGAAGCGATAGCCGGTACCGCGTACGGTCTGCACCAGGTTGTCGAGTTTCCACGGCTCCAGCGTCTTGCGCAGGCGACGGATGTGCACGTCGACGGTGCGCTCCTCCACGTACACGCTGCCGCCCCAGACGTGGTCGAGCAGTTGCGTGCGCGAATAGACGCGTTCGGCATGGGTCATGAAGAAAAACAGCAGCCGGTATTCGGTCGGGCCGATCGTCACCGGATCGTCGCCAGCGAACACCCGATGGGCCGGCCCGTCGATGCGCAGGCCGCCCAGCTCCACCACGCCGGCGCCGTCGTCGCCCTGGCTGCGTCGCAATACCGCCTTGATCCGCGCGATCAGCTCACGGGTGGAGAAAGGCTTGACCACGTAGTCGTCGACACCGGCTTCCAAGCCGTTGACGCGATCCATCTCCTCGCCGCGCGCGGTAAGCATGATGATCGGGATCTCGCGGCTGAGCTCCTCCTTGCGCAGACGCCGGGCCAGTTCGAGGCCGCTCATGCCCGGCAGCATCCAGTCGAGCAGGATCAGGTCGGGTACCTGTTCGGCCAGGGCCAGTTGGGCGGCCCGGGCGTCGGCGGCCTGCATCGCATCCATGCCGGCCTTGCGCAGGGCGAAGGCGATCATTTCGCGAATGGAGGTTTCGTCTTCAACGATCAGGATGCGTTTGTGCACGTGGTCCGCCGGTGGCTTGTGACGGGCATATTGCAGCCGATGAATGTTACGTGTCGATGACACTCGCGCGTAGCCACGGTCGCAGCGGGCTCAGCGCCGGGATTCGTTGTCGGGGTTGTCCTCGGTCATGATCTTGCGCTTTTGCAGTTCCAGCACCAGCGGCGTCAGCTCGGTGATGCGCGCCTGGATGCGCACCCGTGCGTAGTAATCCAGGTCGTCGCGCTTGAGCAGTCGCTTGAGCTGTTCCATAGCATCGAACGGGCGCCCGGCGTAGTAGCTGGCGTCGGCAAAGGCTTCGCCGGCCCGCACGGTATCGCCGGCCTTGTCGCTGGCTCGCGCGTAGGCGCTGTAGATTTCCGGCTCGCTGGCGTTGTCCAGCAGGGGACGCAGCAGGTTGGCGCCGATGCGGGCATTGTCCTTGCTGCCACTGGCGGTGAGCGCCTTGGCATAGGCGAGTGCCACCGCGCGGTTGCGTGGCGATTGCGTGCTGAGCGCGCTGTAAATGGCCAGTGCCGCGTCTCGCTGGCCCACTTGCAGGCGGGCATCGGCCAGCGCCAGTTTCAGGATCAGGCTGTCCGGGCGTGACTGCAGCAGCGGCTGCAACTGTTCGATCGCGGCAGCGCCGCGCCCGCTGCGGGAAAGCGCCAGTGCATAGCCGTAGCGATTTGCGGCGGTGTCGAAGCCGCGCTGGTTGCTCAGGTTGGAGCTGTAATAGGTGGCCAGCCGCGGAGCGTCGCCGGCCAATACCCGCACTCGTTCGCGCATCATCGCGGAGACTTCCGCGCTGTCGCTGGAGGCGGTCGCCATCAACGTGGTTGGATCCTTCACGAACGCGATGGGCGCGGTGTTCTGCTCCCACTGCAGCTTGTCCATGATGGTGCCGGAAGGGTGCAGCTCACGGGCGGCGATCAGGGCACCGGCGCGCGCCTTGGCGTCGCTGATGCGCATCGTGGTCACCGGATGGGTCTGCAACAGTGCCGGCACGTCGCGGCCGCCGGCGCCGGCGCTCATGACGTCTTCCATGCGCTGGAAAAAGCCCGCCATGGCGTTCGGGTCGAAGCCGGCCTTGGCCAGGGTCTGGATGCCGACGCGGTCGGCTTCGATCTCATCCTTGCGGGTGAAGTTGATCGATTTCTGCGCCAGCAATCCCTGGCCGCCGGCGAGGATGGCCATGGGTGCGTCGCCGCCGGCGCCACTGGCGCCGGCGGCGATCGCGCCGAGCAACACCAGGGCCATCAACGGTGCGTCCTTCTTCGAATCCTCGAAGGCGCGTTGCAGGTGGTTCTGCGTGATATGGCCGATTTCGTGCGCAATCACGCCGGCCAGTTCGCTTTCGTTGCGGGTGATCTCCATCAGCCCCGAATTGACCGCGATATAGCCGCCAGGCGCGGCGAAGGCGTTGATCTGCGGATCCTTGACGATGAAGAACGCGAAATGGTCCTTCGGCTTGTCGCTGCTGGCGGCCAGCCGGTAGCCGAGATCATTGATGTAATCGTCCAACAGCGGGTCGTCTACCACCATGTCCAGCGCGCGCATCTGGCGCAGCATCGAGGCGCCGTAGTTCTGGGCCTCCTGCGGCGAGATCAGCGCGTTGGCCGAGCTGCCGAGATCGGGCAGGCGCACGTTGTCCTGTGCCGCGGCCGAAAAGGTCAGGCCGGCGGCAATCAGCACGGCCAGCAGGCGCGGGGCGAAATGTTCTGATGCCATGGTCATGGATAGGCGGGACAATAGCATTTGTGACCGTGCTTCGATGTTTCGGTTCACTGCCGAGTCATCGGCTTGAGCTGGCCGTGGTGCGGCCCCATTTACACGGTTTACCCAGTTATGGAGCGTACGGCGATGTCCAAGATCGAGGTCTATTCCACGGCGGTGTGCCCGTACTGCGTGGCCGCGAAAAACCTGCTCAAGTCCAAGGGGCTGGAATGGACCGAGGTGCGCGTCGACACCGACATGGCGCAGCGTGAGGCGATGCTGGCACGCAGTGGCGGACACCGCACGGTGCCGCAGATCTTCATCAACGACGAGTTCGTCGGCGGCTACGACGAACTGGTCGCGGCCGATCGCAGCGGCAAGCTGGCACAAATGCTGGAGCAGGGTGCATGAGCGACAAACTCGCCGAGTTCACCGCATTTCGCCAGCGCATGAACGAGCGCATCCTGGCCGAGGACAATCAGGTCGTGCGGCGCTTTTTCGCGCTGGACACGCAGACCTACAAGGCCGGCGCGCTGGATGTGAAGACCAAGGAAATGCTGGGCTTGGTCGCCTCGATGGTGCTGCGCTGCGACGACTGCATCAGCTACCACGTGGCTCAGTGCAAGGAGGCCGGCGTGCAGCGCGATGAATTCTTCGAAGTGTTCAGCGTTGGCCTGGTGGTGGGCGGTTCCATCGTGATCCCGCACCTGCGCCGCGCCGTGGATTTCTTGGACAAGCTGGAAAACGGCGAGTCTGCGACGCCGGAGTGCGCCGACCACGCGTGAATCCGCGGGGCAGGGCCGCCCCGCGTGTTTCACGACGCCCGATTCCCGGTCGCGCGTCAAGAGCCTGCAGCTTTTCGCAATGCTCCGTGCGAGGATTTGCAACGCTTCTCGGGGGTGGTTTGCTGTCCGGTACAGCCGGCCTGGGCGATAATGGGCGGTCTTGACGTGCGCCAACGCGCCGCGCGCATGCGAACAGCCCCCAAGGAGTATTCCCCATGAACAAAACCATTGCCGTAATTCCTGGCGACGGCATCGGCCCGGAGATCATGACCGCCACGTTGCGCGTGCTCGACGCGCTGGAGTGTGGCCTGGATTACGATTTCGTCGACGCCGGCATGGTTGCGCTGGACAAGCATGGCGATTTGCTGCCCAAGGCCACGCTGGACAAGATCGCCGAGCACAAGATCGCGCTGAAGGGCCCGCTGACCACTCCGATTGGCGGTGGCTTCACCTCCATCAACGTCACCTTGCGCCGCCACTTCGACCTGTACGCGAACGTGCGCCCGGCAGTGAGCTTCCCGGGCACGAAATCGCGCTACGAGAACATCGACATCATCACCGTGCGCGAGAACACCGAGGGCGCCTACCTGGCCGAGGGCCAGTCGCTGTCCGAGGACGGCCAGACCGCGCTGTCGATGATCCGCAACACCCGCAAGGGCAGCGAGCGCATCGTGCGTTACGCCTTCGAGCTGGCCGTGAAGAAGGGCCGCAAGAAGATCACTGCCGTGCACAAGGCCAACATCATCAAGACCGCTTCGGGCCTGTTTCTCAACGTGGCCCGTGAAGTGGCGAAGGAATACCCGCAGATCGAGTTCAACGAGATGATCGTGGACAACACCTGCATGCAGCTGGTGATGCGTCCGGAACAGTTCGACGTGATCGTTACCACCAACCTGTTCGGCGACATCCTGTCCGATCTGTGCGCCGGCCTGGTCGGCGGGCTGGGCCTGGCGCCGGGTGACAACATCGGTGCGAACGCGGCGATCTTCGAGGCCGTGCACGGCTCCGCGCCGGATATCGCGGGCAAGGGCATCGCCAACCCCTGTGCTCTGCTGCTGGCCGCGGCCGACATGCTCGATTACCTGGACATGGTGGCCAAGGGCGACCAGTTGCGCCAGGCAATCCGCGAGACCATGACCGACGACCACGAAAGCGTCACGCCTGACGTCGGCGGCAAGGGCAGCACCAGCAGCTTCGCCGATGCCTTGGTGAAACGCATCAAGGGCTGAGTTGTCCTTTCATTAGATCGAAAAAAGCCGCGGCATCAGCCGCGGCTTTTTCATGGAGCGGTGTTCAGTGCTTGGCGGGTTGATAGGTTCCCGGCACGTTCTGGAACGGAATCGCGATGCGGTTCCACGCATTGATCAGGATCACCGCCATGTTGAGATCGCCGAGTTCCTTCTCGCTGAACTGGGCGCGGGCCATCTCGTAGACGTCGTCGCTGACGCCGTGCGGGTCCAGCCGGGTTACCGCTTCGCACCAGGCCAGCGCAGCGCGTTCGCGATCGCTGTAGAACGGCGCCTCGCGCCATGCCTGCAACACATACAGTCGCTGCTCGGTTTCGCCGGCAGCGCGGGCGTCCTTGCTGTGCATGTCCAGGCAATAAGCGCAGCCGTTGAGTTGGGAGGCACGCATCAGCACCAGTTCGATCAGGGGCTGCTCGAGACTGCTTGCGTGCAGATACTTGCCCAGCGCCAACAGCGGCTTGGTGGCTTCAGCGGAAGGGGCTGAGGATTGACGGGATGACATGGTGAATTCCTTTGGCTTTGGCGCGGCCGGAATGACCGCTCACCACAAGGACGCGGAGACGGCCGATTTCGTGACCGTGGTCAGTCGGGCCAGTTTGCCGGGATGGCGCAAAGCGTGGATCGCAGTGATGCCGTCATCGTCGTCATCGACCCAGCTGGCGGCTATCAGGGTGTCGCCCTGCCAGCTCAGCAACGCAGGTGCGCCATTGAGTTGATGGATCTCGTGACGCACGCCCTGTCCCTGCTGGCGCAACGCGATCTGCAGGTAGAGCCGGGCCAGCCGCTCGGCACCGTGCAGCGGGCGCAGGGTAGCGGTAGCCACGCCGCCGCCGTCGGAGATGTGCACGGCATCCTCGGCGAACAGTGCGCGCAGGGTATCCATGTCCGGCTGTTGCAATGCCTGGGCGAAGCGCTCCAGCAAACGGTATTGGCGCCCGGTATTGGGCGCGGTCCGGCTTGGGCGACCCTCGCGCAACCGTCGCTTCGCGCGGTGCACGCGCTGGCGGCACGCATCCTCGCCGATCCCGAGCATTGCCGCGGTTTCGGCGTGGCTGTAGTCGAACACCTCGCGCAACAGGAAGGCGGCGCGTTCTTCCGGGCCCAATCGTTCCAGCAGCAACAGGAAGGTGAGGGTGAGGCTTTCGGCACGCTCCAACTGCGCCTCGGGCTGCTCGGAGGCTGCAACCAGCGGCTCCGGCAGCCATGGGCCGGGATAGTGCTCGCGTTCGGTTCGGGCGCGGCGCAGGCGATCGAGCGACAGCCGGGTGGTTACGGTGACCAGCCAGGCTTCCGGATCATCCAGCGCGTTCACATCCTGCGCGTGCCAGCGCAGCCATGCGTCGTGCAGCACGTCCTCGGCATCGGTTGGCGTGCCAAGCATGCGATAGGCCAGCCCGAGCAGGCGTGGACGGTGTTGCTGGAATCGGGCGGTGTGCGGGTCCATGGGATTCTCCGAGGGGGCTTCGGAAGGACGCGCGAGGGTCAGGCGATGTGACAGCTCAGTGGAACAATGGCCACGGCGCGAGGAAGATCAGCCAGATCAACAGCAGGATGCCGGCATATTTGAAGACCTTGTAAAGCTTTCTGTGTCGACGTTTGAACTGCGATTTCCACTGGTGCATCGCGCCCTTGCGCTGGCTCAAGGCATACAGGCGGTTGACGAAGCCGGTCTTTTCCGCGCCGCCGTCGCTGTTGGGCGAGGCGGTGATCGCGCCCATGAAGGCGCCGACGCGGTGGTTGATCGCGCTCATCCAGCGCGTGCGCAGCGGGCGTTCGACATCGGCGAACAGGATCACCCGGGTCTGGTCGGTCTTGTTCTCCACCCAGTGCACGAAGGTCTCGTCGAACACCACGTCCTTGCCGTCGCCCCAGGCGTGTTCCTCGCCATCGACGAAGATCCGGCAGTCGCGCGAGTTCGGGGTAATCAGGCCCAAGTGGTAGCGCAGCGAGCCGGCGAACGGGTCGCGGTGCGGGTTGAGTTTGCTGTTTGGCGCCAGCGTGGCGAACATCGCCGCCTTGATGCCGGGAATGGAATTCAGCAGTTCGACCGTCTTCGGGCACAACGCCTCGGCCGAGGCCAGCGGCTCGCCGTACCACTTCAGGTAAAAGCGCTTCCAGCCCTGCTTGAAGAAGCTGTTGAAACTGGCGTCGTCGTTCTTGGCGGCGGCGCGGATATGGCCCTCGTCGAACAATTGCAGGGCTTCGTCGCGGATGGTTTGCCAGTTCGCCTGCAGCAGGTCCAGTTGCGGGAAGCCGCGACGGTCGAGGATGGGACGTGCCGGCACTGCCGAGAAGGCGTACATCAGCAGGTTGTACGGGGCAAAGATCGCCGAATGGTCAACCAGTTGGCGGTCGAAGCGCAGTCGTACGCGGCCACGCAGATGCACCAGCAACACACACAGCACGAAGAACGCGAGCAGGGCCAGCAGAACGAGGCGCGGGGTGAAGATCATGTCGGTACTTGCAATCTGTCGGATGGGGTCGCGGCCATTCTACCCGTTTGTCCGGCGGGCCCATCGGCTGGTGGCCGTCTTCCATCGGCATGTCCGGTGCGTGTCGGCGCCGGTTGCAGCGGTTTCGGCTGAACGCCATCATTCGTCAACGCAGTCGCGTCGACGCGTGCCGGGGGGATTTTCTGTCCATGCTTCAACGCTTTCGCAAGGCCATACGGATGCTCCAGCCGCGGGCTTTCCGCGCGGGATGGTGGGCCTGCCCGGTGTGTGGCAACCACCTTCAGCTTCGCCTGGACATGAACGAAATGGGGGTGCGCTGCATTCGTTGCGGAGCCTCGCCGGTCACGCAGTCCATCGTGGACGTGATTCGTGCGGAAAGCCCGGATCTGTCCAGCCTGTCGGTGTATGAATTGTCGTCCCGCGGCGCACTCGTCGACTGGCTGAAAACACGCGTCGGCTCCCTGACGACCAGCGAATATCTCCCCGGCATCGCGCCGGGTGCCTTCGATGGCGGCGTGCGTTGCGAGGACGTGCAGCGACTCACCTTCAACGATGCCATGTTCGATCTGTGCACCTCGACCGAAGTGTTCGAGCATGTCGGTGACGACCATGCCGGATTCGCCCAGGTGCGGCGCGTTCTGCGCCCGGGCGGCAAGTTCATTTTCACGGTGCCGCTGGGAGGGGCCGCACGTACCGTCGAGCGTGTTCGCGTGGTCGATGGACGGTTGGACCACCTGCTCGAACCCGAATACCACGGCGATCCGTTTTCCCCCGGCACGCGCGTGCTTTGCATGCGCAACTACGGCAACGACATCGTGGATCGTTTGCGCCAGGCGGGATTTTCGCGCGCTACGTTGGCGCGGCCACTGTCGGCCATGATGGGGTGCGCACGGACGGTGGTGGTGGCTGAGCGTTGAGAATGTGCAACGAGCGCCCCGTGCCGGTTGCGCTGTCGTCATCGGTGCGGTGACGAGCCGTCGCTTGCGCACTTGCCGTCATTCCCGCGAAAGCGGGAATCCATTGCAGTTCGGTGGAACGAAGCAACATGGATTCCCGCTTGACCAACTATTCGATGGTTGAAAAGCACCTCGCGGGGTGCCGGCCTTGATAGCTGCAGCAACGAAGGGCCCGGGCGCGGGCAACGCTTGTTTCCGACGGCCGTTCGCCGCGCGGGCATGGCGGTGTGCGACGGGGCCCAGGGCTTTCCTTTTACAATGTCTCCGCCGCGAAATCCGCCAGCCGCGACCGCTCGCCGCGACGCAGCGTGATATGCGCCGAATGCTCCCAGTTCTTGAAGCGGTCGACCGCGTAGGTCAGGCCGGAGGTGGTTTCGGTGAGGTAGGGTGTGTCGATCTGCTCGACGTTGCCCAGACAGACGATCTTGGTGCCGGGGCCGGCGCGGGTGATCAGGGTCTTCATCTGCTTCGGGGTGAGGTTTTGCGCCTCGTCGATGATCAGGTAGCGGCTGAGGAAGGTGCGCCCGCGCATGAAGTTGAGCGATCGGATCTTGATGCGCGAGGCAAGCAGGTCGTTGGTGGCCTGGCGGCCCCAACTGCCACCATCCTCGGGGTTGGTCAGTACTTCGAGGTTGTCGGTCAACGCGCCCATCCACGGCGTCATCTTTTCTTCCTCGGTGCCGGGCAGGAAGCCGATGTCTTCGCCGACGGAAACCGTGGCGCGGGTCATGATGATTTCGCGGTAACGCTGCTGGTCCATCACCTGGGCCAATCCGGCGGCCAGCGCCAGCAGGGTCTTGCCGGTGCCGGCGTTGCCGAGCAAGGTCACGAAATCGATGTCCGGGTCCATCAGTGCATTGAGCGCGAAATTCTGTTCGCGGTTGCGCGCGCCGATGCCCCAGACGTGGTGGTTGGCATGCGAGTGGTCGTCCAGCAGCACCAGCGTGGCAGTGCTCTCGTCCAGGTGGAGAACCCGCAGTTCAACCGCGTTTTCGCCGGGCAGGAACAGGCATTCATTCGGATACCAGGCGTCTTCCTCGCGCCGGTTCACGGTGTAGTACGTGCGCCCGCGCTCGGTCCAGGATTTCACCTCGGGATGCTCATCCCAGAAGTTTTCCGGCAGTTCCGCGGCGCCGGTGTAGAGCAGCGCGAAATCGTCCAGTGCACGATCGTTCTCGTAGTCCTCGGCAACCAGGCCGTTGATGCTGGCCTTGATCCGCAGGTTGATGTCCTTGGTGACCAGGATCACGTCGCGTTCGGGGTTCTGGTCGCGCAGTTCGATCACCGCGGCCAGGATCTGGTTGTCCGCCTTGGCGTGGCCGTTGCTGCTGGTGCGGTGCTGGAAATACAACCGGCCGACCGAGTTGGCGCGCTTGAGCTTGATGCCTTGCGGGTTGCTCAGTTCGAGGCCGTCGGCAAGATCGCCGTGTTTGCCCAGTTCGATCAGTTCGTTGAGGAAACGGCTGGCCTGCCGGCCATTGCGTGAAACTTCCGAGCCGCCTTTCTTCTTTTCGTCCAGTTCCTCCAGCACGGTCATCGGGACGAAAACGTCGTGCTCCTCGAAGCGGAACAGCGACGTCGGGTCATGCAGCAGGACGTTGGTGTCGAGAGCGTAGATTCGCTTGCTTCCGGTCATGCGGAAGTGTCCTCGCTGGTGGGTGAAGGGAAGGGGTGGATGAAATCCGTGCTCATCAAGCCGGGATGGCGTCGAGCACGGCCTGTGCATGGCCGGCGACCTTCACGCCGCGCCACTCCTGCACAAGCTTGCCGTCGGGGGCGATCAGGAACGTGCTGCGCACGATGCCCATGTGGCGTTTGCCGTACAGCACCTTTTCATGGATCACGTCGAAGGCGCGGCACCAGGTTTCGTCGGGGTCGGACACCAGTGGAAACGGCAGCTCCTGCTTCGCGGCGAAATTGGCGTGGGACTTCTGCGAGTCGCGCGAGACGCCGATGATCTCGGCATGGCGCTGGCGGAAAGCGGGGTAAAGATCACGAAAATCCTTCGCTTCGCTGGTGCAGCCGGGCGTGCTGTCCTTCGGATAGAAGTAGACGACGACCCATTGTCCTTTCAGTTGGTTGAGTTTGATCTCGCTGCCGTCGCCGCTGACGCCGTTGAGCGAGGGAATTTTCTTGCCGATCTCGGGCATGACTGCTCCTGCGCGGCGGTCAGGCGCTGCGCATCGGGGTGGAAAGGGGAATTGGGAACCCGGCTGATGCTGAACACTGCGGGTGATGCGCAGAAGGCGATCGGATTGGATCGACGCACTGGCTGCAATGCCATGTCCTCGGTGGTCCCGGGCCAAGACTAGCGCGTGCAAGGGCGTCGATGACAGCCCTTGTCAGGCTGCCGATATCGCGCGATGCTCAGAGTCTGCGAACGAAAGCCGCTTCCTTTGGTTTTCTTCTATCGCGAGCCCGGTACGCGCCCGGACCCGCTCACGCGGATCCATCGTTTGCGCAATCGACTCGCGCGGCCATCGGGCAACCGCTCCTGCATTGCCCTCGCCATGGCCGGCCTGAGAGGTTGAAAAACTCCCCACCTCTCAGAACTTCACCGGATCCATGATCGCGTCGAGATTCAGGCCGTCGCACAGCTCGAGAAAGTCGTCGCGCAAGGCGGCGATGTGGATCTCCGCCGGTATGCCGATGGTGAACTGGGCCTGGAACATCTCCGCGCGGGTTTGCATGGCCTGGTAGCGGGTGGAGGTCAGTTGCTCCACGCTGATCCCGTGCTGGGTGAAGAACTCCACCACGTGCGCCACGATGCCGGCGCGATCGGCGGCCACCACTTCCACCAGGTAGGGCAGCAGATGCGAGCTGCTTTCGCGCGAGCCGGTGCGGTAATGGATCAGCCGCAGGCTTTCGTCGCGAGCCAGTTTCGCCAGCGCGGTCTCCAGCTTCGCCAATGCGTCCCATGCGCCGCTGGCCAGCAGCATCAGAGAGATCTCCGTGCCAATCGTGGACACGCGCGACTCGGACAGATTGCAGCCGGCGTCGGCGATGCGCTTGGCCAACGTCAACAGCGGTGAGTTTTCCGCCGAGGTGAGCGCCTGGATCAGCAACTGGTTGTCATTTCCCGGGCGTGCGGAAACGGTGGATGGGCCGGAGGAAGGTTTCAAGAAGGTCTGCCTGTGTACGTCATCGCGCGCTGGGCGGGTGTTCGAGACTACTCCGGTCAAGCTTACTTGCCCGTCTCGCGAGGCGGCAAGTAACATGCAGGGCTTGCCTTGGAGCGGAATCGAGTCTTGGACATTCGCGGAAGCATCTGCGCGCTGGTTACCCCGTTCACTGCCGACGGCGGACTCGACCTGGCCGCGTTCGCGCGACTGCTTGATCAGCAACTGGCCGGAGGCACGCAGGCGCTGGTAGTGGCCGGTTCCACCGGCGAAGCGCACATGCTCGAGCATGACGAGTTCGATCGCCTGCTGGCGTTCGCGGTGGAACACGTCGCCCGACGGGTGCCGGTGATCGCCGGCACGGGCGAGGCCGGCACGGCGAAGACGGTGGCGATGACCCGCCGTGCCCGGGCGTTGGGTGCCGATGCGGCGCTGGTGGTCGCTCCCTTTTATGTGCGTCCGACCCAGCAAGGGCTGCGCCGGCATTTCCTCGAAGTGGCCGAACATGGCGGTCTGCCGCTGCTGCTGTACAACGTGCCGGACCGGACCGGTTGCGACGTGCTGCCGGAAACCGTCGCCAGCCTGCGTGAGCATCCGGCGATCATCGGCATCAAGGAGGCACGCGGCGATCGTGAGCGGATCCTGGCCTTGGCGGAACTTGCGGGCGTGGATTTCGTCTATCTGTCCGGTGACGACGGCAGCGCCGCCGACGCGATGCTGGCCGGTGCGGCTGGTACCGTCTCGGTGGTGGCCAATCTGGTGCCGCAGGCGTTCCGCGCATTGTGTGATGCGGCGGTCGGCGGCGACCAGGCAGCAACGCTGCGGTGCCGCGCTGCTCTCGATCCGCTGGTACAGGCGCTCAACTGCGCGCCGAACCCGATTGCGGTGAAGGCCGGGTTGCCGCTGTTGGGGCTGGGCTCTGCCTTGCCGCGGTTGCCGCTGGTGGAACTGAACGATGGTCCGGAGCGCGCCCGATTGCACCAAGCGCTCTCCAGTCTGGCATCCTTGGCGACTGTGGCCGGTTGACGGTTGCCCGAATTACCTCACGGAATCTGATTACATGAAGAAAACCTCGCTCCTCGTGACCCTGCCGGTGCTGGCCCTCAGCGGCCTGCTGCTTGCCGGCTGCGGCGCATTCCGCTCGCAGAAGGCGTGGAAGACGGCCCAGCAGGAATCGCCGCTGGAGATTCCGCCTGGCCTGGATCGTCCCTCGACCAGCGAGGCGTTGATCATTCCGCCGCCGGGCGCGAACCAGCCCACCGCGAACGGTGCGACCGCCAGCGTCGGTACCGCCACGGCCGGCCAGATCGCCGATGGCTTCGTGGTCGCCGACAATGTCGACAGCGCTTATCGCCGGGTCGGCCAGGCACTGGAAGGCGGCAACCTGGGCCAACTGGTCGGCCACGATGACACCGCACACAGCTACACGCTGAGTGTTTCCGCCGCCGCGGCGCAGCAGAAGAAGAAAGGTTTCTTCAAGCGCATGTTCAGTCGTGGCGACAGCGATGCGGTGAGCGCACCGGGTGCGGGCTCGCACCAGGTGCAGATCAGCGTCAGCAGCAATGGTGCCGACGCCAGCGAAGTGCGTGCCGAAGGGCAGGCCGCTGCGGTCGCCAAGGTGGTCGACACGTTGAAGTCGCGCCTGGGCGGCTGATCGCCGCCGCGGTTTCGACAATGAAACGCCGCCTCAAGGGCGGCGTTTCGCGTTGTGGAATGCGGATGAAGCTCAGCGCTGCAGCAGTTGCAGTTTGTCCGGCTTGCCTTCCCAGTCCTTGGCGTCGGCCGGGCTGTCCTTGCGCTCGGTGATCACCGGCCAGCTCTTGGCCAGCTCCGCGTTCAGCGCGACGAACATCTCCTGGCCAGCAGGGACGTCGTCTTCAGGATAGATCGCGTTGATCGGGCACTCCGGTTCGCACAAGGTGCAATCGATGCACTCGTCCGGGTCGATGGCGAGGAAATTCGGGCCTTCATGGAACGCATCGACCGGGCACACCTCGACGCAATCGGTGTACTTGCACTTGATGCAGTTGTCGATGACAACAAAAGTCATGGGATAGCCAGTCTTGTGGAGAGTACGGCCATGGATGGCCACTCCTGGTCCGGCCCGTAGCCAGCAGACGCGGTTATCGAGGCCTTCCAGACAGCGGCAATCATGGACGATTGCAAAGGCAGATGGTGCTCCCTACGAGACTCGAACTCGTGTTCCCGCCTTGAGAGGGCGGTGTCCTGGGCCACTAGACGAAGGGAGCGTTATGCTGCGAGGCGCGCTAGTATAACGGAATTGTTTTGCGCGGCAATGCCCGGCCCACGTGGGTTCGCATTGCGTCAGACATGCCTGGTTGGAGTGCGCTTGTCGCGTCCGCCAGGGCCATTCGCGATGCCGGGCATCGCGACACATCAGCAACCCAGGGGCGGTTTTGCCCCGTGAAGGATTCCGACCGCTTGAATCGACAATCAGGGACCGCCCCCACGCCAACGCTGCGGATCATTCCGCGCGACCAGCACATCATTTCCCGCAAGAACATCAGCAAGGCGGCGCTACGCGTGCTGTATCGGCTGAACGAAGCCGGCTACCAGGCCTACCTGGTCGGCGGCGCGGTACGTGACCTGCTGCTGGGCCTGCAACCGAAGGATTTCGACGTGGCCACCAGTGCCACGCCGGACGAAGTGAAAAAGCTGTTCCGCAATTGTCGCCTGATCGGACGGCGGTTCCGCCTGGCCCATGTGGTGTTCGGCCCGGAGATCATCGAGGTCGCCACGTTCCGCGGCACCGGCGAAGAGGGTTGCGATGGCGACCGCCACATCGTCGACGGACTCATCGTTCGCGACAACATCTGGGGCACGGTGGAAGAGGACGCGATACGCCGCGACTTCCGCGTCAATGCGATGTATTACGACATCAGCGATTTCTCCGTGCGCGACTACGTCGGTGGCATGCAGGATCTCGCCGATCGCGTGCTGCGCCTGATCGGCGATCCGGACACCCGTTATCACGAGGATCCGGTGCGCATGCTGCGCGCGGCACGGCTGGCGGCCAAGCTCGACATGAGCATCGACGCCGCGGCGATGGCGCCATTCGAAACGCTGGGGCCGCTGCTGGCCGATGCGGCGCCAGCGCGATTGTTCGACGAGTCGCTGAAGATGTTCCTCAGCGGAAACGGTCTGAAGAGCTTCCGCATGCTGGAACATTGCGGCCTGCTGAAATTCCTGTTTCCGGCAACCGCCCGGGCACTCCGGCGCGGCGACGATGCACTGCGTTCGCTGGTCGAGAACGGGTTGGCCAACACCGACCGGCGCATTGCCGACGGCAAGTCGGTCACGCCCGCGTTCCTGTTCGCGGTGCTGCTGTGGGGCGAGGTGCGCGACGTGGCGCACCAGGCCATGGCCCGTGGCCAGGACAGCAACGAGGCATGGGCGCGCGCAGCGGCGCAGGTGGTCGGCGAGCAGTGCCAGCGGGTGGCGATCCCGCGCCGGTTCACTTTCACCATGGAAGAGATCTGGTCATTGCAGCCGCGCTTCGAGCAGGTGCAGCGCAAGCGCGTATTCCGCTTGATGACGCATCCGCGCTTCCGTGCGGCTTTCGATTTCCTGTTGTTGCGCGCCGACGAATCGCCGGCGATGCGCGAACTGGGACAGTGGTGGGCGCATGCGCAGCAGTTGCCGCCGGATGTGCTCGCCGCCGCGTTGCCGGCCAGCCCGGCGGGCAGCGTGATCGATCCCGTTGCGCCCGCGGTGCGCAAGCCGCCGCGCCAGCGTCGGCGGCGTCGCAAATCGGGTGACAAGTCGGGCTCCGCGTGATCCGGGCGTTCGTCGCGCTGGGCAGCAACTTGGGCGATTCACGGCAACAGGTGCTCGACGCCATGGACAGGTTGGCCGATCTGCCGCATATTCGCGTGTTGCAGCGTTCGGCGCTTTATCGCACGCCGCCGTGGGGCGTGCTGGAACAACCGCCCTTCGTCAATGCCGCGGTGGAACTGGATACCGATCTGTCGCCGCACGCACTGCTGGACGCACTGCTGGCGATGGAGTTGCAGGCCGGTCGCGTGCGCGCCGAGCGCAACGGGCCGCGCATCCTGGATCTCGATCTCCTGCACGTCGAAGGCGTGCAGCTTGACGATTTCCGCCTGACCTTGCCGCATCCGCGCATGGCTGAACGCGCTTTCGTGCTGTTGCCGTTGCGCGATATCGCCCCAACCTTGCCCTTGTCCGGCCACGGTACGGTGGCGCAGCAGCTGGCTACGCTCGATCTTGCCGGTTGCGAGAAACTCCCTTGAACTCCCCGTGGCGCGTCGGATAATCGGCGGCTACCCTCATCCAGGATCCGCCGTGTACGTGCAGAATGCCGATGTTCCCGAGCGCAAACCGGTCACCGTGCCGGGTTTGCGCGCCTTGAAGGCGCAGGGACGGCGCATCGTGATGCTCACCGCCTACGACGCCAGTTTTGCCTGGCAACTGGAATCGGCGGGCGTGGACGTCGCGCTGGTCGGCGATTCGCTGGGCATGGTGGTGCAGGGTCATCGCAGCACGCTGCCGGTGACGCTCGACCACATGGTTTATCACACCGCCGCCGTGGCGCGTGGCCTGTCCGCGACGCTGCTGGTGGCCGACCTGCCGTTCATGGCCGATCGCGACGTGGCGCATGCGCTCCAGGCCGGCGCCCGGCTGGTCGG
>SMEK01000436.1_pt1 | contig 16142 bp, 16 predicted proteins | sample 2456371 | NCBI WGS metagenome assembly SMEK01 (sample SAMN10132590, study PRJNA489261) | soil metagenome | isolation source: day1 antibiotic-loamy sand soil ammended with composted manure from dairy... | place: USA | collected 2015-04-01
CCCAGACCGACCCACAGGCCGGTCTTGCTCTTTTTCGGTGGTTGTGGGCCGAAGCCCCCTTGCTGTCCGTACGGAACCTGCGGATATCCCTGTGGATACTGTCCACCCTGCTGGGGGAAGCCGCCCGACGGTGTGCCGTAAGGGTTTCCCGGTTGCTGTCCGTACGGATCCCCCGGTTGCTGCCCATACGGTGGCTGTCCAGGCGGTGGTGGATACGTCATGTGTTGCTGCCTCCCCTGCTGCGGGCGCCCCCAGTGGCGCGTCCCCTCGGTCGTTACAGACGGCTGCTCCGAGGGGCGGTTCCCCCCGAAACGCGAATGCCTGCGATTCTGCCTGTTTCGAGGCCGAGGTCATAGGGGCGGGGCCAGGTGATGGCAGCGACAACGGAGGGCCTTCACCCTGCGTGATCAAGGGAAAGCCCTCCGTTGTTAAATTCCGGTAGAAACGGACTCAGCCGGTCGCGAGAACCTGCAGCCGCTCGTAGGAACCGTTGAAGCTGTTCTGGTCGATCGGGGTGGAGGTGTACTGCCAGAACGTGTGGTAGCTCCAGTTGTACGGCAGCTCACCCACCGACGAGGCGTAGCGAGCGATCCACAGCGGGGCGGTGCTGGAGAAGTCGCCCGTGGTGCCCACGCACTGCTTCCACCAGCTCGTCGACGTGTAGATCACCGGCCAGCGACCCGTGCGGGCGTGGTAGGTGTCGTGGAAGTCGAGGATCCAGGCGGTCATCTGCGACTGCGTCTTGCCGTAGCACGTGTCGCCGTACGGGTTGTACTCCAGGTCGATCACGCCCGGCAGTGTCTTGCCGTCAGCGGACCAACCACCGCCGTTGTCGACGAAGAAGTTGGCCTGTGCTGCGCCGGACGACACGTTGGGAAGCGCGAAGTGATAGGCCCCCCGGATCATGCCGATGTTGTAGGAACCGTTGTACTGCTGCGCGAAGTAGGGATTCTTGTAGCTGGTTCCTTCCGTCGCCTTGACGTAGGCGAATCGTTTGCCCTGACCCCACCAATAAGCCCAATCGACATTCTGTTGCCAGCCGCTGACATCGATGCCTGGGACGGTGGCGTACGCCTTCGCACCGTCGGAGTTGAGGCCTTGTGGTTCAAGTGCTCGGCGTTTCGTGAAAGAGTTGGAGTGGTCGCCTTCGACCGCCCTGATCTGCGAGCCCAACTCTTGGCCATGCCCGGTGATACGTATGTCGTCCGTGCCGGTGTCAGCCGTCGCGGGAGCCAGCGCACCGAGCAGGAGCGCGCTGACCGACCCGGCGATGACGGCAGCGGCTGCACGCCACTTTCTCCGTCCGATGCCCATCGGGTCTGTCCTTTCAGATTAACTGTGCCCTCGCTACGAACCGCTCACTTAAAGTGGCTGTTCAGGCGTTGATTGTGGGCACAGCACGCCGTCGTTGTCACTAGTTAGCGTGACGACTTTGGTCCAAGTGGGTAATTTTCGTGCCTGATTTCCACCGAAAGTTCGTTACTTATTCCCGACGAAAGGTGGGGGACGGAGGTGGCCCGCTACGACTTCAGGCGGGTATGCGAATAGGGCGGAAGCGAGGCCGAACGGCTGCCCCGTCCGACGGACTTCGGTCCTCGTGCTCGGTCCTCGCGGCCGTCTTTTGAACGACACCCGTCCGGGTCAGTGCGACCGTGGACAGAGCACGCGCACGCACCCCCAGGATGCGGAATCCGAAGCAACCCTGAGGTCATGGGTTGAGCGGGCAAGGGCCGAAGCGAGCCGAACGGCGTGACGGCACTACCGAACCACTGACGTCACCACTGACGTCGAGGAGGTCTGAGCGGACGCGAGTGCGGCGGTGTGGCGCCGGACGGTGCCCGGAGGGACCGGCGGTCCGCCTCCGAGTGCGCGTGCCGTGCCTACCGCCCCGCCCGGGGCTCGTCCACTCTCGTCTTCAGAGACGCCGGGCGCGGACCCGGGCCAGCTCCTCCGGGGTCACCACGGCCGTGATGGCGTCGTCCGGGTTCAGAACGAGCGGATGTCCTCCGAGCAGGTCGATGATGTCCCGCCCCCGCACGGCCCGGGCGTGCGGCCAGTCGCGTGGTGCCAGTGATTTCGACGTGTACGCGGGCACCACGACGGTGCCGTCGACGTCGTAGAACCCGACGAGCGTGCGTTGTGCCGGCGTGTAGGCGAAGACGAACAACTCCGCGTCGAGCACCGCGGGGGCGAGGTCCTCCGGGGGGCGGTGCTGCGTATGGATGAGCTGGAGCAGGTACTCCAGGTTGCTGCTCGGTTCGGGGAAACCCAGTGCTTGCGGAGACGGGCGGTACTGGTCGTTGAAGTGGAAGTCGTCGATGATCTCGCCGTCGGCGTTCACCGGGTAGGCGCCGATCACGGCCCAGGGCGGTACGTTGCCGTTGGGGTCGAAAGCCTCGTCGACGACATACAGCCAACTGTTGGGATTCGCTCGTGCGTTGGCCCGCATTTCCTGAGTGATTTCAGGTTTCCGGACAACGGCGGATTGTTCGGGCACGAGGCGGTGTGAATCGTCGCGTTGGGCCATATTCTTCCCCACGGATGTACGTGCCGGTCGTTGGTACCACCTTACTGTGGAGGCATGTCATCTTCACGCCTTGTTGATCCCGGCGAGTTGCGTGCCGCGTGCGAAAAAGTGGAGCCCTGGCTCTCCGGGGCCGCTCCCGAACCGGCCCGGGACGATGTGGCGAAAGCCGTGCGATTGACGGTGAAGGCGCTTTCCGAAATGGCTCCCGGGCGCAGTGTCGAAGTACGGGTCCCTCCCTTCGCCGCGGTGCAATGTGTGGAGGGGCCTCGGCACACGCGGGGAACGCCGCCGAATGTGGTGGAGACGGACCCCAGGACTTGGTTGGAGCTCGCCCTTGGCCGTCTTAAGTGGACGCAAGCGGTGGAGGACGCCAGGGTCGACGCGTCAGGTGCGCGTGCCGATATCTCGCGGTGGCTGCCGATTGTTCGGCTGTAGTCGCACCCTGCGTGGAACAGTCGCCTTGACGTGGTGGGGCCACGGAGTACTTTCGGTGATCAGGTGTTTTTCTCGGGTACCATTCGTCAGCCGCGAGCGATGCCGGCGCGGTGACGCGTGACGACGTGGACGACGTGGGTGAAAGGAACGGACAGCAACAGATGGCTGCGCGAGGCGGTTCCGGGGCCGAGCACACCACCCCCACCGCTCGTCGGATGATCGTCGGGGCGCAACTTCGCCGGCTGCGGGAGCGGGCGGGGATCAGCAGAGGCGATGCCGGTTACCACATCCGTGCGTCGGAGTCCAAGATCAGCAGACTCGAGCTGGGCAGGGTCAGTTTCAAGGAGCGCGACGTCGCCGACCTGCTGACGCTGTACGGGGTCACCGATCCCGACGAGCGTGAAGTGCTGCTCAGCATGGTCGAGGAGGCCAACCAGGTCGGCTGGTGGCAGAAGTTCAACGACTACACGCCCAAGTGGTTCGAGCCCTACCTGGGGCTGGAGGAGGCCGCGTCCCGGATCCAGACCTACGAACTGCAGTTCGTGCCGGGACTGCTGCAGACGGCGGATTACGCGCGGGCCGTCATCACCCACGGGTTGCCCCACGCCGCGAGCGAGGAGGCCGAGGCGAGGGTGGCGCTGCGGATGCGGCGGCAGCGATTGCTGCAGCGCCCTCGTGCGCCGAAGCTGTGGGCGGTGTTGGACGAGTCGGTGATCCACCGGCCCATCGGTGGCCGGAAGGTGTATCGGGAGCAATTGGAGCACCTGCTCGAGATGACCAGGCTCCCGCATATCACGGTGCAGATAGTGCCTTACGACCGCAGTGGTTACGCCGCCGAGGGTGCGTTCACGTTGCTGCGGTTCGCCCAGCCCGAGTTGCCCAACATCGGCTACATCGATCACATCGCGGGTGGGCTGGTCTTGGAACGCCCCGAGGAGATCGAGAGGATCGGGCGGTCACTCGACCGGTTGGCCGTGGATGCCGAGACGCCGGAGCGGTCCCGGCAGATGATCGCGAAGATGTTGGCGGAGAGCTGAGCCTTCCCTCCTGCTCGGCACCCATGTCGATGTTCGGTTCCGGCGGGGTTCGCCGAAGGTTGCCCGTTGTGATCTTGGTCATCATGTGATCTTCCAGGCGAAATTGCAGCTGCACGTGCATCCACATTTGCGGTAGCCGGTGCTACAGTGCGTGCACAATCAGCTGCACGTGCAGATGCATCCTCCAAAAGGTTGTCAGTCGGGAAGGTGAGGATCATGGCGAAGGCGATTCACAACGGTGTCTCCTCCGAGCTGTTGTCGGATGCGGTGTGGCGCAAGAGTTCCTACAGTGGCGCGATGGGTAACTGCGTCGAGGTCGCTCGCCTCGCCTCCGGGGACATCGCCGTGCGGAACTCGCGGGATCCGCAGGGGCCTGCCCTCATCTACACCAAAGCCGAGATCGCGGCGTTCATCGCGGGAGCCAAGGACGGTGAGTTCGATGACCTCGCCGTCTGAGGTCGTCGACGCGAACGCCTCCACCGAAGAGGCTGCCGAGGAGACCGAGAAGGCCCGCGTCGAAGACGTGCTCGGCAGGCTCATCGAACGCGGCTACAAGTTCGTGCATCCCCGCGACGCGGCCGGGGAGATCGTCGCCGTCGTCGGCGTGCGGGTACACGGCAACGTGGTCGATGTCGTCCGTCTCGACGCGGAGGACGAGGTCACGGCCATCCGGATGCCCGAAGGGGAGCAGGACGTCCTCTCGCCCACGACGGTGTTGTGGCGGAAGGACGGCGCCATGTGCGAAGTGGTGGACGCGCTGCTCGAACTCCCCGACGCCTCCGAATCCCTGCAAACCCAGCGGTCGGGCGGAGACGTCATCGCCCGGGGCTGCTGGGTGCGTGACGACCGGGGGCAAGCCAAGTGGCTACGCGCCACGGCGTGAGCTTCGCATCACGCGAACGGGTCGCCGACGGGCTTTCTCGGCCTAAACTGTCGGCGGCCCGTTCTCGTATGTAGGGGAGCCTTTCGGTGGAGCAGCTCGAGGCGGATCAGCTTGAGTCGGAACCTCGAGAAGAATGTGGCGTCTTCGGCGTCTGGGCGCCGGGCGAGGACGTCGCCAAACTGACGTACTACGGTCTGTACGCCCTCCAGCACCGCGGTCAGGAAGCGGCCGGTATCTCGGTGTCGGACGGGAAACGTATCGTCGTCTTCAAGGATCTCGGCCTGGTCAGCCAGGTTTTCGACGAACAGGTGCTGTCGTCGCTTCAGGGGCACGTCGCCGTGGGGCACTGCCGTTACTCCACCAGTGGGGGCGGTACCTGGGAGAACGCCCAACCGGTGTTTCGCACGACGAAGGCCGACACCGGGCTGGCCCTCGGTCACAACGGCAATCTCGTCAACACCCGCGCGCTGTACGAACGCGCCCGTGAACTGGGCATCGCCGACCGGAACGGTGCCACCACCGACTCCGACCTGTTGTGCGGACTGTTGGCCCACGCCGCCGCCGACAAGGGCATCGAAGGTGCGGCCATGGAACTGTTGCCGACCGTGCGCGGTGCGTTCTGCCTGGTGTTCGCCGACGAGAACACGCTGTACGCGGCACGCGACCCCCACGGCATCCGGCCGCTGGTGCTCGGGCGGTTGGAACGCGGCTGGGTGGTCGCCAGCGAGACGGCCGCCTTGGACATCGTCGGCGCCTCGTTCGTGCGCGAGGTGGAACCCGGCGAACTCATCGCGATCGACTCCGGCGGCCTGCGGTCCAGCCGATTCGGCAATCCCGAGCCCAAAGGGTGCGTGTTCGAGTACGTCTACCTGGCGAGGCCGGACACCACCATCGCGGGTCGTAGCGTGCACGCCACGCGCGTCGAGATCGGCCGCCGACTGGCCCAGGAGCATCCGGCCGAAGCGGACCTGGTGATCCCCGTCCCCGAGTCGGGGACCCCCGCCGCCATCGGCTACGCGCAGGCCTCCGGCATCCCGTACGGATCGGGGCTCGTCAAGAACAGCTATGTCGGACGCACGTTCATCCAACCGTCACAGACCATTCGACAGCTCGGCATCCGACTGAAGCTCAACCCCTTGCGGGAGGTCATCCGGGGCAAGCGACTGGTCGTGGTGGACGACTCCATCGTGCGCGGCAACACCCAACGCGCGCTCGTGCGGATGTTGCGGGAGTCCGGGGCGGTGGAGGTGCACGTCCGGATCGCCTCCCCGCCGGTGCGGTGGCCGTGTTTCTACGGCATCGACTTCGCCGCCAAGGCCGAACTGGTGGCGAGCGGTGCCGATCTCGACGGCGTTCGCCGCTCGATCGGTGCGGATTCGTTGGGATATGTGTCACTGGACAGCCTGGTCGCGGCGTCCGACCAGCCCGCGTCGCGACTGTGCACGGCCTGCTTCGACGGGAACTACCCGATCCCGCTTCCCGACGAAGCGCTGATCGGCAAACATGTCCTGGAAAACCTCGGTGCGACCGAGGACGCGAATCCCGCTGAGAACGGTGAGAAACCGTCTCGATTGCCCAACGCGTCCCCGGGGTACGGTGCCGAGGGCGCTGTTCGGCGTCCCTAACCGTTACGAAGTGAGGATGGAGCCGCTTCCGTGAGCGAGTCCGCGCGCGCCACGTATGCCGCTGCCGGTGTCGACATCGATGCCGGAGACAAAGCCGTCGAGCTGCTCAAACCCCATGCCACGAGGGCGGCCAGGCCCGAGGTGGTGGGTGGTGTCGGTGGTTTCGCCGGATTGTTCGCGCTCAAGACGGGACGTTGGACGGAGCCGCTGCTCGCGTCGTCGACCGACGGCGTCGGCACCAAGACCGCCATCGCACAGGCGTTGGACAAACACGACACCGTCGGTATCGACCTGGTGGCGATGGTGGTGAACGATCTCGTGGTCACCGGGGCCGAACCGCTGTTCCTGCAGGACTACATCGCGGTCGGCAAGGTCGTGCCGGAGAAGATCGAGGCGATCGTGTCCGGTATCGCGGAGGGGTGCGTGCGCGCGGGCTGCGCGTTGCTCGGCGGGGAGACCGCCGAACATCCGGGCATGATGGGTGAGCACGACTACGACCTGTCCGCCACCGGTGTGGGCGTGGTCGAGGCGTCGGCCGTGCTCGGACCGGACCTGGTGCGCCCCGGCGACGTGGTGATCGGCCTGAGGTCCACGGGATTGCATTCGAACGGGTACTCGCTGGCGCGGCACGTGTTGCTCGACATCGCTCGGATGCCGTTGGAAGGGCATGTCGAGGAGTTCGGTCGCACGCTCGGCGAGGAGCTGCTGGAGCCCACGCGCATCTACGCCAAGGACTGTCTCGCCCTGATCGCCGAGGCCGAGGTGCGCACGTTCGCGCACATCACCGGCGGCGGGCTGCAGACCAACCTGGAGCGGGTGCTGCCTCACGGTGTGGTCGCACAGCTCGAACGGCACACATGGACCCCCGATCCGGTGTTCGCTCTGATCGCGCAGCGGGGTCGCGTGGAGCGGGCCGAGATGGAACGCACGTTCAACATGGGCGTCGGCATGGTCGTCGTCGTGTCGCCCGAGGACGTGGACAGGGCGCTTGCGATGTTGACCGCCCGTCATGTGCCCGCCTGGGTGTTGGGCGAGGTGCGCGTTTCGGACGATCCGGACGCGCCGCGGGTGTCGTTGATCGGGGACCATCCGCGGTTCTAGGTCGACGCGACGTCGATGGGCGAGGCGGTGCGTGTCACCCCGCGTTGGGTGATCCCGGAAGCGGAGTTGTCGGAGCGGTTCTCCCGCGCCTCCGGCCCGGGTGGGCAGGGCGTGAACACCACGTCGTCGCGGGTGGAGCTGTCGTTCGACGTGGCGCACTCTGCGTCCGTGCCGGACGACCTGCGCAAACGCTTGCTCGCCCGGTTGCGGGGCAGGCTCTCCGGTGGCGTGCTGACCATCGCGGCGAGTGAACACCGCGAACAGTTGGCGAACCGCCGTGCCGCGCGAGAGCGGTTGGTGACGATCCTGCGACAGGCGGCCGCGCCGCCGCCGAAGAAGCGCCGCCCCACCAAGCCGACGAGGGGGTCGCAGGAACGTCGACTGGCGGACAAGAAACGGCGGGGCCGGCTCAAACGCGAGCGGAGGTCGTGGGACGAATGACCGGTCACGCCGGGCCGCGTCCCCGCCCGCGGTGGTCGTCATCCGACTCTCATCGGCAGCGGCTTGGACGTCATCCCCGCCAGTGGTAACGGCGTTCGGGGCGGCCCGTACCGCCGTAACGCAACCGCACCTCGGCCTGGCCGGTTTCCGCGAAATGCTCCAGGTACCGCCGGGCACTCGGCCGGGAGAGTCGGGTGACGTGGGCGCATTCGGTCGCCGACAGCCCCTCCGGGTGTTCGGTCAGCGCCGTCCGCACCAGAGCCGCCGTTTGCTCGGTGAGTCCCTTCGGCAGCGATGCCGTGCGCCGGGGACGTCCACTGAACACGTCGTCGACCTCGTGTTGCGCGGCGGCGGGTCGCGCCGACAGTCGTTCCAGTTTCCGGTGCAGTGAACTCACGTGATCGAGCTGATCGCGCAGCGCCGCGTACGAGAACGGCTTGATGAGGTAGTGCAACGCCCCGCCGTGCAACGAACCCCGGATGGTGTCCACGTCCCGGGCCGCGGTGATCACGACGACGTCGATGTCCACGGTCGCCGGGTCGGCCCGTAGTTCCCGCAGGACGGTGAGCCCGTCGATGTCGGGCAGGTAGATGTCCAACAGGATCAGGTCGGGACGTTCGTCGCGTGCCATGCGCAGCGCCGCCGTCCCCGAGTGCGCCGCGCCGATCACGGTGAAACCCGGTGTGCGGTTCACGTAACCGCTGTGCACCTTCGCCACCATGAAGTCATCGTCGACCACCAACACTCGGATCACGGTGACACCTTCTTCGGTGTCCTCCCGTACGGCAAGACCGCTGTGAACACCGCACCACCGTCATTGCGCAATTCCACCCGGCCACCCCTGCGACGGCACGCCTGTCTGGTGAGCGCGAGGCCGAGGCCACGACTGTCCCCGTGTTCGGCCGCTTTCGTGGTGAAGCCGTGGGTGAACACCTCGGTCGCGATCTCGGGTGCCACGCCCGGACCCGAATCACGGACCACCACCGACACCGCGCCGTCCCGTTCGCGCACGTCGATCTCGATCCAGGCCTCGGGTGCGCCGCGCACCGCGTCGAGTGCGTTGTCCACGAGATTGCCCACCACGGTCACCAGGTCCGTCGACAGGCTCTCGTCGACTTCGGACAGGTGGCTGTCCTCGGTCAGGCGCAGTCCCACCCCCTGTTCGGCCGCGAGACTCGCCTTGGCGATCAGCAACGCGGCCACGGCGGTGTCCTGGACGCGAGCGCTCACGGTGTCGTGCCACTGCCCGTGGACTCGGTTGACGAGGTTCACGTAGTTGCGTGCCTCGTCGTACTCACCGAGTTCGATGAGCCCGGCGATGGTGTGCATCCGGTTGGAGAACTCGTGGGCCTGCGCGCGCAGGGTGTCCGTGGTGCGCGAAGCGGCCGCCAGCTCCTCCCGCAACGTCGTCAGCTCGGTCCTGTCCCGCAACGTCACCACGGCGCCGAGTCGGCGGGAACCCCGGTACACCGGCATCCGGTTCAACACCAGCACCCGGCCCGCTCGCAGCACGATCTGGTCGTCGCCACTGGACTGTCCGGTGAGCACGTCGCGTAGGCGGCCACCGACGTCGAGATCAGCCACGGCGGTGCCCACGCAGTCGTCGGGCAGCGCGAGAAGCTCCCGCGCTTGCTTGTTCACCAGGGTGATGCGGTGCTGCTGATCGAGCGCGACGACACCTTCCTTGATGCCGTGCAGGAGGGCTTCCCGGTGCTCCACCAAGCCGGTGATCTCCCGGGGTTCCAGGCCGAGCGTCTGTCGTTTCACCCGCCACGCCAGCAACAGGGAGCCGGTGACACCGAGGACGAGCGCGATACCGAGTAGCGCGAGCGCGTCGCCGGGCCGGTTCGTCAGGCCCTCGAGGAAACCTGGTGTGGCTTTGCCCGCGGCGACGATGCCGATCATCTGCCCGCGATCATCGAGTACGGGAACGTGGGCGACGAGCGAACCGTCCACCTCGCCGACCCAGGATCGTCCCTGGGGCACGGTGCTGTCCCCGAGCGGCAGTCGCGTCCGAAGCTGCGCCGGGTCCGGCGAGGTCAGCACCACCCGGTCCGGGTCGGCGATGATGACGAAGTCGGCTCCGGACAGGCTACGGGCGCTCTCGGCGAAACTCGGCAGCGGGTCCCGGTTCACCGGGTCGGAGAGACTCTCCCGAACCCCCGGGACGGCGGCCACGTTCTCCGCCACCGACAGCAGGTCCCGCCCCTCGTTGGTGACGAAGTCGTGGTTGGACTGGATCACCGAGTACACGGTGACGCAGCCGAGCAGCGCGAACACCAACGACAGGTGCCAGCCGAGCAGCTGCCGCGCCAGTGATCCCTTGCCGCCCACTCGCTCACTATGACACCGGTGGACCCTCTCCGGTCCCGCGGTCGGCGTGACCACAAAGACCACAACGAGCGTTACGTCCGTAACCGCGACGTCGCCGGGCCGTTCGTGCACGATGGCCCGCTGACACGATCGACCCTGCTCACAGCGAGGTGGGAATTGCGCCAACCGAAGACGTGGCTCGCGGTACTCGGCGCGGCACTACTCGTCCTCCTCGTGCCCCCGCTGGTCTCCTCGGGTGGTGACGAGGGGAGTTCACGCATCCGTGGTCTGCGACTGATGGTGCCCAACACTCCCGGCGGTGGCTACGACATCACCGCGCGTACCGCCGCGAGAGTGATCGAGGACAACGACCTGAACGGCCCCACGGAGGTGTTCAACCTCCCCGGAGCGGGCGGCACGGTGGCACTCGGACGGCTGGTCAGTGAACGTGGCAACGGCAAACTGGCGATGTCCATGGGCCTCGGTGTCGTCGGGTCCGTCTACACGAACTCGTCGCCGTCCACACTTGGGGACACGACGCCGATCGCGAAGCTCACCGAGGAAGCGGACATCATCGTGGTGGCGAAGAACTCGCCCTACCGCGACATCCATGGCCTGCTGGACGCCTGGAAAACCGATCCGGGCGCTCTGCCCGTCGGTGGCGGCTCCGCCCCCGGAGGCCCGGACCATCTCGCGCCGATGTTGACGGCCAAGGCCGTCGGCATCGATCCGAAGGACGTCACCTACGTGCCCTTCGACGGCGGCGGTGAACTGATGGCGTCGGTGCTCGGGGGCAAGGTCGCGTTCGGAGTGTCCGGTATCGGGGAGACCCGCGACCAGATCGAGGCGGGCGAACTGCGGGCGCTGGCCGTGACGAGCCCGGAACGGGTTCCCGGTATCGACGCGCCGACCTTGCAGGAGGTCGGCGTCGACGTGAGCTTCACGAACTGGCGCGGGATCGTCGCGCCACCCGGGCTGTCGGACACCGATCGGCAGAAGCTGATCGACCTGTTCACCGCGATGCACGGCACCGAACAGTGGCAGGAGGCACTGCGCGTCAACGGCTGGGGTGACGCGTTCTCCACCGGCGCCGAGTTCGAGGAGTTCCTCGAGGGGGAGAGTGACCGGGTCGCGGAGGTGCTGAAGGAGTTGGGGCTGGCATGAACTCGTCCACCGAGAACGCCACCGACCTGTCCACCGTCGAGGGGACCTCCCCCGAGGATTCCCGGCGCAGCTGGTGGCGGGAACACTCCGAACTGGGGCTGTGCGCGTTCCTGTTCGCTCTCGGGGTGCTCGTCCTCGTCGACGCGCTGACCCTGCCCACCGACTTCGCCCAGCGTGGTCCTCTGGGTCCCAAGGCCGTGCCGGTGATCGTGGGCACGCTTCTGCTCGTGGTCTCGGCGCTGTTGGCCCGCGACGTCCTCCGTGGGGGACGGGGTGAGGCCGAGGCCGGTGAGGACATCGACCTGTCGATGCCCACCGACATGAGAACGGTGCTGTTGCTGTCCGGTGCGTTCCTGGCCAACGCCGCGCTGATCGACCTCCTCGGCTTCCCCGCTTCGTCGGCGCTGATGTTCTGGGGCGCCGCGTACGCGTTGGGCAGCCGTAACCCGGTGCGCGACCCGCTGATCGCCGCGGTGCTGTCGGTGGTGACGTGGTTCCTGTTCAACGAGCTGTTGGGTGTGTCCCTGCCCGGTGGTCCCCTGATGGAGGTGCTGTAGCCGTGGACTTCGCATCGTCTTTGTCGAACCTGGTCGACGGCTTCGGCACCGCTCTCACCCCGGCGAACCTGTTGTTCGCCGCGGTCGGTGTCGTCGGAGGCACCGCCATCGGTGTCCTGCCGGGCATCGGTCCGGCGATGGCCGTGGCCTTGTTGCTTCCCGTCACCTACGGGTTGGAGCCGACGGGGGCGTTCATCATGTTCGCCGGGATCTACTACGGCGGCATGTTCGGCGGGTCGACGACGTCGATCCTGCTCAACACCCCTGGGGAGAGCGCCTCGGTGGTGGCCGCCATCGAGGGGTATCCGATGGCCAAACGCGGTCGGGCCCCGCAGGCCCTCGCGGCGTCCGCGATCGGCAATTTCGTCGGTGGCCTGATCGGCACGATCGCGCTGGTGCTGTTGGCTCCGATAGTGGCGTCGCTGGCCGTCGGGATCGGCGCGCCCGACTACTTCGCCGTGATGGTGTTGGCGTTCGTGGCCGTCACGTCCGTGCTCGGTCGTTCGCGCATCCGCGGGTTCGCGTCGCTGCTGGTGGGGCTGACCATAGGACTCATCGGACTCGACCAGATGACGGGCCAGGCCCGACTCACGTTCGGTTCCCTGCACTTGACCGACGGCGTCGACGTCGTGGTCGTCGCGGTGGGGCTGTTCGCCGTCGGCGAGGCCCTGTGGGTGGCGGCGCACCTGCGGAACAAACCCGAACGGCCGCTGCCGGCCGGACGGCCGTGGCTCGGTGCCGCCGACCTCCGCCGCACCTGGAAGCCGTGGCTGCGCGGCCCGGCGATCGGTTTCCCGTTCGGGGCCATCCCAGCCGGTGGTGCCGAGATCCCGACCTTCTTGTCCTACATCACCGAGAAGCGGTTGTCGAAGCGCAAGGACGAGTTCGGCAACGGGGCCATCGAAGGGGTGGCGGGTCCGGAGTCCACGGCCAGCGCCTCGGCGGCGGGAACCATGACGACCATGCTCACGCTCGGCCTGCCGACCACGGCGGTCACCGCGGTGATGCTGGCCGCGTTCCAGCAGTACGGCATCCAACCCGGGCCGTTGCTGTTCGAACACGAGGCCGACCTGGTCTGGGCGCTCGTGGCGAGCCTGTTCGTCGGGTTGGTCCTGCTGTTGGTGATCAATCTGCCGATGGCGCCGTTGTGGGCGAAGCTGCTGCACATCCCTCGGCCGTACCTGTACGCGGGGATCCTGTTCTTCGCCTCGGTCGGCGCCTACGCCGTGGGAGGGCAGGTTTTGGACCTGTTGCTGTTGTTCGCGATCGGCGTGATCGGGTTCACGATGCGCCGGTTCGGGCTACCCGTGCTGCCCGCGGTCATCGGCGTGATCCTCGGGCCCGCCGCCGAGCTGCAGATGCGTAGGGCTTTGCAGATCAGCAACGGCGACCTCACCGGCCTGGTGAACTCGCCGATGGCGGCGGTGGTCTACGTGATCGTCGCTTTGATCCTGCTTTGGCCCGTGCTGCGCGGCGTGGTGAGGTCCAGACGTCGCGCGAAGACACCCACCGGGTGAGTGGGCCGTCACCGTCCCGCGAGTTCGTGGCATTCGGCCAGGATGCGTTGCAGGTGAACACCCCTGTGCACGTCGCAGGGGTGTTCCCGTACACCGCTGTCGATCATCGCTGTGAAGTCGTCCAGCAGCGCCGCGTACGACGCCGCCTGGGAGTCGGGTTCCCGGCCCAGGGCGCGGAGTCCGTGTTCGCCGTACACTGTGAACTCGATGGCCGTCGGCATGATCGGCAGGCGGGAGGCCAGGCTCGCCGTGCTCGTCGCCCCTCCGGCGTGTTCCACCATGACGTGCCACAGCCCGTTGTCGTCACAGCGCGCCGCTACGACCGAGGTGATGTCACCCAAAGCAGCGGACATCAGGTCGAAGACATGCGGGCCGATGTCGCCGAGTGCGCCGATCTCGTGGCGCCACGCGGCACGTCCGTATTGGTCGCCGAGTAACGCACCCGACAGCCACCTGGCGCTTCCACCGGTCCATCCGCCCGTTTCGGCGAGTTCGGCAAGCCAGTCGCGAGTACGTCGGGCGTAGCGCAGGGTGAGCAGCACGAGGGCCACGACACCTGCTTCGGAGACCGCCCGGGCGACCCGTTGGGCTTGCTCCACGCTGGTGGCGAGCGGTTTCTCCAGGATCAGGTGTTTACCCGCCTCGGCCGCGGCGACGGCCAGTTCGGGCTGCACGGAGGGCGGGACGGCGAGGGCGACGGCGTCCACCCGTTCGAGCAACTCGGCGAAACTGCCGCATGCCCTGGCACCGTGCTCGTCCGCCAACGCGGCCGCAGCCTCGGGCCGGCGGGTCCACACGGCGCTCAGTACGGTGTCGGGATGGTCGGCAAGACCGGGGGCGTGCACTCGCCTGGCCCACGACCCCGCGCCGACGAGTCCGACTCTCACCCGCGCGTTCACGTGGGCAGCTTAAGTCACCTCAACGTCGATTCGAACGGGCCCTGCGCCCACCGTCTGCACAATGTGCAGACGGCGGGCGCCTACCCGGACAGTTCGATGCAAAGCATGCGCGAACGCGAGGGCGGATCTGAGCGCGCCCATACCCGCCCCCGCGTCAGTGCCGGATCAGCGGCGGTAGTCGTCGTACCCGTCGTCGTACGGGTCCTCGTACCGGTCCTCGTCCTCGTGGCTGTCGTTGGACGACTTGCCCGACAGCTCACGCTGCAGTGCATCGAAGTCCGTGGGGGGAACGCTGTACTTGAGCTCCCGGGCCACTTTTGTCTGCTTGGCCTTAGCTCGGCCGCGCCCCATGGCTCGACCCCCTTGCACAGGGGCGGGGCGGCCGGGGGAAATCGGCGGCCCCGCGTCGTCTCGACTACTTTTCCTACAACACACCGTACCGTGTCGAAGGGTACTTATGCGACGTGGCACGGTGTGCCACCGCTGACAGTATCCCCCTTTTAGTCCCCGAGAGACCAGTCGGTGCCCGGCGAACGGGCGAGACGTGTCACGATTCACGGGTGCTTCGACCGTTCGCGGCCTATCTCAGGGTGTATGAACCGCTGTCATCCTTCGGCGATCCACCAGATGATGCGCTGCTCGCGGCGGTGGAGAGATCCGAACTCACGCCGGGTGAGGCGATCGCGCGCGAACAGTGGCTATGGCTGAAATCACAGGTCTCTTCCGCTCACACCCTGCCCGCCGAGCTGCCCGACGGACGTCCTGCACCGAGTCTTCGCACCGACGTGCTCGTGCTCGACCCCGGTGAGGTGCCGGTCAGTGACGACGCCATCGACCTCGGTAGCGAGCCGCTCGTGTGCCCGTTGGAGATCCGGGTGAGGTCGGCCGCCGCGCTGTCCAGCTTCCTCGACGACGCCCCTCCCGCTCTCCAGACCGCCGTCCTCGAGGCGAACGGTCTCACCGTCGAGGAGGTGAAGCACAGGTCGCATAGCGCGCTACGCGACCTGTACGGGTCGACCATGCACGTGTTGTCCACCAACTGGATCGTGCCGTTGCCGTGGTTCACGGTCGTCGACCCGGACCAGCGCAGGATCGTGCTCGGCTCGGGACCGTCGGACCCGATCCGGGAGGTGTCGTGGCGGGTGGCGATGGTCGACGCCCGAGCGCGCATCGCGGAGGCCGAGGAGCTGATCACCGACGCGCTCGGCGAGGAGGCGGGGCCGTCCCGAGTCCTCGCCGAGACCCACCGCTGGCTGAACAGCTTCCACCCCGACTCGGCCGTCGAGCTCGACTACGGTGGCCTGGTCCAACTCATCGAGGACCCGGTACTGGCCACCGACACCACGGCCGACGACGTGCACGCCATCCTCGACGCGCTGCGCAGAGGCGCCCTCGAGGAGGTCGTCGAGGCATTCGAGTCCCTGCGCGACTACTGGGGCGACCTGGCGTCGAGGGAGCGGTTCAACTGAGCCCGGGCCCTCAGGCCGACAGCTGCCGGTTCAGTTCCCGCTCGAACTCGGCCGTCACGCGGAGCTCACCGACCTCGCGGCCGGCGCCCAGCACCAGGCCGGAACCGCGGCTCAGCCCGTCGACCACGGTCTGCGCCGCGGGATTGGTCGGCCACGCGTCCAAGGCCCGCAGCA
>SMEK01000485.1_pt1 | contig 16142 bp, 11 predicted proteins | sample 2456371 | NCBI WGS metagenome assembly SMEK01 (sample SAMN10132590, study PRJNA489261) | soil metagenome | isolation source: day1 antibiotic-loamy sand soil ammended with composted manure from dairy... | place: USA | collected 2015-04-01
AATATGCTTTATCTTCAATATATGAAACCAGGGTCAGAATACTTCAGTAAAATGAAGGTAATAGAAAGAGATACAGAATATGAACTAAAAGGAGTACCTGATACATATACAATTATTTCAGAAGAAGACTCAGTTTGGAAACATTACCAAGTTAAGGGATTAATCCTTCCAGAGCAGGGTTGGAAAATCCACGTAACTGCAACTTTGGAAGAATCACAAAGTTTACTAGAGAGGGTTGCTCATATATGTATTGAACAAAAGGTAACGTTTAAACATCTTAAGGATAGAGATAGTTTTCTTCGAATGAATGCAAAGGACGCTAATCGTGCTTCTTCTGGGAAATTTATAACAATATATCCTATCAATAACAAACATTTTGTTGAATTGTTAGATATTATTTCAGACGCAACCAAGGATTTCAAAAAAGGACCGTATATTCTAAATGATAAGAGATGGAAAGATAGTAATGTATTCTATAGATATGGAGGATTTGGAGCTATATTAAATGAAAATGGAGAGCATTGTATTAGAGATTTGGAAGGAAATTTAATTAAAGATCAAAGAACTCCCTTTTATCATGTTCCAGATTTTGTAAAAGATTTTGATGATTATCTTAATTCTATAAATAAATACGTTGAAAAAGAAAAAATACAGGAAGGAAATTTAGAAAAATACGATATTGAAAATGCAATTAATTATAGTAACGCTGGTGGGGTATATTTAGCGACCAGGAAAAAGGACAAAATGAAAGTTATTATAAAGGAAGCTAGACCAAAAGCTGGTTTAGATGGGGCGGCCCAAGATGCTATAGCAAGACAAAAAATTGAATATGAGGCATTAATAAAACTTAAAGATATACCTGGTGTTGTTGATTTGATTGACTATTTCCAAGAATGGGAACATTGCTTTTTGGTTGAAGAATACATTGAGGGACAAGACTTAAGACAATGGACTGCACAAAATTTCCCTTTTATTGGGACTAGGAATAATATTAAAATATATACAGAAAAAGTTAAAGACATACTATTACAACTTTTCACCTTAATAGATAATATACATAAAAATGGAGTAGCTATGAATGATTTGCAACCCGCAAATGTAATAGTAACAGATGATTTAACTGTTAGGTTAATAGATTTTGAAACTGCTAAGCCTGTATATTCTGAAGAAAGAACTGGTATGGCTACAATTGGGTTTGTTTCACGGGATATCAAATATTTAGCACTTCCAGTTACCTCCTCAGAAGACTTGGATGGATATCTGCAGAATAATCACTTTAATTGGATGAGGGAAAATTACGAAGAGTCATTTTTTAACTTTATTGTAAAATTACAAAAGAAATGTGATATGAGAATAAAATCCTACCAAGAGTATACCCCTAGAGAAATTAATCTAAATAATCACTCAAGTAACTATAACATCTCCTTTATTATCGATAAGCTGTTAAGAGGAATTAAAAAAAATTTGACAAATGATGAAAGATTCATAAATGGCGACATACGACAATTCGAGATGAGCGGTGGAAAATTTAACTTTTTGACTGGTGGAAGTGGGGCTGCTTTTACTCTTATTAAAAAACAAATCTGCTCTAAAGAAGTTGATAATTGGATTAATAATTATTTATTAGATAACTTAGATAAAATAGAAGACAATGGATTATTGACAGGAAAGACTGGTATATTGGCTCTACTTTATGAAAGTGGTTATATAGATGTTGTCAATAATGAGCTAATGAATATAAAAGAGAGTATTAATGAGAAAAATATTTCTTTACGCTCAGGTATTGCAGGAATAGGTTTATTCATGATTAGTTTATATTTAGAAACAAAGGATAAAAAATATTTGGATATATCTGAAAATTTAGATAGATTAATTGACTTAAACAGAATGAATGGTGAGCCGTTAAAAACTAATGACTGGATGGCAGTAGATATAGGAGTAATTGATGGATTAGCTGGTGTATCTTTGTTTTATTCAGCTCTTTATTCAGCTACCAATAATGAGAAATATTTAGAAAAGGCTGAGTCATTTTTAAAGAAAGATTTAGAGAGAACACAGAAAGATGATACATCGGGAGTACTTCAAACACTTGATAATAATAATCGCTTATTGCCATACCTCTCTGGAGGATCTATTGGAATTGCTATATCAATATGGTTCTTAAATCATGTGAGTGGAAAAGACCTTTATAGGGAAGAGATGGACGCAATTTTAAAATTATACAAAACACGTTGCACAATTAGCGGCAGTTTATTTGATGGAGCAGGTAGTTTTCTTTTAATCCCATCAATGATTGAGTCTGGTAAATCGCGTGAAGAAATACTCTCTAGTGTATTAAGTCTACTTAATATATTTTTAATTGAGAAAGATGATTACTATGTCTTTCCAGGGCAATTTTCTTATAGATTGGCAGATGACGTGTACACTGGAAGTTCAGGAATAATTTTAGCATTGATGGCAATTGTTAAGGAAAATCCATTATACTGGTTACCTTTAATCAATGTTGACAAGTTTTTAGAAAGAACAAAAGCTAAGCAACTACTGGAACAGTAACAAAATCTAAATACTTTTTGCTAATCAGCAAGTAAACACTTGCGAATTAAGTACTTATTAAAAGGAGGTGAGGAAAATGAACAAGGTACTTGAATTACAAAAACTGGCCCATGATACAGAAGGAAAAGGTCAAGCAGCAGAAGCAACAATTACTACAACATGGACAGTGACAACAACTACAGGCTTTTGGTCCACATTAAGTCAAAGTTGTTAACTGAATTAACTTGTTATTAAAATTTAATAACTTTAAATTAACAAAACAAAACTCTATAAATGTACAAAAAATTACTTTGGGGCTTAGCTGAAGTGGAGTTCAGCTAAGCGCCTTTTAAACAATTCAATCATATTTTATAAAAAAATTCAACAGAAGGTGTTAGAATAATGGCAATCAAAAGATTATTAGAGATAGCAAAAACTCCCGAGCCGTTTAAGGAAGGGACACATGAGATTTGGCTTGATCAAGAAAGAGCAGATCTAGTCATGAAGTCATATTTTGATGAGAATATCCCTGGGGGTAGCAGGGGAAGTGATTTTATTAATGAAGCTGTTGATTTTATTCATAATGTTGCACCTGTTGAAAAGTACAAGAATATTGTTGATTTAGGCTGTGGCCCAGGCCTATATTCTCAAAGATTAGCAAAGTTAGGATATGAAGTTGTAGGAATTGATTTTAACAAAAATGCTATTGATTTCGCAATTAATGCGGCAAAAGAAGAAAACTTATCAATAGAGTATAGAAATGAAGATTTTACAAGTATCGAACTTGAACAAAAATTTGATATAGCTCTACTAATCTATCAAATTTATGGAGTCTTTGGACCTGAAAAAAGAAAAAAAATACTTCGCAATATCCACAGTGGTTTAAAATCTGAAGGATTATTACTAATGGATGTGTTATCTGAGAAGAGTTATGAGAATTATGAACAAAAATTAATGTGGTGGATAGCGGATAAAGGTAGCCCATTTTCTGATAAGGAACATTTAGTACTATATTCTTCAAAAAAATTCCCTAATAAAGTTACTTTGGCAAGTAATGTAATTGCTTTTGGGGATGGAAAATTAATAAATTATAACTACTGGAATCAACATTTTAGTATTGAAGATTTGGAAAAGGAAGTAAATGAAAGTGGATTTAAACTTGAAAAGGTTTATGCTGATGTTAATGGCGGGGAATATTCAGATGAATTAGATTCCTTTGCAGTATTATTAAGGAAAAAATAAAAACATTCTGCAGCTATGACTGATTGTAAAACTTACTTAATCTGAAACTCTATTTAGTATTCGGTTTAATAATAAAAGAGTAATCTAACATTATTTAATACTGAATCCTAGGTTATTATTTTAATAAGTTATATACTAAAAAGGATTTTACGTAAGCATTATTAGAAAGAAAATTTTTAAAATGAAAAGGATAATTCAAATATGAAAGGTTTATCTTTTAAGCAATTCATTGGTATTATAAATAGGTACAGGCCCTCACGTTTGTTACTTGGATTGGCATTTTTATTAACAATTATTCAAAGTGGTGTTTCGCTTTTCGTTCCATTGATTGCGATGAATCTTGTTGATTTATTAGTAATAGAGGAAATAAATGTATTAATTTTACTTGGTTTAGTTGCACTATTCATGTTTCAAATTGCACTTTCAGCTATCTCATATTATATGATGGTTTTAATTGGCGAGAAAATTATTGTACGCTTAAGAGAAGATTTATGGAATAAAGTAATAAGATTTCCAGTAAGATTTTTTGATTCTAATAATTCAGGAGAGATTATGAGTAGAATTACAAATGATACATTTGTAATGAAAAGCTTTTTCGTTGATCAGTTAATACCTTTTATTACTGGTTTAATCTCTATTGTTGGTTCTGTTATTATCCTTTTCCTAATAGATTGGACAATGGCACTAATTTTCCTAATTGTATTTCCGCTTGCGTTTTTAATAATAAATCCTCTTGGGAAAAAGATGTATGCTGTTTCAAGAAATTTGCAAAGTGAAACTGCATCATTTCAGGGGAATCTTAATAGGGTATTAAGTGAAATACGATTAGTAAAATTTTCTGTTGCTGAAGATGAGGAATCAATTCGGGGGAGTAACCATGCTAGAAAGCTATATAATTATGGTATACAATCTGGAAAAATCCTAGCAATAGTGTCTCCTGTTATCACATCGACAAATCTTATGGCTTTAATATGTATTTTTGGTTATGGTGGTTACCAAGTTGCAACTGGTGGTATGTCAGCAGGAGCATTAGTAGCGATTGTATTTTATATTTTCCAGATTGTTACCCCATTAACAAATATGGCTCAATTTTTTACTCATGCCCAAAGAACAATGGGAGCAACAGAGCGCATTAAGTCATTGTTAGAAGAAGAATCTGAAGAAGATATTGTAACAAATATTGATAATCTCTCTATAAAAACAGAACCTGGAATTACATTCGCAAATGTTAGATTTTCCTATTCTGCTGAAAAAGAAGTATTAAATAATATATCTTTTTCAGCTATAAAAGGTCAAAAAACGGCAATTGTAGGTGAAAGTGGAGCAGGAAAAACAACGATATTTTCTTTGATAGAGCGATTTTATCAAATAGATAATGGGGATATTCTTTATAATGGAAAATCTATTTATTCATATAACTTAAAGGAGTGGAGAGAAAAAATCTCTTATGTTAGCCAAGATACACCTATTATGGAAGGTAGTATTAGAGATAACTTGTTGTACGGAATAAAGCGAGACATAAGTGAATCAGAAATTATTAAGTCTTTACAGATTTCTGATTTAGAATTCTTTGTTTCTTCTCTCCCCCAAGGCTTAGATACAGAAGTAGGAGAAAAGGGGGTACGTTTATCAGGTGGTCAAAAACAAAGAATAGCTATTGCTAGGGCTATTATAAGAGATCCAGAAATCTTATTATTAGATGAAGCTACAGCTCATTTAGATGGTCAATCCGAATCTCGTGTTCAAGATGCGTTAAATAATTTAATGAAGAATAGAACGACAATCATTATTGCGCATAGGCTTTCAACTGTTAAAGATGCGGATTGCATTGTTGTTTTAGAGAATGGAATAGTGTCAGGATATGGTAAACACTATGAATTGTACCAATCAAATCAATTGTATAAAAAATTAGTTGACCAACAATTAATTTCTAATGAATTAGAGCTTCAGGTGAATAGTTGAGAAATATTTTTAAATAAAAATTATATAATAATGAAAAATTGAAAAGGCTACCGCGATTGATATGCTTCCCTTAAGGTAGACTGATAAAAAATAAAAATCAGCTTACCTCAGGGGGAGTTTTTGTGTCTAACAAATGTTATTCAAATGAAAGGCCGTTTATTCTTACTTGATATCTTCATTGTTTGAGAAGTAAATGTATTCTTCAATTGCTTATAAGAGTTCTTCAAATGTCTCACATTTATGTAAATCGTACTTCTCACATTTGAGTGCTCCCAGAACAAATCCATTGGTCCGTTATCAATACACTTTTCAACTCTTGACAAACTGTGCGTCATTCCTGCCTCATCTATTCTTCGTTAATTACTTCATACTTAAATTTGTGGAAAATTCCCCAATTTTCTTGCCTAGCAAATTGAGGATAGGCAGATATAAAGTTAATTATTATCGAAGCTTGGTCTAGATTAGGATATGCGTCGAATAAAAACCTATCTCCGTACCGAATCGCTGTTAATGCAAGTGGCAATTCACGTCTAAATACTTCATTGCGTTTTGCTATTACATTTAAATCATATTCCCCTTGATCTAAATATATATAAACATAGTAATATAAGAACTTACCACTTTGTTTCCATGTTCCTAATACTTCATCTCTATTAGAATTGATATTTCCCCATACATAATGAAGTCCAATTGTTAAAAAAAGTTCACCTGTAACATCGGAGTGAGTGAGTGTGTAACATCTTGGAAAGATGGGACCCGTAGCAGTAACACCATTGGCGTATGACACAAAGAGTCTCCCTGGATTGAAATTGCTCATGCAATAAACTCCTTTCTGCCAATTATTTATAAATATGCTTATAACTATTTATTTATTCGTAAGTAGTCATAAGTCTCCAATTCTGCACACACACTCCTCTAAAAATATAATTAGAAACTTTCCTACTCATGAGGCATTTGCGACGCTCCCTTTTTTATTTTCAAGTTAAATACATTTTCAATGATTTAAATCTATGTTATAATAAAATCAAAGTTGATATGATGTAGAGATAAGGAGACCAAAAAACGAGTCGAAGTATGCCCTTCGCCTTAGTTTTTTGGTCTTTTTGTTTGTTAACCACTAATTTTTAGGAGGCCAAAACCATGCAGTTTTCAAATAAAAATCGACAAAAAATTATTGATACATTTAAAAATAATGAATTTGATGTTGTTGTTATAGGTGGTGGTATTACTGGGGCAGGAATTGCCCTTGATGCAACAACTCGAGGAATGAAAGTTGCCTTAGTAGAAATGCAGGATTTTGCTGCAGGTACGTCTAGTCGTTCTACGAAACTTGTTCACGGTGGTTTACGTTATTTAAAACAATTCCATGTAAAACAAGTAGCAGAAGTAGGACGAGAGCGAGCCATTGTATATGAAAACGGGCCGCATGTAACAACACCTGAATGGATGTTATTACCATTTTTTAAAGATGGAACTTTCGGGAAATTTTTTACATCAATTGGATTAACTTTGTATGATCGCTTAGCAGGTGTTAAAAAAAGTGAACGAAAAAAAATGTTAACAGCAGAGCAAACATTACAAAAAGCACCGTTAGTAAAAAAAGAAGGTCTTAAAGGTGGCGGCATTTATGTTGAATATCGTACAGATGATGCACGATTAACAATTGAAGTCATGAAAAAAGCTGTTGAAAAGGGTGCAACAGTTCTAAATTATTCAAAAGTAGAAAAATTAGTTTATTCTAACGGGAAAGTCATTGGCGTTGAAGTTATAGATCAAGTAACGGGTGAAACATACAAAATTCGTGCGAAAAAAGTTGTAAATGCAACAGGTCCATGGGTGGATACGATCCGTGAAAAAGATAACTCTAAAAAAGGGAAGGTATTACAATTAACAAAAGGTGTTCATATTGTTATCGACCAATCAAAATTCCCATTAAAACAAGCGGTATATTTTGATACGCCGGATGGACGAATGGTCTTTGCTATTCCACGCGAAGGAAAGGCATATGTCGGTACAACGGATACTTTTTATGATTCAGATCCGATAAATCCGCAAATGACGAAAGAAGATCTGGACTATCTTTTAAAAGCGATTAATTTTATGTTTCCAGATGTAAAAGTATCGGAGAAGGATGTAGAATCAAACTGGGCAGGAGTCCGTCCATTAATTTGGGAAGAAGGAAAAGATCCTTCAGAAATTTCACGTAAGGATGAGATCTGGGAATCTGAATCTGGATTAATGACAATAGCAGGCGGTAAATTAACAGGTTATCGAAAAATGGCTGAAAAAATTGTTGATTTATTAGTTGATAAATTTGAAAAGGAATATGGAAAACAGTTCGGTCCATGTGTGACTAAACACACTCCGATATCTGGAGGAGATGTAGGCGGATCCGCTAAATTTAATGAGTTCATAAATGAAGCTAGTAAAATAGGCCAATCAAGCGGTTTATCAAAAGAAGAAGCAGATAGTCTCGCATCGAAATATGGCTCGAATGTATATCGGTTATTTGATATTGTGAAAAATAACGCTGATACAGCAAAAGAATTTGAATTGCCTATCACACTTTTTGCAGAATTACAATATGCGTTAACTTATGAAATGGTTGTTACACCTGTAGACTTCTTCCTTCGTAGAACGGGAGCGGTACTATTTAATATTCATCTCGTTAATCAATATAAAGAAAATGTAATCCAATATATGCAATCTTATTTTAATTGGGATCCAGAAATGACAGAGCGTTATCAAAGGGAATTAGAGGAAATATTAAAACAGGCTCAATTTGTAAGTGAACATTAAATACAATAGATTTTCATTTTTGTAGTTCGAAGCCTATACCAATTTGAATGTATTTGGGTAGGCTTTGCTACTTTAATCGCCATACAATTTGTATTCAATTATTGGTCAAAGAATGTGGCACCTTAATCTGTTATTTCTTATAACTCTCCCTATTGGTGTCTTAGGTGTGCTCTTTTCTTCTTTTTATTCTTCGTCTACATTTTTTGTTAAAATAACAATGATATTAAAATGAAAAATTAACTAGATAAATTAGGTGAATAAGATGGATTTTACGAAGCAAACAATTATTCCTGTAATTGGTAATATGAAAGATGTAGATTCAATAATGACGAGTAATTATGAATATTATGCTGTATTAAATGCTCATATTTCTAGACTTAAACCTATTTTTAAACTGGCAAGTCAATATGAGAAAAAGATTTTAATTGATATTGATTTAATTAAAGGTCTAAAGGCTGATGAATTTGCAACTGAATATATTTGTCAAGAATTCAAACCGTATGGAATTATATCTACGAAGCCAGCTGTAATTGAAAGAGCTAAACAAAAAGGTGCTGTCACAATTCAACGTATATTTCTACTCGATACGAATTCGATGGAAAAAAGCAGTAAACTTATCCAAAGAACGGATCCAGATTTTCTAGAACTGTTACCCGGTTTAGTTCCGAAGCTTATCAAGCAATTTTGTCAACAGACTGAAAAGCAAATTATCGCTAGTGGCTTTATTGAGACGGTAGAGGAAGTGGAGCAAGCCATAAATGCTGGTGCAATTACGATTACGACATCAAGTAAAAACTTATGGGAATATTATGAACCGCAAGAATAATAAATTCCTTTTAATTATGGTTGTTTGAAGTAAGAACCCGAATATTTAACAACATATCTACGTTATTAAAGTTAAAAATAGAGATTCATGTTGACAGCGTTTTCTCCTTGTGATAAATTCAATTTACAAGTTAATGATGAAGGTTATGTGAAAGAGAATAGGAGATCACAAACTTATCTTTATCGATAGGTTACGTGGTCTCTTTTTTGTATCTATTCGTAAAGGGGTGTATGGTAATGACATTATTTTTAGCAGAATTGGTAGGTACTTCGATCTTAATTATTCTAGGGGTCGGTGTATGTGCCGGAGTAAGTTTAAAAAAATCAAAGTCCAATAATAGTGGATGGGTTGTGATTACTTTTGGATGGGGGCTTGCTGTTGCAATGGGGGCATATGCTGTCGGTCAGTATAGTGGGGCTCATTTGAATCCTGCCTTGACTCTCGCCTTTGCACTATCAGGTGATCTAGCTTGGAATCTTGTACCAACTTATATTATCGCTCAAATAATCGGTGCTTTCATTGGAGCTGTTATTGTATACTTTCAATATTTACCTCATTGGAAAGAAACAAAGGATCAAGTTGCGATTCTTGATACTTTTGCAACAAGTCCAGCCATCCCGCATTTATTCGGTAACTTCATCAGTGAAGTTATAGGAACGTTCGTATTAGTGCTCGGGATTTTCGCAATAGGAGCAAATGAGTTTGCTAATGGTTTAAATCCTTTCATTGTAGGTTTTCTGATTGTTAGTATTGGGATGAGTTTAGGTGGTACAACAGGGTATGCTATTAATCCTGCAAGGGATTTTGGTCCGAGATTAGCACATGCTTTATTACCAATTCCAAATAAAGGTAAGTCAAATTGGGGTTACGCTTGGATTCCGATTGTAGGTCCAATTGTTGGAGCATTATTAGCAAGTGTATTTTATAATTGGGCATTTCAAAGTCAATTTTTAGCCGGCTCATGGTTTGTTTTGATTGGAAGCGCTATTATTTTTGTTGTAATATATGCAATAACAAAAAAGAATTCAGTTGAAAAAAGTGATATTAACATAGTTAAATAAGTATAGTTTTATAATTTAAGCATAGCCATATTATAAATCATAAAAAACGTATAAACGTTATGAAATATGAAAGTAGTAGATAAGTAGTATTATAGAGATGGGAGAGAAATCATAATGGAAAAATTTATGTTAGCGATTGACCAAGGTACAACAAGTTCACGGGCAATTTTATTTAATAAAAAGGGAGAAATCGTTCATATTGCACAAAAAGAGTTTACCCAACATTTCCCGAAACAAGGCTGGGTGGAGCATGATGCCAATGAGATATGGGGATCAGTTCTATCTGTTATTGCTACATGTTTAGCTGAGTCCAATATTAATCCTGAACAAATAGCAGGAATCGGTATTACGAATCAGCGGGAAACAACGGTTGTATGGGATAAAAATACGGGAATGCCTGTTTATCATGCGATTGTTTGGCAATCACGTCAAACAGAAGGAATTTGCCAAGACTTAAAAACGGCTGGTTATGAACAAACAATTAGAGAGAAAACGGGATTATTAATCGATCCTTATTTCTCTGGAACGAAGGTAAAATGGATTTTAGACAATGTCGAAGGTGCAAGGGAGAAAGCGGAGAAAGGTGACTTGTTATTTGGTACTATTGACACTTGGTTAATTTGGAAATTCTCTGGTGGTAAAGTTCATGTAACCGATTATTCCAATGCATCACGCACATTAATGTATAATATTCATGAGCTTAAGTGGGACGATGAGCTTTTAGATATATTGTCCGTTCCATCATCCATGCTTCCAGAAGTTCGACCATCCTCTGAAATTTATGGATATACAGTTGATTATCATTTTTTTGGACAAAATATTCCAATTGCGGGCGTTGCCGGTGACCAGCAAGCTGCCTTATTTGGTCAGGCATGTTTTCAACCTGGAATGGTAAAAAATACGTATGGAACAGGCTGCTTTATGTTAATGAATACAGGAGAAAAAGCAATCCAATCGGAACACGGTTTGTTAACCACGATTGCTTGGGGAATCGATGGTCGTGTTGAATATGCCTTAGAAGGAAGTATATTCGTTGCTGGGTCTGCCATTCAATGGTTGCGTGATGGATTACGTATGTTTAAACATGCTGGGGAAAGTGAAGAATACGCTACAAGTGTTGAATCAACGGAAGGTGTATATGTAGTCCCAGCTTTTGTAGGTTTAGGTACACCATATTGGGACAGTGAAGCTCGTGGAGCGATTTTCGGATTAACAAGAGGAACGACAAAAGAGCATTTTATTCGTGCAACCCTTGAATCATTAGCGTACCAAACAAAAGATGTATTAAATGTCATGGAGAAAGACGCAAAAATTCCTGTTAAGTCTTTACGGGTTGATGGTGGAGCAGTCGCTAATAACTTTTTAATGCAATTCCAAAGCGATATCTTGAATGTTGCGGTAGAAAGACCTTATGTAAAAGAAACTACTGCCCTCGGTGCAGCATATTTAGCAGGATTAGCTGTAGGTTATTGGGAAAATCAAGACGAAATTGCGAGACAATGGAATCAAGAAAAAGATTTCCAACCAAGTATGACGGAAGAAGTTCGTAACGAGCTTTACAAAGGTTGGAAAAAGGCCGTTAATGCAACAATGGTGTATAAATGATAAAGTTATTTAGTTTATAGTTGAGAAGGAAAGGATGGGTCCCATATAAAGTCTCTTTTGGGCCCACTTTTTTATATATTTATATCGCAACTAAAAAAATAAAAATTTAGCATTGACTTTTGATTGTTGAAATAATATATTATTAATTAATTTATTAAATAATTAGATTTTTAAAGTAATAGATAATTAAATAAAATCTTCTTATCAAGAGAGGTGGAGGGACTGGCCCAATGAAACCTCGGCAACGGGCATTTTTGTACCGTGCCAAATCCTGCAAGGTTTTTACCTTGGAAGATAGGAAGAGGTCTTATAATTATGATGCATTTAAACCTCTTCTTATTTCAGAAGAGGTTTTTTTAATTTAAAAAACATCAGTATTTGTACAACGTTTCCCATAACGAAATAGAGAAATCGATTAGTAAAAAATTTAGAATTTATTCATTTGTATAAAGGAGGATAATCCGTGATCGAGTTCATTAATCTTGAGAAGGAATATAAAAGTAAGGATAAGACAGTTCATGCTTTAAAAAATATTAATCTTAAAATTAACAAAGGAGAAATATTTGGAATTGTTGGGTATAGTGGTGCAGGGAAAAGCTCCCTACTCCGATGTGTAAATTATCTTGAGCCTCCTACATCTGGTCAAGTAATTGTAGATGGACAGGACTTAACTCAATTAACTGAAAAACAAATTAGAGAAGTAAAAAGAAACATAGGTATGGTTTTTCAACATTTTAATTTGTTAAATTCGAAGACAGTTTATGCTAATGTAGCAATGCCACTTATTCTAGCTAAAAAACCGAAAGAAAGAATACGTGAAAGGGTTATTGAGTTACTGGAGTTTGTTGGTTTAGCAGATAATCTTAATGATTATCCTGATCAATTGTCAGGTGGACAAAAGCAACGTGTCGGTATTGCAAGAGCTTTAGCTACACAACCATCTATTTTACTCTGTGATGAAGCTACATCAGCACTGGATCCTCAGACAACAAGTTCCATTCTTCAATTATTGAAAAAAATTAATGAAGAATACAAAATTACGATCTTAATGATCACCCATGAAATGTCAGTTGTAAGTGAAATATGTGACCGAGTCGCAGTGATGGAATCAGGAAAGATCATAGAAGTAGGTACTGTATTTGAAGTATTTTCAAAACCAAAGACAGAAACTGCAAGGAAATTTGTAAGTACAGTAATGAATGATCAATTTCCTCCATCAATCAAAGAAATTTTAAAAGAGGGAAATCGTTCGAAAAGTATTTACCAAATCCGTTTCTTTGGTCAGCAAACAGAAAGCCCCCTTATTTCACAAGTGGCCAAAAAATTCAATGTCGATATAACGATCTTGTTTGGTAATGTTACAGAATTACAAGGGCAATCTTTTGGTAACTTGATCATTGAATTTATTGGTGATGATATAGAGATTCAACGAGCTATCAATTATTTGAATCATCAGCAAATACATCTAAAGGAAGTGACAAGTCATGCTAGTTAATGGAGAGCAAATTATTGAGGCATTAGTTGAGACGATACAAATGGTTAGTCTATCTTTATTATTCTCTGTTTTACTAGGATTGCCTCTAGGGATTTTCCTTTTTGTTACACGTAAAGGTCAAATATTAGAGAATATCCCAATATTTACTGTGCTTAATGGAATTATTAATATTTTTCGTTCGATCCCATTCATTATTTTATTGGTCGCTATCATACCGCTTACTAGATTAATCGTGGGTACTTCTATTGGTACTTCTGCAGCAATTGTTCCACTTGTCTTTTATGCTGGTCCTTACATTGCAAGATTAGTTGAAAGTTCACTTTTAGAAATAGACCCGGGGGTACTTGAAGCTGCAAAAGCGATGGGAGCAACTCCATTACAGACTATATTTCGATTTCTACTTCCAGAAGCACTAAGTTCATTAGTCGTAAATATAACAATTGCTACTATTGGTTTGATTGGAGCTTCCGCAATGGCAGGTACAGTTGGCGGAGGTGGAATTGGTGATTTGGCAATTACCTATGGTTATCAACGGTTTGACACTGTCACAATGGTGATAACAGTTCTCATTTTAATTATTATGGTGCAAGGAATTCAATCCTTAGGAAACATATTGTCAAGAAAAATTAGAAGAAGATAATGACAGAATTGGAGGAAACATATATGAAAAAAATACTAGTTGGTATATTCATTTTATTCATTGTTTTATTTACAGTTGCTTGCTCATCCGATGATGAGACGAAAAAAGTAAAAGTAGGAATTAGTGGGACTGACACGAGACAATGGGATTATGTAGCTGAAAAGGCAGCTAAAGAAGGAATTGAAATTGAAATTGTATCATTTAATGATTATGTTCAGCCTAATACTGCCCTTGCTGAAGGGGAATTAGACGCGAATGCTTTTCAAACCATTGCTTATTTCAACCAATTTATTGATGAACATAATTTAGATTTAGTACCAATTGCAACAACAGTTCTTGCTCCTATGGGACTTTATTCAGAAAAATATGAAGATGTAAAAGATATACCTGAAAATAGTACGATTGCGATTCCAAATGATGTATCAAATGGGGGAAGGGCGTTACTATTGTTAGAAGAAGCTGGGCTCATCAAATTAAGAGATGGGTATGATGGTAATTTAACAAATCTTGAGACCGATATTGTTGATAATCCTTTAAACTTAAAACTTGAACAAATGGTCGCTGCACAAACACCAAGGGTACTTCCAGATGTTGCTGCCTCTATCATCAATAATGGAATTGCCATTGATGCTGGATTTAACCCTGTTAAGGATTCCATTTATCTTGAAAGTGAAACAGCAATTAACTATTTAAATATTATTGCTGTACGTGCGGAAGATAAAGATAATCCAACTTTAAAAAGAATTGCAGAGTTATTCCAAGAAGAAGACACCGCTACATTTATTAAAAAAGAATACGATGGAGCATTAATTCCAACTTTTGTTCCGTTAGATAAAATAGGATGGTAAAAATCTATTACAGAGAAACAATGAAATAAAAGGGGTGGTCTCAGTGAAAGCAGTAAAAACAAGTTTAGTAGAAAAAATAAAAGAAAATATTGATAAAAATAAAGAGCTTTATATTTCTACAAGCCATAAAATCCATAAAAACCCAGAAATTGGAAATCAAGAATTTTTTGCATCTAGTTTATTAACGGAATTACTAGAAAATGAAGGTTTCTCAGTCACAAAGGGAGTAGCAGGACACGATACAGCTTTTATTGCAAAGAAAACATCAAATAAAGCAGGTCCTACTATAGCATTTTTAGCAGAATATGATGCCTTACCTGGTCTTGGTCATGCTTGTGGTCATAATATTATAGGGACGATGAGTACAGCAGCTGCAATTGCATTAAGTAAAGTTCTTGAAGAAGTAGGTGGGGAGGCAATTGTATTAGGAACGCCTGCAGAAGAAGGTGGACCGAATGGTAGTGCGAAGGGAAGTTTTGTAAAGCATGGATTAGTCGAAGGGATCGATGCGGCATTGATGATTCATCCGAGTGGTAAAACTAGTTTAACGTCGCCATCTCTTGCAGTTGATCCTCTTGACTTTGAATTTTTTGGGAAATCTAGTCACGCTGCATCTGCACCACATGAAGGGATAAATGCACTTGATGCAGTTATTCAATTGTTTAATGGAATTAATGCACTTAGACAACATGTAACAGATGATGTCCGTATTCATGGAATCATAACCCATGGCGGTGATGCACCAAATATTATACCTGAATATGCAAAAGCTCGATTTTTTATACGAGCTTCCACAAGAAATCGTTTGAATGGAGTAACAAAACGTGTTAAAGCCATTGCAGAAGCTGCGGCATTGGCAACTGGTGCGAAAGTAAAAATTACAACTTTTCAAAATGAAGTTGATAATTTGTTATTAAATGATCGCTTTAATAAAGTTTTTCAAGAAGTTATTGAAGAACTTGGAGAGACGGTTCATGATCTAAAACAAGGTATAGGTTCGACTGATGCAGGTAATATTAGTCAAGTTGTTCCGACCATTCACCCATATATAAAGATTGGGCCAGATGATCTTGTGGCTCATACAGATGAATTTAGAGAAGCAGCAGTATCTGAAAGAGGCGATTATGCTCTT
>SMEK01000440.1_pt1 | contig 16074 bp, 10 predicted proteins | sample 2456371 | NCBI WGS metagenome assembly SMEK01 (sample SAMN10132590, study PRJNA489261) | soil metagenome | isolation source: day1 antibiotic-loamy sand soil ammended with composted manure from dairy... | place: USA | collected 2015-04-01
ACACGTGTGAAGGCCCGCCACCAGTTCCGGTAGCGGACCTTCACACCGTGTCTTCTGTCGGGACGGCGGGATTTGAACCCACGACCCCTTGACCCCCAGGCGTCCAGGCGGCTCCAGGGGGACCGACTTCCGCGTCATTCCGGGTCGCGGATGATGCAGAGCACGTCACGAGATGCATGGTTTGCATGGTTCTGGTCCCCTTCTGGTCCCCCTCGGGACCGAGACAGTGCCGACGAACTAGCCTGCTCGCCAGCGACGCTCGGAGAATAGTTGTCGTTGAGCCACGATCTCGCGTGCGGCGAACGCAGGCAGCTCAAGCTGCTCCACGTCAACATTCTCGATCCAAGCTGTGCATTGCGCAGGAGAGAGCGAGGGCTCCAGCACAAACTCCGCAATCGCGCGAGTAGTAGCCCTTGACAGCCCAACCGAGATGAAGGACATGTCGGTTGGCCGTGGCACTCCCAGTTCAAGCATCATCTCGATATCGACGGCATCCGCATCGATCTGCCGACCAAGTTCTCCCGCCGCTTGCGCCACGACGTCGGCGTAGCAGGATAGGTACCTTGGCGCCTCAAAACGCGCGATGTCCTCTACGTCCGCCATCACCTTGCGGATCAGGCCCGGATAGGAGACTTCTTGGCCTTGATCGCGTCGCCACCTCGCGCGGTTGTCGATAATGACGCTGAGAGGCACTCCTCTCATCCAGTGAACGATGAGGCGCGCAAGCGACAAGCGACGAGACTCGGGCTCGAACGATCCGCCCAGGTACTCAGCAACATAGTCCAGCGCGATCTTGTACTCATCGAAAGCATCATCGCTAGTTGGAGGAACGAGAGCAAGTTCCTCGGGGTGACCGTTCGCCAAGACGGCGTCCAAGAGGCGCTGCATCGACATCGGACTGATGCCTGCATGCTTCTTCACGAGGTCTGAGCGAAGCCGGAGAGTTGGCGTCACGCGCCCAAGTGCCTCAGCAATCCGGTCGGTCTCTTCCGCCCTTAAGGCAACACCATGAAGTCCAACCAGATTCCCGTCAGATATGAAACGACCAGCAAGCCAGTTGAAGGCTGATTCGAGCTCCGGAGGCGTCTCGCGATCAGCTTTGTGTGCGCCACGATCGATGTATTCGATCACGCTAGCTACGTTGGACAGGGTCGTAGTCGCCGCAGGCACGATCGATGACCGCTCTCGCCTGCCGGGTTTCTCAGGCCAGGCCTTCGAATCTGATGTATCGACGCAGAATATGTTCCCCTGGAACTCAGTGCCCCATCTACCAGCTCTTCCGGCCAGGTTCCAGAAGTCTGGCATGGGCATATGCATCCTGGGCCCCTTGTGCGGAGCGCGTAGGAAGAGGTTTCGGCACGGCAGATTCACTCCCTCAAGAAGGGTGGAAGTGCATACCAGGTATCTGAGTTCTCCTCGCTTGAACAACTCCTCAACCTTTGCCTTGAGCACGAGAGGCATGTCACCGTAGTGGAAGGCGACACCCCGCCTGGCGAACTCGGCGAGTTGAAACCTCTCGTGCACGACGCCTTTGGAGAAGTCGACCAATTCTTGGATCGCATCCGACTCTATCGCGAGGTCTTCACCTAGAGCATCAAATATGGTTCTAGCAAACTTCTCCGCTTCAGCCGGTCCGTTCGCAAAGACAAGGTTCCCAGTGGAGTCGCCCCCAATCGCGGCAGCGATGAGAGGAACTTTCTGCCCAACGCCATCTGGAGCAAGGGGAAGCTCTATTTGACCAACCTCCCGCTCCTCACCCTCGTAGACGAGTGAGAGCGCATAGCGGCGCGGCTTCCGACGGACCTGGTTGACGAAGACGAGGTTCTGATTCACCGTCACCGTCTCGCCGACAAGCGCGGCCTTGCGCTCCTGTGAGGATGCGGGTTCCAGGAGTACACCGGGGTTTGCTGACAAAGGACTTGCGAACACTAACCGAACAGTTGGGTCCCGACGAAGGGCTTCGTCAAGCACCTGCGTTAGCAGTATCCCGCGAGTTCCATCGGCGATCTTCTGCGCTTCGTCTACAAAGATCACCGATGGTGCAAACTGCGGCAACCGCTGATGCAGCAGGTGAAGACGCTCTTGCGTGAGGACGAATACCTGTCGCTCGAAGCCAGTAATTTCAGGGTCCCACGGGAGGGTATGAACACCCACGCTGTCATCCAGTTTGGATCGGAAGACCTCGCTAACCTCCTCAACGAGGGCTCTGGTGGGTGCTATGTACACAAGTCGCGCAGGCGTCGACCCTCGCAGTTCGGAGAACATCCACTCGCGGATGATGTACGACTTACCTGCGGATGTCGGCGCAGATACACTCACCCAGTCATTGGCGGAAGCGAGCTCCCAGAACGCCTTTTGAAAGGGATTGACATCGATTACGTCGCCGCTCGGCAGCGTTACCGTTAGTTCGGCGCGACGGCCAAGCGCATCAAGGACAAGTGTCGACGAGTTTGCTTCGATCGACGCCAGGATGCTTTCGTCACGGTCTCGCGCCAGAGCGATTGCTGGCTGATTCCCCACGCGATCTAATAGAAGAATGGCGGCGGCCCGCTGCTCGTCGGTACTTTGGCGCGACCGAAGGCAGCCTTGCGCAACACGCAGCACGGCATCCTGAGCAACCTCATTCACCTCCGGCGTTAGCGCGCTCGCACACACCAAGAGAAAGGCCCAGTCAGGCTCGCGTGTAGGAGACGCGGAGTCGTCCAGCAAAGGCACATCCGCCTGTACCGAACTGACCGCTATTTCCTCAAGTCCAGCTCTGAACCGGCTGAGGGCGAGCACCCGGTCCGACAACTGGCTCACGACTTGACCTCGATCCGGAGTTCAGCCTTGATCGCCTTTCGAAATTCCTCGACGGACGGCATTGGAAAGAAGAACACCTCAATAGCGTGTTTAGTCAGGGAACGATTCTCAAGGCGCGTCTTTGTGGATTTTGCCCAGCTACTGAGGACTTCGTCCAGTTCAGCCTTCACAGACGCTTCTTCACGAGGAAGACTTGGATAGTTCTCATGCACGAAGCCAATAAGACAGGCGCCACGCATCTCGACATTCGCAGAAAGGATCGATTTGTCGTTGAAGTACTCGAGCAGCCGGGCCGTCACCTCCGCGTTTCCAGCGTCGACGTAGTGTCTGATCAGGAATACGTCCTGCTCGTGAGCGGTACCAGTCAAATACGGCTCGATGCTGTCCATGCAATCCGTCATCGCTTTAGCAACCGACTCATAGAGTTTTGCTTCACCCCAATAAACAGCTAGATCCCCGTTATCAAGGAGCTTCGCATGGACTCCGTCAGCGCCGTGGTACTGCATCTCGGTACTCGTCTTTAGAGACATCTTGCTGAGGACCTGCGGTATCTGGAGTCCTTTCTCAAGCAACGCGTATAGAAGTAGTTCTGCACCCTCCCCTGTCTTGACCTGGGTTTGAGTGAACAGGCGTGCGGCTTCGTTAGCTAGGCGAGTAATCTCCGGAATCTGCCGATCTGGAGATAGTAGTCCAACCTTCTCAATTTCCGTCCGAGGGATGCAGTAGTTGACGATCTGATTCGCAAGCTGCTGCGCCAGCGTCTTGAGGCGAGGGGTCCCCAGAGGGTCACTTCGGAGGAAGTGGCAGCGGACAATCGAACGCGTGCCTTCAACAGCGATCGGTTCGCCGTAAGTGACTAACGAACTCTCTACTTCGTCCCAGCCACCCCGCACGAGCCGCTGAACCGCTTCGATCAACGGCACTTGTTCGTCAACGGCAGTCTGAGCCGCCTCGCTAGTCATGCGGTCAAGCCGATCTTGCTCCGGGCGGACGACGCGACGACCCGCGGTCCAACGCCCCACGACTCGTGTTGGTTCATCATCGACCTCCTCAGCTGAGGGTCGAGTGGACCGACGACCCGGGTCAGACTGTCATGTCGCCCATCTTGCCGTATCGCCATGGCCGAGAGGCCGCGACACGGCGACGCCGGCAGCCATGTTGCTGAGGAGCCGCAGTTCGGGCGCCATCGCTCACAATCGCGGCTACCGTGGCGACCTCACAGACTCTGACGTGGGGTGCGGGCGGCCGCACCGATGGTGGACGAGGAGCACGAGGCTGACCGGTCCGACCCAGATGAACTTGAGGGCATTCCAGGCGAACAGCAGGACCAGCAGGTGGAGCCAGCCGGGACCGTCGTCGTTGATGATCGTGGTGCAGGTCGCTGCCGCGTAGAAGTAAACCCCGGCGAGCAGCATCGCGGGGACGCCCCACTTCATGCCGCGTCTGGTGCGGATGGCGTTGATGAGCAGGTTGGTGGGTGCGTAGCGGAGTACGCCGTAGCCTCGTGCGCTGAGCGCGACCGATGTGCGGAGCATCGCCGGGTCTCTCTTTCCTCGTCATAGCGCGACGGTGTTCCGTCGTGGAGGCGGCTATGAACCGAGTGCCCTCGAAGGGGCCGTCCCGCAGGACCCGCGTAGCTGAAGAACCTGCCTCACCATCCAGTCTACGACCGTGCTCTGACAGAGGGAACCCGTCACTGGAGCAGGGGCGTGTACCTCGTCGGTGACCTTGGAGCGAGAGGACACCGATCATGGCGACATTGGCAGAGCGGATGCAGGGTGAGCGGATGGCGCGGGTCGCGTTGTCGATGGTCGCCGAGCCGAACGACTCGACCACCGGGCGCGTCCTCGCCCAGGTCAGCGGTGTCGAGACTTTGCGGCTGGTCGAGTCTAACGATCCGGTTCCGGGCCTTGCCCGCGCGGATACGATGATATGGCGCGAACGGCTCGCCGCTCGGGTCACTCCCGACTTGCCCGACCGGGTGGCTGAGACGCAAGGCGGCGAGTTCGGCACTCTCCTCCCGGCGGACAAGGAGTGGCCCGCGGGTCTGGATGATCTGGGTGAGCGTGCTCCGTACCTGTTGTGGACGCGCGGGGCGACTTCGTTCTTGACGGCGGCGTTGAGCAATCGCGTCACGATCACCGGCTCCCGCGCCGCGACCTCCTACGGCGAGCACGTCGCCGGCGAGCTGGCGACAAGTCTTGCCGATGAGGAACGAGTCGTCGTCTCCGGCGACGCCTACGGCATCGAAGGTGCCGCGCACAAGAGCGTGCTCGCCGCGAGCGGACAGACGATCGCGGTCTCGGCCGGCGGGCTGGACCGTCCCTACCCTGCCGGGCACAGCGAGCTGCTGGGTCGCATCGGAGATGTCGGGCTGCTGGTGAGCGAGCTGCCGCCGGGCGCCGCGCCGACGAGACACAGGTTCCTGGCTCGCAACCGCCTGCTGGCGGCACTCTCAGGTGCGACCGTGATCCCCGAGGCCGGTCCCCGATCCGGGTCGATGACCACCGTCATCGCCGCGCACGAACTCGGCCGGGGCGTCGGCGCGGTGCCCGGTCCGGTGACCAGCGCGACCAGTAGTGGCCCCAACCAGCTCATCCGGCAAGGCTTCGCCCAACTCATCACGGAACCCAGCGAGCTACTTGTCCTACTCGACGCCGACGAGGTACCAAGTCGAGCGGCGACGGGGCCGGGGGTTCGACTGCAGTTCGACCGCCGCCCTCAGCTGGGAAGACCGGGCCGTTCGCTCTGATCATCTTCAATCGACACCGCAACCGGCGTGAGCTACACGGCTTCGATGTCGTCGGTCGATGTCGAGACCGCCTCAGTGCGGGCTACCAGCTCACTGTCTGAGCGTGTCACTACTGTTTCGGGTTTCAGGAAATGGGATGGCCCGTACATCGAGAGCATCCAGCGGCCCGGTTCCCACTCTGTCGCGGTACCTCCTGCTTCATCGACGCGAACCCATCGGAGATCGGTTCGGTAGGTGTCGCCATTCACGAGGAGTTCTACATCGACGTGTGCCACGGCGGCCGCAACGTGCCGGACGCCGAGGATCGTCCATGCCGTGAGGTCTAGTGTCTGGTAGAGGTCCTTGGCCTCGACGGCGAGCTTGCCGACGGAGGATCGCGAGCTGCCGAGTTCCATGAAGTGGGCGCCTGCGGGAGCCCATTGCTTCTTCTGCCACCTCAGTAAGAAGTCCCCGCACGTCGTAGCGACCTCGGACGGATTGTCGGTAGATGCGCCTGGTTCGTACCGATGAGGGTGCCATTCTTCGAGTTTGGCCTTCTGGTCTTGGACCGTCTTCCAGCGGGTCAAGGACTCGCGCAGCGTTGGCGTCGGTTCGACAGGCTTTGCCCGACGTTCCCGGGCGTCTGCCCAGTCGGTTACCGCGAAGAGCCGATTCCACGCTTTGGTGGCGACGACCTCGTTGTCGAAGTTGACCAGGGTGCCGTGCATGATGCCGTTGCGGAATAGCTCGGTTACTTCGGTCGTATCGGTCTTGTAGAAGCCCTTGACGAACGACTGGTGTGCATGGCTCAGGCCCAGATGGTGTCCGGCCACACTGTCCCACGCCACCATGTCTTCTACGGGACGCGCATGCAGTCCCTGCCGTGACGCCGTGTCGAGGTCGTTGACGAAGCCGTCCATCACTGACAGCAGCACAAGGACTGTGCTGTAGTACCGGCCTGCCTCGTAGTCGATCAGCGCCTTCTTCAGTAGCGGGATGCGCGGACGCATCGCGTCGAAGCGATGGAGGCGGCGGAGCGGGAACGCGATCCGATCGGCTGACTTGTAGTACTCGATGAGCCGTGCCTCAGCGATCGACGCATCCTCGGCGCAGACGACGTGCTCGATAGCAGGCAGATTGAAGTCACCGGTAAACACCCAGTTCCGTTCACCAAGAAGGCCGTAGAAGGTGTCAACAATCCCAATGATGCGCCGGTGCTCGCTCTGCAAGTCCTTGAGCTGCTTCCGTTGCGCCTTCGGCAGCAGCAAGCCAAGCAGCTTGAACGCCGCGATCTGCTGCTCCATCTCCTTGACGGACGGAAGATCGCGCGCCGAGCCGTAGGGGCTCACTTTGTGCGTGTCGCTCATGTCTTGACCGTATCTGTGAGCACCGACACTCACGGCATGTTGTGGCTCGGTCCGTGCAACTCCGCTCGTCATAGGCTCCGAGCGGGCCGAGCCGCCGCGGTCTGTCGTACCTGCTGCGCCGACTGCTCGTCGTTGGTGATGGCGTGGGCGCGGTTGAGGGCGGCGCGGGCGCGGATGGCATCGATCTTCTGGCTGGTGCTCTCGGGGTCCGGGCCGAATGGCGTGCGGTCGTCGGTGATGCCGTAGCGGTCGCGGTAGGCGGCGATCGTGCGGGCTGCGCGCCACCATGCCGCCTTCTGCTTCTCGCTCCTCGGCTCCCTGCCGAGGTCGGCCGTCCACGGTGCCTCATCGGTGAGGGAGCCACGGAGCACGGCGTCGGCACGAGCTTCGATCAGCTCGCGGCGCTCGTCCAGGGCTTGCCGCATGTCGTCTGCCATCTGCCCGCTGGCGTGCGGGATCAGACCGACGATCAACCGCGGGGACTTGCGAGTGCGGCCTGATCCGGCGGGCCGGACGGTGGCGCGCGCGACGCGGGCGTGGAGGACGGAGGCGATGTCGTCGGCATCGTCAAGACTGCGGGCACCGACGAGCCGCGGGAGCAGAGCATCGAGGTCGTGGTGATTGGCCTCGGCGTGCCGAAGTTCGGCCGACAGCGCGCCGTAGGCGTCGGAGTCCAGTACGTCGCCGACCTGATCCGGCGTGAGACCGGACGCCGCAAGCAGAGCTGCCCAGCGGTCGTGCTGTGCGGCTTGGGCGATGGTGTCGTATTCGGCCGCAAGTTGGGCGATGGAGCCCCAATATTCTTGCTCGGCGGTGATCGTCTCGTGCGCCGACAGCTCCGCGCCGACGTGCTGGAGCACGCCATACAGGACGCTGCGGGCGGTGACGTTCGGGTTGTCATCAGGGTGCGGCTCGCTGTGCTCGTGATCCTCACGGTCGACGGCTACATACGCGAAGTTGCCTTCCGCGCCACGCGTCATGGAGACGTAGAAGTTCTCCCGCGTAGTCGTCGGAGCGACAACGACGTGCGAGGTCTGCATGGTCACGCCCTGCGCCCGGTGCGCGGTGATCGCGTAGCCGAGGTCCAGGTGCTCGGCTACATAGTCGGCAGGTAGGACGATCCCGCCGCCGAACCTGCGGGCGGCCGGGCGGATGCTGACCGATCCGTCCTCGCGTACGGCAGTAACGGTCCAGCGGGAGCCGTTGCGGACCCATGTTCTGCCGTTGCGGAGGCGGCGGTCGTTGTGGCGGGTGATGACCAGATCACCTTCAGAGGCCGCGGTGCCGTCATGCAGGGCGGCCTCACGGGCCGAGTTCACCTGCCCGCCGATGATCCGATCGGCTCGCGCTCGCGCGTTGAGGGTCGTGACCGTCTCGTGCGTTTCGGCCACGAGGATCGACGCGCGGCCGGCAGCGAGGTCGCGCTGCCAGGCGGTGTAGGCGGCGTCGATCATGGTCTCGGCTTCGCCGCCGGTGATCCGGTCGTGCTCGATGAGCGTGTCGATCGCTTCGGAGCGGCCGTGACGGAGCTGCAGCGAGGTTGTCTTCTCCCAGGCGTGGGTGAAGCGGTGCAGGTCGTGAAGCTCCGGGGCGTCATCGCGGGAGTGGACCAGGAGACCGAACGATCCGCCGGCGTCGACCGATTGGAGCTGGCCCCAGTCTCCGACCAGCAGGGCCTTCGCGCCGGCCTTCTCGACCTCGTGCGTGATCCGGTCGAGCGATGCGGTGCCGGCGAGGGAGGACTCGTCGATGATGACGAGCTGACCCGCGTCGAACGTGGTGCCGTGCATGAGGTGGTTCTGCCACCACTTCGCGGTGTTCTCCGTCGCTATCCCCAGGTCATCGGCGAGGACGTGAGCGGCGGCCGCGGAGGGCGCCAACCCGACCACGGAGCCGGCGCCGTGCTCCTTTTCCCACGCGCGGCGTAGTGCGCTCATCGCAGTGGTCTTCCCGGCGCCAGCCGGGCCGACCAGTACGTCCACGACCCGCCCCGAAACGGCAATCGCGGTCAGGGCGACGGCCTGATCCTCCCCGAGCACCCGGCCCCGTGCGTCCGGCTTGTGGGCAACCCGCTCCACAGTTTCCAACGGAACCGTGGGGCCTGTTGTCGTGTCGGCGCGGGCCAGGAGGCGGTCTTCAGCGGCCAGCAGCACCTCGGATGAGAACAGGGTCGAGTGCCGGGGACGGAACCGGGTGGTCCCATCTGGACGACGGAACTCGAGCGGGCTGGTCGCCAGCTCGGGCGGGGTCAGCCGCAGAGACGCGCGTTCGGCGGCGTCCACGACGAGGCCGGTGATCGCCTCGCGGTCTTCGATGCTGGCGAACCGCCAGCCCATCAACTGTCGGGAGGCTTCCGCGTGCAGATTCCAGCGCGTCCAGGTCGAACGCTTCTCACCGACCGTCTCCAGCGTCGTCTGTCCGACCTCATGCACGACGTCGAGCGGCACGTCATCGGCACGGAGCACCCGGCGAGCCGTATCGCCGCCAGTGATGGCGCGCGCCCATCCGGTCGCGTCCTTCCCGAGCACGCGGGTCGCGCGCTGCCGCCACTCGCCGGTGAGGTCGGCCAGCGACCTGACCTGCTTCTCAGGTCGTGTCGCGAGGGTTGCCTGCGCGCGTAGTTTCAGCACCGTCCGAGCAGACGGCTGGCGGCCGTGCTTGGCGGCGTACTCAGCGATGAGACGATCCTTCTCGGCCTCGATATGCCGGGAGCGGGTGGAGAACTCGGACACCAGCTCGTCGGGCACGCCCTCGATTTCCCACGCCGGGTTCCGCTCCCGGCCGCGCTCCCGCGCCTCCCACCCCGGGCCGAGGGTGCGGGTGAGCCGGTCGGCTAGGGCCGCGTTGTAGAACTCGGAAACGGCGACGACCGCGGAGTGCATCGGCCGTCCGGCGAGGGTTCGCCAGCGGCCGTCTTGGACAGTCATGACCTTGTTGCTGATGACGACATGTGTGTGGAGCTGGGGGTCGCCGGAGCGGCTGTCATAGTGATCGAACGCGGCAGCGGTGACGCCTGCGACATCGACGTGTGCAACCGCTCCGTCCGGGCCGGTTGCACCCACGCGGGTTGCTGCAACCTCTCGTTCGAGGAACACAACCAGCTCTGCAACCGCCGCGTGATGGGCCGCTGCGATCAGCGATTGCGTGCCCGCGTCCGCGACCGACCAGATCGCGGAGACCGACTTCGGGACGCTGAATGTGAAGTCGAACCCGGCCACCGCGCGGCGGGTGCCGCGCTCGGCTTCCTCGGCCTCGATGGTGGCGACCTCGCGTGCCTTGGCCGCCGGCCCGAGTTCGGGGTCGAGCGCGTCGACACGCTGCTTGACCCGTTCGGCGACGGACGCGAACTGCTGATAGGCGCGGCCCAGGGGCGCGCCCGTGATCGGGTCGTGGCCCATCCCAATCAAGAGCTGTAGCTGAGCCTCGGATACCTGGGCGCCCTCGACCAGCTCGCCGTGCCCGAGACGGCCCAGGCCCGCACCCAGCCAGAATCCCGGCGGGGTGCCCGCCTCGGCGTAGTACCTCGTCAACGGCGTCGAGAGCGAGCGGTCGCCGTCTCCTGCGGCGACCGATTTCAAGAGGTACTTGTAGCCATCGCCCGCGCTCATCACGCGCATCGAAACCGTCACCGTCGCGCCTCCTTCCCTTGGCACCAGGTGGGGCGTCACTCGACCGGGCAATGCCCTCCATCACGCCGCCCTCGGGCGGCAACGACCTCGTCTGAAAGACGTGTGGTGGCTCTGGTGGCCTGCGAGAGAGCGCCGGCGGGCTGGCGCAGCCCAGCGCGACGTCGACGAGCGTCTCAACGCGGGGCGTGGGACAGCAGGGCCGAAGCATCCGAAGTTGCTGTCGGTTAGAATGTGAGGCATGTCAGGTGCTTCAGCTGCGGCCGCTGCCGCTGTGACGGAGACGCTCCGCTAGCGGCGGAACGTCTTCTCACTTTTCGAGTTCCACGTTCCGTCGCTTGATCGTCGGTTCGGAGCGACACCCGTTGTCGCCCGATTCTTCATTCGAGCAGCGGAGTTTTTATGTCTTTCAGCACCTCATCATCGCGGCCAGCGCAAGTGTCGGCCGCGCGTTCCTGGGCAGCCCTCGTGTGCCTGTCTGTCCTGCAATTCCTCATCGCCGTCGATGTCACCGTGGTCAACGTAGCGCTGCCATCCATCGGCAACGATCTAGGCGTTGACCCGCGTGGGCTGACATGGGTCGTCGTCGGCTACACCATCGCAGGCGGCGGCTTGCTCATGCTCGGTGGCCGCCTGGGGGATGTCTTTGGCCGCCGCCGCCTCCTTCTCATCGGTACCGCGATCTTCGGAGCCGCCTCGCTAATGGCGGGCCTCGCGGATTCCTTCGCGCTACTCGTCATCGCCAGGTTGCTCCAGGGAGCAGGCGAAGCACTCGCCCTGCCTGCTGCGATGGCAACGATCGTCCTGCTGTTTCCCGAAGGGAAGGCTCGCAGCCGTGCCCTGAGCGTCTGGGCGGCAGTGGCGAGCTGCGGTCTCGTACTGGGATTCGTGCTCTCGGGAATCATCACCGAACACCTGGGGTGGCGATGGATCTTCCTCATCGCGGTTCCGTTCATTCTGTTCGTACTGCTCGCCACGGTAGTCCTCCTGCCACGCGACCAGAAACAAGAGCGCGCCCCGTTGGATTTCCTTGGATCGATTCTGCTGACGAGCGCACCCCTGCTGTTCGCATTCGGGGTGGTCGAAGCCGGAGAGAACACCGGGAATCTGCCGTGGCTAGCAATCGCCGCGCTGATAGGAGCGAGTGTCGCCGCAGGCCTGTTCGTCACCGTGGAACGCCGAGCCGCGAATCCTCTGGTACCTCTAACCTTCTTCCACAACCGAACACGAGTACGAGCAAATCTTGCGACTGCACTGCTGAGCGCGGCGCTTTCGACATCGTTCCTGCTGTTCACGTTCTACCTACAGGATGAACTCGGTCTTTCCCCACTGGAAGCCGGTCTGCTACTCCTGCCCCTTGCCGTGGCACTCATCGGCGCCATGACCATCGTGCCCCGCCTCTTGGGGCGCTGGGGAGCGCGTTCGTGCATCGTTGTCGGGCTAAGTTCCGCAGGCGTAGGCATGATCGTGATCGCTATAGCTGCGCAGTTCGAAGCCCCCGCATGGCTGCTGATCCCAGCGATGCTGTTCATCGCCGCAGGTATGGGATTCGGGCTCGTGGGACTGCAATATGCGGCGGTGACCGAGGTCACAGAAGAGGATGCGGGAGTCGCGTCCGGGGTCCAGCGGGCCTCGGACCAGCTCGGCGGGTCCGCAGGGGTCACCGTCTACGTCGGATTGGGTTTCACGTCGATCTTCCACGGGCTATCGCCCTACGTACTGAGCAGCGGACTCGCAATTATTGGTCTCTGCATTGCAGGCGGCATTGCCGCGCGAATTGCCCTCCCCAACGTCGACGTCACGAACACTGACTCGATGGGCAGTTCGTAGGCATCCGCGAGCACGTGAATGCGTTGGACGAGGTGCTCAATGGCGTCCTCGGACAGCTCGTTTGATCGAAGCGGGCGAGGGTTGCGGTACGAACCACTCATAGTTCGTACCGCAACCATCTCCCGTGCCCGGGTACCGGTCGCGTACGACTGCGTGAAGGTGATCATCGTTCGCGATGGCTCGGCGATCCTCTTCAGCGAGTTTGGTGAACAGCCCGTCGGGCCCGGCGACGTGATCCTGCTGGGCGCGAACACTCTCTGTGGCGGCGAGCCCGAGGGGCACATCACCGTAACGACGATCTACGCAGACACGGACTATGTGATCGACCAGGTGTTCTGGCAGCACGTCGGCAGCTTGTGCCACCGTCTCGACGCCCAGGACTTCGCAGCGACGATGTATACCGAACCTGCGCAGGTGCTCCGTCTCGGCGAGGATCGCACCCAGAGGATGATGCCCTGGCTCGATGAGTTGGCGGCATTAAGCATCGAAGGACGACCCGCGAAGAACTTCTACCGGATGCAGGCTCTTTGGTTCAGCCTGGTCGATGTGATCGCACCTTTCGTCAAGACTTCACATGTGCGAGTGTCGCCGACGCAGCGCGCTACAACGTGGCCGTCCGCACCACGACATCGCCGATTCGCACCATTGCGAGCGGAAGTTCGCAGGGCAGCTGATCTCCTGCGTGCTGAACCCCAGCGGCGATGGTCTACGACTGAGCTCGCTGACGAGGTACATCTCTCAAAGTCGCAGCTCGGCCGCTTGTTCGTGGAGGCGTTCGGGAAGTCTCCTATCGCCTATCTCACGATGCTTCGCACCGAGCGGATGGCCGCGCTTCTGCGCGAATCCGATGCGCCGATCGCTCTGATTGCTCGCGAGGTGGGTTGGAGCGATTCAGATTTCGCTACGCGCCAGTTCCGCCGTAGCGTCGGGCTGACTCCCGCCGATTATCGGGCTTTGAGCCACGGAGAAGGTTCCGCAATCAACCGGCGGAAGCGCGCATCTGCCTCGGCGATAACCGCAGGATCAGCTCGTGCGACAACCGAGGACACCCTCGCTCCGGTAGTCCGGTAGAGACTCGTCGGGTTCGTCGCGGAGCCTGGTGGTCGCCAGCATCGTTCCGTCGTCCGTCTCGTCTTCCTGATCCGCCCGGCGTACCTCGTGGTCGCACGGCTGCTCCTTCTCGGGGCGGCCCCGGCGGAGGGAGGTCAGGAGATGGCTATGAGGAACGAGACGCGGGAAGCGAAGCTCGAAGCTCTCGAAGAACGCATCGTGCGCTCGGTCGAGGAACTGGTATCCGGTGACGACTGGCGACAGGCGATGGAGTTCGCCGCGCGGTTCCGGTCCCGCTCGTTCAACAACACGCTGCTGATCTGGGCTCAGCACCTCGAAGCGTACGAGCAAGGCCGAGTGCCCACGCCGACGCCGACGTGGGTTGCCGGGTTTCAGGACTGGAAGAAGATGGGCCGCTGGGCCGAGGCCGGCGGCGGCTATGAGATTCGCGCCCCGGTCCGGGTGCGGTTCGCCACGGCGACGCCGAAGGACCCGGCCTCGTGGCGACGGCTGGCGAAGGGGCAGAGTCCACGTCCGGGTGAGGTCGTGCAACGCCGGGTCGTGAACGTCGTTCCCGCTCATGTCTGGGACGTGTCGCGGACGCACGGTGCCGAACTGCCGGAACTGCCGAGCCCGAAGCTCCTAGAAGGCGAAGCACCCGCCGGACTGTGGGAAGGGCTGGCCACCCAGGTCGAGTCGCTGGGCTACGAGGTGCTGCGGATGCCGGACAGTGACGCGATCCGAGGCGCGAACGGCATGACCGACTACGAGACCCGGCAAGTGCTCGTGCGCACCGGCATGGACCCGGCCGCGCAGGTGAAGACACTCGCACACGAGCTGGGTCACGTCCGCCTGCATGGACCGAACCAGCAGGACGCCCGCCAGCATCGTGGAATCGGTGAGGTCGAGGCCGAGTCGCTAGCGCTGATGATCGCCGCCGCTCACGGCATGGACACCAGCGACTACACGATCCCCTACGTCGCCGGATGGGCGGCGAACGTGGACGGCAAGGACCCGGTACAGGTCATCCGCGACACCGGCGAGAAGGTCCGGCGCACCGCCACCGAGGTCCTGAGCCAGCTCGACACGATCCAACTCGGCAACGGCAACCCGGTGTCGCTACGGATCGACGGACCTGAACATGCCGGACCCGAACATCCTGGCCCGGAACACCCTGTGCCCGAGCAGACAGCGGGGCGAACACCGCTGCCAGAACGAGAGCTGCGGAGGGTGCAGGCGGTGCCGGGGCGGGGGCTGTGATGGTCGCCCCCGGATCACTCGCCACCGTCCTTGAGCACCTCAACGGTCTGTCGTTGCCGGATGCTGCGCGCGAACTGGCACGGGCTGGGGTGCCAGTCTTTCCCTGCGCGCCCGGCGAGAAGACGCCGCTCGTCCCTTCGGGTTTCCAGCAGGCGACGGATGATCTGCGGAGGGTGCAGGGCTGGTGGCGGTGGCAACCAAGTGCGAACATCGGCGTCCCCACCGGCGCCGCGTCGGGGCTGGTCGTGATCGACATCGACGTGCATGGTGCGAACGGGTACGCCTCCTACGCGCGTGCCGCTCGCGCGGGCCTGATCCCTGAGCCGCTGGCGACAGTGACCACGCCGACCGGCGGGCGGCACGCCTACTTCCCAGCCGATCCAGCCCAAGAGCAACGGTCGTGGGCGGTCGGCAAGGCCGGCGTCGACTGCCGCGGTGACGGCGGCTACATCATCGCTCCGTCCTCGGTGCGCATGCTCGACGGCGCACGCATCCCGTACCGAGTCGAGCAGGTCGCCGCGGGCCTGGTGAAGCCAGTGGATGCTGTGCGGCTACGGAACTTCCTCGCTCCTGCACCGCCGCGCCGTCCTATACCCGAAAATCGCAGAGTCGCCGGGCGGGAGGACGCGGACCGGCTCGCTGCGTGGTTGGCGCGTCAGGTGAAGGGCGATCGCAACTACAAGCTGTTCTGGGCGGCGTGCCGCCTGGCCGAGGGCAACGTGCCTGTCTCCGATGCCCTGGATGCGCTGGTCCGGGCCGAGCGGCCCGACTTCGGAGAACGAGAGATCACCCGCACCGTCTGCAGCGCCTATCGCAGCGTCGGCGGCGCCACCACCCGCCGGGAGCGCCCCGCTCCGTCCAGCCAGACGGCAGCTGAGTTCAACCGTCATGCGGCCCAACGGCCGGCATCCAGATCGAGAGGGCTGGCATGAGCCGGCTTCAAGGGCGGCGCTGGGCCGTCATCACCTCGGTTGCCGGAACGGTGTTCATCGCGGCCGGCGCGTTCTGGTTGTCCTTCACCGCATTGGCTGACCTCGCCCTCCGCTCCGGGATCGGGGCTGGGCAGGCGTGGGCATGGCCGCTGATCGTCGATGGCGTGATTGTGGTGTCTACCGTCGCCGTGGTCGCACTCGCCGGCGAGAAGGCCGCCTGGTATCCGTGGACATTGCTGATCGGCGGCGCGGCAGTGTCGGTGAACGCGAACTCCCTGCACGCCGTCGTCGCCGCGGACGCCGATGTACCCGGCTCGCTGGCGGCTGCGGTGGCCGCGGTACCGCCGGTGGTGCTGCTGGCGATCACTCACCTGACCGTTGTTCTGACCCGAGCCGCGGCCCGAGCCTCCGATGCGCCGGCGGCTGCGCCGAGCCCGGCCGTGTCGTCACAGAGCGATGCGGAACCGCCCGACCTG
>SMEK01000441.1_pt1 | contig 16068 bp, 11 predicted proteins | sample 2456371 | NCBI WGS metagenome assembly SMEK01 (sample SAMN10132590, study PRJNA489261) | soil metagenome | isolation source: day1 antibiotic-loamy sand soil ammended with composted manure from dairy... | place: USA | collected 2015-04-01
CCTCGTTTCATGACACTCTTCAATTTTGTAATGTGAACTTCATTATATCTCTTCTTGACTGAATATCTTTCCTTGAATCTTATCAGATTATAATTCGATCTATTGAAATTATTTGGTAATTTTTCTGTAGTCTCTGTGGAAACAGAAGTTCTTACCTCAAGAAGACCGGATAGCTCCACATCTTCTTTCTTGACGACATTTTTCCGATAGACACGAAGAGATGATCTGTCAAAATCCAAATTAGAGAAATCTTCTGACAGAACCGGATCAGTTTCCTCAACAGAGACACGAAGTCCATCCTGATAGATATAATCTTTGATGTAAATTTTATGGATATCATCATCTGGAAACAAAAATCCTAGAATGTAATCTGGATTGAGATTGACTTTGAATCCCGCGAAACCAGATTGTCTCGCTCCAGTGATCCGAAATCTTGCTTCAATCTCCATATCATCATCGACATCAGAAAGGATATCGAGAGAATGGATGTCGTAGAATCGAGTTTCGTTTGTTTCCATTATCTTTTTAAACGGATATAAAGAAAGAAAATAAAAAAAATTTTTTTTATTTCGACGAAGACTTCTGAACGAAGTGAAAAGTGGAATTTAAGGTTTACAACTCTATAGCATATTTTGTAAGGTAATATTCTCCAGTATCGCCTTTGACGATACAATCTTCGTCAACAAACTCTCGGAGTCTGTTGAAGATTTCTCCCTCGTCGGAATATTCCTTCGGCAAAAGATTTCCAGAGAAGGTTTTCTTATACCATCCTTTGAATTTAGCGAAAATTTCTGATTTCGAATATCGTGAATCATTCCAAGATTGATGATGGAGAACTGATTTGAAGAAATTATAAACTGGATCGTTCTCATTCTTGTAATTATCGATCATCTTTTGGATCTCACTCGAGATTAATAATCCTTTCTCAAAATAATCTCTTGTATATTTCAGGAGAAGCCAGAGAATACCTTCTATATAATCTTGAAGTTTATGTTCGAAAATATTAGGATCCTTAGGGAATCTTCTCTTATCAAATTGATCTTTTGGATCTTTTGGTGCTTTCTCTGGATCTACGAATACAGATTTGAAAGGAATGATCAAAAATCTTTCGATAGCTGCATGATCCATCACTTTAAGTTTTGGAATAGTGTTACACTGAAGGACTAATTTGAAAGTAGCTTTCATGGTAGATCCATTTTCGAAAAGTCCTCGAGCGTAGAAACTATCACCTCCAGAAATTCTCTTGATCAAAGAAGAACCGAAAGCAATATCCGATTCTGGTTCGGTGTAAGTTAATACCTTACAATTTTTCGCTTGAGCTAATTCTGGCGAAGCTTGTCCTGCTGATTTTCCTTTCGTATGAGTAATACTTTCTACGGGAGCGTCGCGGGCATAACCTTTATCGTCATTTCCTAGAAGTGTATCGATCACTATTTTCTTGAAGGTTGATTTACCGGAATCTTTTTCTCCCGTCATGACGATAAATCTCTTATCCTTATTTCCTCCTACCAAGAAAGATGAAACGATACGAAGAACAGCTTCACGAGTCTCGTCATTGACAAAGAGAGTCCTGAAGAAATTCCTAGCTAATCTGACTTTAGGAGAATCTTCTGTAAGAGAAGTATCATAATTCACTTTGACCTTCTTTGTCAAATAGTCTTCTGGCATCCTGTCTCTGATGGTATACATCGGATTATCTTTATCACAATATGTGAAATCGATTAACATATTGTTCAAGTTCAAGAGATATTCGTTTCTATCAAATTTATGAATCATCTGTGGAACGATAAAGCAAGACGCCAATGGTGCTATGAAAGTTCCTGCATTGTTGACACTTCTGAAGTAATTTCTAATAACTTCATTCCAAATGTCAATCAGAGCAAGTCTCATAGCACTTTGGTTTCTTCCCAATCTCTCTCTATTGTTGATTACAATGAGATTTTCGGGAACGTTATAACCTTTCAATCGAGTCACCAGAACTTCTATGATTTCTCTGAAGTCGTTACACAAAATTTGGAAAATCCTGATAGGTCCGGAAGAACTATCCCAGATTCCATAATCTTCGTCATAGATATACCAGACTACCGATGGAGATTTCACTGCAGATGATGCGTTCGCGTATGTACAGAGTATGGTATCATAATAATGACGATAGAAGAATCTAGCGATTTTATTATGATCCTTAGAATCTTGGAGGACAATAACTTCTCGAGTCCATCGCTTAAACCATTTATTATACTCGTCTTTTCTGAATCTTTTCATCATTCGAGCGAGTGTTTTCCAGGAAAAGTTATTGTCAATTCCAAAATTTCCCATGTACTCTGGCAAATTACTTTCGCGAATAGGCTCATGATCCTCGAAATGATATATGATCTCGTCTCCATCTTCTTCGAACAAAGGGTCTCCATTGGAATCGACTGCAGATAGATAAACTTCTTTCCATAGTTGATGGAACTTATCTTTATATTTTCCGTTTCCGAAAAAGTTATATAGTATCTTTCCGATAGTCATGAAGTTATTGAACTTTGAACAAAATTCTGTACCTTCAATCATATCGAGAAAAGTTCCAATCAACTTAGCATCAGACTCTTCGCAGACAAATTTTCTGCGACTCCATTCCCATTGTGCAAACATTCTTACGAAGAATTCGTCGGTGTACTCATATTTGGTATCATTTTCTCTGTCGAAGAAGAAGATGATACTCTCTGGTTGATCGATGAGTTTATAACACCTCTCCTCGAGATTGTTTGTATCTACTTCATAGAATTTAGGTTCTAACCTAAATTTATACCTCAATCTTTGATTGTAGAGAGGTAAATAAATTCTCTTGTCAAGGAAACTTGAGGCGTAAGTAGAATAAGTATCTTTGCCTTCCATGGGAACTTCGGCATTCTTTCGTTTGCTGGAGCTCGGAATGTTTGGAGTTCCACTGATGATCTCTTCGATTAATCTAGTGTAACTGTGATCGATCCGAGGAAACATGATGATGAAACGAGGCTCCTCATATTCTTTGTAGACTTCTTGAAACACAAACGCTTCCAGAGCGTCATCTTCTGGAGGGATTCCAAAGATTTCATAAAGGATAATACAGATGTCGATGTAGTATTGTTTTACACAATTGAACATCTCTGGAAGAATATCATCATATCCATTCGTTTGTGAATCAAAAGGTTCATCTTCATCTTCATCATCGCCGGAATCTCCGTCGAGATCTCTGAACTTTTGATAAGCAGCTCTGAGGAAATAGCAAGGATTCGAAACTTCATAACCAGAAAGACAACCTCCTTCGATATATTTATCAATGAAATCTTCAGTTAACTGAAAACCTTTAACAAAATAATTTCCATTTTTATCTTGTTTATTCTGGTAAATATCGTGGGGTTTGTTTCTAGATATGAACTTACTCAACATGTTTTAAGAACTAAAAAAAATTATTCTAAATCAAATTATCAATTTTTTATCCTTTATATGAGAATATTTTGTATATATGGACGAATTTTGTCCTAGTATATGCAGACAAATTTCAAGAAAGGAGAACTTTTACCACTTCTGTTATCACTTCCCAGAGTCAGAAGACGGAAATTCTCCTTTTAATAGAACCTATTTGCATATTTATAATATCGATACAACACATATTTAGCTTTAACGCTATCTTCTTTTGTAACTTTTCCTTTTCCCAAAAGATCTGATTTATACTTTCTCATAATCTCGTCGATCAACTCTTCATTCATCTCTTCATGTTGAGTTATCTCATCGAGCATCTCGGAACCGTTCAAGAGATTGACAAGATATATTGCGGCCGCCATGAAATTTACGTTGTAATTTACCAATTGAGGATCATTAAATCCAGAGACCATCGTCTGAGCATCGGCAAGTCTGATTTTGAAAATCTGATGGAGCGCCTTCGCAATTTGATCTTGAGCCAATTCCAAATTTGTTTTAACGTGTCTATAGAAGGAGACGCTCTCTCCTCTGATCTTACCTGCATCCACAGAACTCATTTTTAAATTAATCAGATAAAGAGAGAAAGAAAAAAATAGCTTCTTTATTTACTCATTTATTTATTTATATTTTTTTATATCATGATCCTCTCGAGAATTCTTTCTACGTTTCTGACGTTAGCCAAGGGTTTCTTCAATTTCTTCAAAATGTCTGTCACGGCATCTTGATTCCAATTCATGTTCCATCTCTTCAGACAAACTCTAATGGTCGCAAGAGCTATGATCTGGGGTCTCTCGTCTACAAATTTTACAAGATGATTGGAAATGAATCTCATCATTTCAATTTTATTCTTTGTATTCTCGGGATTTCTTTCCTCTTCGACGATCAAATTATAATATTCTGTGATGAAAACTTCTGGCATCACGTAGATCATGATGTTAAATTGACTGGCATCAATATGTTCTTCAAGAGACTCCAGGAACTTCTTGTTGCTCCAGAAAAGTTTGTCATACATTTTCGGAATCTCCGATTGACCTAGTCCCAGACAGGATGAGATGTCATACACATCTTGGATGTTATTGAGTTCGATGTAAGCCTTATCGACACAATAACACATGATGATTCTCCAGAGTTTATTCCTCTTGATGGGAATCTTGAGAGAATACAAAATGGAGTTGGACTTCTGAACGACCTCTTTTGGAAAGTGCATATTTAGAAGTTCATCCGAGAAACTGTCAATGGAAGACGAAACGGAATTTCCCACTGGTCGATCATTGTAGTAACTGGTGGTTACGATAGGTTGATTTTCGCAGGTTAATGCACAACTCATGATTAGGTAAGTGATAAGGTAATTCTTTTAATAATGATTTTTTCGTCAAAGTAAAATAAAAAATTATTTAGAAGAAAAAAATATTCAACTAATGATATATTATTATAGTAATTAGAAGTTTCTTTTATATTTCTTTCTTCCGAGTGATGAATTAGTAGTTAAACAGATAATGTTTCCATCCGCATCTTTCTTGGTTATTAATTTACAGGGAGTTTCTAATTTATCAAAGATCCAAGTCGAGATATTATGGGTATAATTAGAACCTCGATATCTATTTTCATAATCGAATTTTCCGGTCTTCTCGTTATATACTCCGTTGAAAACCATATGTACCGGCTCAGATCCTTCTGATGTTCGAGTCAAGATGAAAAATGGAAACCATGAAACTAATTTTCCTAATCCGTTTGGAAGTTTAGATACTTCTCCTTTGTTTTTAAGTCCATAATAAGTATATTTCACTCCCGCGTTATCGAGACATTTCTTAAGCTCTTTCAAATATAAAGTTTTAAAATTAACGCAGGCAGAACATAAATCTGAAGTGATTATGCTTAAATGAAATTGTGAACACTCTGAATTATTATCGACGCTCATTTTTATATATGAAACATTATTATAAATATAAAAAAATAATAATGTCAGAATAAAAATGAATCCTTTATTTACAGTTTGTAATAATCGAATATCTCCTCGGAGACAGAGGGATAAATGTTCTCTCATTGATCCGATTCCGGACAATCCAGAAATGCAATGCTCTAACAGGATATCTCCCAGAAGACTCCGAAGACTCACGGAACGAGACGTCTGTGAAGGTTATGAATATTCATTCCCTCAAAGTTCATCATATGAAGTTCCTCTGGATTCCGGATTTCAAAGTTTTTCATCGGACATATTCACGGGTCCCATTATTGACATGAGTAACTTCTCTACCTTGCAAAAATTCGATACATTTTCCCGATCGAATCTCTCTCCAGTTCAAGATGTCACGGGAAATTATGATCTCAACATACAGATCTTCAAGGACAACAGAGGAGATAACGTCATTTCTTTTGAAATTCCCAGAAGTTACGACAGAAGATATAGAGAATTGATGGCGAATGTACCTGGTTTGACCGTACAAGAGAAATTATTTAACATCATTCTGGATAATGAAGAATTTTTCAACGTCGCGACGATTGTAGATAAGTCTTTCTCTGATCAAGTAAAGATCAATGTGCCCATCATGGGAACTGCCAATAGACAAACTATTTATATTAAACTTTCTGACAGCGTCTTGAATGAAGTTCAAAATGGTTACGATATAAATTTGATCGATGGAACTGGAATCATTAGGAAGGATGCTCTCCGGATAGTGACACAATGGATAAGAGATCTTCGAAAGAATGACGATCAGTTCGTGAATTTCTTAAGCGACAAAGAATTGGACATCGTCGATTCTCTCATTCTTTTGATTTATAATTATAGTTACGTGATCGAATCCAACAGAGTTTCTGCAAATGAAAATAGATTTCTTCTGGCTCTTGCGATTCTTGGAACTTATCTAAATGAAATGTCGAAATAGAAATGAAATAGAAACGAAATAAAAAAGTTGTATATATTTATTACTTTTTTATTATTTTTTAATTTAGCCTCTAAAGATAGGTACGGGATCTCCGGATCCTCTTCCAAATGGAACGTCATCGTTAACACTTACGGTAGTTTCGAACTCATCATCTGAGGTAACGGTTAAATTGGTTTCAGTATCATCTGTAGTGGTAATGGTATCGTCAACAGAAGTATCGGTAGAGGTTATGATATTAAATGAGGTTCCGTCAGTAGTAGTATCTGGAACTGGTTGAATCTGGACATCGTCGTTTCCATTATCTGGATTTGGTTGAGGTGTTGGACGATCGACTGGTGGTCTTTGTGGAGCTTTAGATCCTTTACCCTTATCTTTCTTTCCATCTCCTACATTACCATTTGGTCTTGATCCAGGAGCCTGAAGAGTTCCCGGGGTCGCATATTTATTTCCTTTACTACTCTTTCCCTTTTTACCTTTCTTGTTATTTGAGAAAAGTAAATAATATGCTACAGCGCCAAGTAGTAAAATTGCAATAACTGAAACAAGAATACTTATCCAGTTAGTCTTTTCTTTTGATTGTTGGTCTTCTAGACTGAAGGAGGTAACTTCAATATCTTCAGTGGGAACGATAGTTGATGTTCTTAAATCTGCCATTGTGCTTGTTTCTTTTCAAATATAATAAAATATATTTTAATCGTTAACAAATTTTATTTTTAATTTTTTTAACATATAAATTTTATTCTGGAGAGAGAATAAATGATAAAACTGAGTGATCATGAAAATTTTCAAAAGATGTGGGAATAATTATGGGTATCAAAATTATATTTACTTGATTGTAATTCCATCGTTTAACGACAGAAATCTGATTATTAATAACGAAACATGTTAAATTTAAACCTTAAAAATAAAATCTTTTATCTTTTTTGTTTTCAAAATATAAAAATTTCATTTTTAAAAATATAAATTAGATCTGAAATTTCACTAACTGTTCATTGCTCGCATAAAAATCATGGAAAATTTAAAGAGTTATTTGTTGAACTTATGTAACATTGGAGAAAAGATTCCTGGAGAACACCTTTATTACTCCGGATTACGTCCTCTTTTCCAAGAAACAGACAGAGAACAAAGAATTGAAGATCTAATTAAATCTCTTTCTATGAAAGAATTCGACGAGAACAATCTGACTCATCTTGATCATATCGCCGGTGAATGTGCATATCTGAACATTCATCATTTCGATTATGATTATCTGGCAGGAAGATTGGTATCTGATATCATCATGAAGAGTCGATCAAATGATGATCCAGCAAAGTTTCTATCAGAAGATACTCTCAAATATTATAAGAAATTTGATACTTCTCGATTGTATGAGTATAATTTCTTATACGATTACATGAGTATCAGAACTCTTCAGAAGAGTTATCTCTTACCTTTTGAGACTCCTGTCGAGATGCTTCTCCGGGTTGCGTGTGGAATTTGGTCAAGTGCCGATGAATCCGAAAGTTTCATCGTAGAACAGATTTCAGAAACTTTCGAATTACTCTTGGATCAAAAATTTATCCACGCATCTCCAACTTTATTCCAATCTGGTTTAAACAAAGATAGTCAGTTGGCATCTTGTTTCTTGTTACAAATTCCAGATGATTCTCTTGATGGAATCTTCAAAGCAATCAGTGACTGTGCAAAGATTTCCAAGAGTTCAGGAGGAATCGGATTTACCGTAAGTAACATTCGAGCCAAAGGAAGTAAAATTGGAAAATCTGGAGTATCAACAGGAATCGTTCCCATGTTACAAGTCTTCGATAGAACGGCTGCATATGTTGACCAAGGAGGTAAAAGGAAAGGTGCTTTCTGTGCATATATCGAACCTTGGCACAAGGACATCATGGAATTTCTCGGAATGAAGAATCCTCATGCCAATGATGACATCAAAGGAAACGTTCTCTTCTATGGTCTCATGGTTCCAGATGAATTCATGAGAAGAGTAGAGAACGATCTCCATTGGACTCTCTTCTGTCCAAAGGATGTCAATTATGAACTGGAAGAACTCTATGGAGAAAAATTTACTTCGAGATACAAAGAGTTCGAGAACGATCCGGAAATTCCCAAAGTTACCATGAAGGCTCGTTCCATCTGGAATAAAATTATCCGATCTCAACTAGAAACTGGAACTCCTTACATCATATACAAAGATACTTGTAACGAAAGAAGTAACCAGAAGAACATCGGAACGATAAAGACTTCGAATCTCTGTGCAGAAATCGTCCAGTACGTCAGTCCAGATGAGATCTCTACTTGTACCTTGGCGAGCATTTCACTACCGAAGCACATCGAGAATGGAAAACTCAATAAAGAATCTCTATCTCGAACTGCCAAGAGACTTGTATATAATCTCAATAGAATCATAGATATTAATGAGTATCCTTTGAAAGAAGCAAAAGTTTCATCCGATAGACATAGACCCATCGGAATTGGAATTCAAGGTCTCGCAGATTGCATGGCCATTTTGGATATTGAATTCGAATCTCCGGAAGCTGCTCAATTCAATTTCGAGGCAATGGAAGTTATTTACTACGCTTGTCTCGAAGCTTCTTGTGAACTTGCAGATAGATATGGACCTTATTCCACTTTCGAAGGAAGTCCCTTCTCGAGAGGAGAATTACAATTTGATCTCGCAGGAATAGATCCGTCTCGATTGACTCTCGATTGGAAATCTCTCAAAGAAAGAGTAAAGAGAGGAACGAGAAATTCTCTCTTGACGGCTCTCATGCCAACTGCTTCCACTTCACAGATTCTTGGTAACACAGATTGTTTCGAACCTTTCTGTTACTTGATCTATAAGAGACAAGCTCTCTCGGGAGATTATCTGGTGATCAATCGTCATCTGTTCCACGATCTGTATAAACTTGGTTTATGGAATCAAGATCTCTGTTATCAGATAATCGCTCAAGAGGGTTCTATCCAGAATCTTGACCTTCCTGATAAGATCAAGAGAAAATATAAACTCGTCTGGGAAATGAAAGTGAAGAACATTCTGAATCTTGCCCGTGATCGTGGATTTTTCGTAGATCAAAGTCAATCCATGAGCATTTACGTTACGGACAATGGTCAACATCAAACTTCCTCCATCTTGACGGCTTACTTGATATATGGATGGAAAATTGGATTGAAAACTGGAATCTATTACACAAGATCTCGAGCAGCGTGTTCTCCCATTAAGATTTCTATTTCGGAGACGTCGAAAACTTCTGTCAAGGAAACTTCTGTCAAGGAGACGGAATCTGAGAAGAAAGAAGTTACAGAAGAAAATATGATCTGTAGAATTAGAAAGGACAATGGAATAGTTTGTGAAAGTTGTACTGCATAATTAAAAAAAAAATTATTTTTTTAATCTTCCTAGACCGCTCTACCAAAATGTTCGCGGGTATCAATTAACGTTATGTTTAAAAAGAGAATAATCATGGTGGATATCCTATCGGAACTAGAAATTGAAAATATTTCTATAATTGAAACTCTTCGTAGCAATAGATTATTTGCTATAAAATATTTAGACAATGAAACAGAAAGAAACTTCAGAATAAGATTTCCAGAACTTAAAAATTGTAGAATACAAAGAAATCATTTTCATAATCTCGTGATCGCGAAGTTTCTTTCTGAAGACGATCCAGAAGAAGAGAAGATAATAAGAAAATTAATAAAAATCTATACCCGGTATTGCGACCTCATCGAAAGAAACGACGAACTACGACAGAGAATTGTCTGTAATGACGTTCAATTTATGTTTCCTCTTGCGAGAATACTTTTCGAGATCTACGAAGGATTCTATAAAATATCATTTGAAATTGATCATGAGACGATTTTAGTGAATACAAAATTTCATAGAATACAGATTTTTGAATTAGAAAATTTTGATCTTAAATTTAATTGTAAAGATCTTGTAATTGACATTTCCTCTCTGAATCTTGATTATAAAACAAAGAGAGAACTTTATCTGAAGAATAAAATAAAAGAAGGAATTATGTATATAGAATAGTTTATAGACGAGTTGTGAAATATTTTTTAAATTGATTCGTTAAATTAAACTATTCCTTATATAAATCAAATGATAAATATGAGTATTGCAAAAAGCGAAGACGAAATTGCTGCAGAAGAGATCATCAAGATACTCGAGACTTTCTTCGAAACGGATAAACATGTCCTTTTGACAGCGCCTCCGGGTCACGGAAAGACTTGGGTGATTAACAGAATTTATGACATCTTCAAGTTCCAAAAGCTCTTTGATAAACACAAAGAAGAGATTTTACAATTGAAAGAAGAATTGAAAGTGGAAACTTTTCAGGAAACTTTTGAAGAGACTTTCGACCTTCTGGAACAAGATGAAGAGAATTCAATAGATGATGATATAAAGTCTATAGTCGATTCTTATTTCGGAATTCTGCGATCTGTTTCAGGAAATCATTCCAATTTACATTATTATATTGTCGATTATCTGGAAGGATATATGTCATCAAATGAAATTTCAAATCAATTCAACAATGGAGTTATCAAAATAGCTCCCACTGGAGTTGCAGCTGACAATATTCAGGGAATGACTTACCATTCTTTCTTCGCTCTGAACATCTTCAAAGGATGTCAGAAAGAGAATATCAGTAATGCAGATTCTCGAATTATTAAATATCTTCAGAACATAAATGGTTACGGAATCGCAAATTTATTATATGGAATTCCAAATGGTCAAGAGAAGATCATTACAAATAATGAAAATCTCTTCAGAGTGATCCATCAAGAAATCATCATTTTCGATGAAATTTCTATGATTTATGATCTTTCTATAGATCTTTTGTGGAAACTCACTCATGACCTTCAAGATGTTGTAAGGGAAATTCGCGATCACTTCAGAAACATCAGAAAATATAATAGTATAGAACGTGATAATGCAATCTACTCCCAAATTGAGAAAGATATACCTAATATCGTATCTTGGAAACAAAAACAATATTGTAAGAAAAGTGGTAAAATTATTGATGTGGAAGTTAAGGAAGACGTATCAAAGATCAAATCAGATTTTATCGATACGATAAAATCTATGGACGCAATCAATTTGATGTCTCACATCACTGAGTTCTTTTTCAAGATGATACCAGAACAATTAAATATTGGTTTTGAAATTTTCCATAGGTCATTTCATGATAATGATATTTTCATGAAGATGATGGAGGAAATAACTCGGAAAATTACAAAGATTGCAAAAAGAAAACATGGTTTCTCTGAAGATGAGGCTATTTCTGAAGATGATATTTCCGAGCAAGGAAAAATTAGACGTTATTTGGAAAATCTTTGTCTAAGGATTGTTTATGATTTATTTCGTAATTATTTTGAGTCAAATGACTTAGAAATTCCATATAATATTCAATTATTCTATAATGTCATGAAAAGTTGCAATAACAAGTATAAATTTATTTCTAACATGAAGAAAATTGACTCCATTAAGCCGATAAAGTTTCTATTTGTCGGCGACTTTCTACAGATTCAACCTTTCAAGGATAAAGATTATAAGATCGGACAGAACGAGATAGCTAGATATTATCTGAAACCAAAACGGATCACCGACGAAACAGTCTCTCTATCCTTATATAAAGATATTAATTCTTTCTTCTCTGACATCTTCGCAAAGCCAGATAATAAAATAGAAAAATTGACCTTAACAATTTGTCAGAGACAAAGTGAAGAAGAAACTGATTTTAGAAATTTGATTTTGGATATGAGACTTGGTAAGTGTCTGTCAAAGAGATCTCGGGAACTTCTAGAGAGCGATGGCAGAATTATCAAATGTACGGTAGACGAACTATTGAAAGACCATATCGAAGATAAAAATAATCTTACTATTTTATCGATGGATAATCACTATTCTGAAATCATCAATAAATCTTTGATTCTCAAAGACTATACTGGAGATATTGATATTGTTCCTAACACTTTATTAAGAAAGAAAGATATCTCAGATAAAAGACTAGTGAATAAATATTTAGATATTTCTACTTCAGCGAAAAATATAAATGATAGAATTAGTCAATTGTGCTATCTCTCTTATTTCATGAACGAAAGTTCTAGAGGACGTTTTAATATCGTTCTTGATAATAAACAGACTGCATTCCTAGAATCTTTTGTAGATAATCTCAGATTATCTATCATACAATTCTTCGGAGATGATGAGAGTGGGGCACGTATATATGACGAAAAGCTAGATGAACTATCTAAAGTAACAATACGTCGATATAAAATAGTTGAAAAAATTATCGATAAGAATGGCAAGTCTTCTAAAATAAAGAAATATAAATATGAGATATCTAAAGCATGTCTCGATAAGATTAGAATAGAAGCCTATCGTCAGGAGACCCATACTATTGAAACTTTAATAGACAATCTAAGAGATGTTAGAAATGATATTGAAGACGAGATATATAAAATTTTATCCAACGACAAAGATAACGATTCTAATCTTGACAAAGCCTGTATACAATTTCTAAATAATATCGAAAATAGTAACGACGTTATAACAAATTTTATAAATGATATCAAAGCTATGGGAAAAAATATGTTATCACCAGAGTTTAATTATGACCATGAAGAATTTTATAAGAAACTTCATAAGCAATTTAAAGGTATCATTACCAAATATAAAAATGTTAATCTTAAGTTTAAGGAATTATGTGAAAATTTTCTAGATGGCATTAAATATACGACTAATGAAACTGAGATTAAAACTATATATACTGATTTTATAAGTAATGCCAGATATTTAGATTTTTATAAACGAACTATAACTCTTCATAAACTCAAGATGAAATTAACATATTATAATAACGGGATAGTGTACGAGAAGCCTATAGATTTTAAAATTATTTTACCTATTTCTGAAAATAAAGTGATCGAGATTGATGAATTTCCGATCAAAAGGGTAAGATGTAAAATAAATGACACTACTGAATCGTCAAATATCAATATTTTCACGAAAGGTATGAAATGTATGGTTACAAAGAATAAGAGATCCGGACCAGGTGCTAAATTTGAATATGTAAATGGATCTATGGGAAATTTCGAAGAAATTGATATTCGTGGAAGATTATTGGTGAATTTGAAAGATCGAGATGATCAAAATTTACGTGTCAATGTATTTCCAGATATAGAACATCAATCCGGAAATTTCTGCTGTTTACAATTTCCTGTCGTCCCAGCTTATTCAATCTCTATTAACAAGAGTCAAGGTCTCACGATTCCCGGTAAAGTTATTTTGAATCTTAATCAGAAAGGTGGAGGAATATGGTGGCGTTTTGCTGAAAATAAGGATTGGTTCTTCAAATTAGTAGTCGCTATCAGTCGTTGTACTAAGTTAGAAAATCTAATCATTAATAGACATATTGAAAAACCAAGTTATATTAACGATCTTTCAGATTCTGATTTCATCGATTACATGTTTCATAACATGTATAAAAGAGCAGACCCAAAGAGTAAACTTATTTTCGATATTGAAAGAAACAAAAAGAGATGTCGAAGGATATTAAGTGAAATGCATAAGCTAAGGAAGAAAAGAAAATTTGATGAATGGAGAAGAAGAACTTAATAATTAAAAAAAAATTTTTTTTTTTCATCATCTAAAATAATCTCAACCCCTCCCCCTTAATCGCCTTCAACCTATCCTTCAGATGATCATCGACAAGAATTATCTTCTCGAGATTAGAAAAGATATCTAAATAGACATCCGCCTTATCTTCTGTAAATATCGAATCTTGAATCATATCTACGAATCTTTCGAATTTCAATTCCATTTTGGGATTATCTCGAAGATCTATAGAGAATCCTGAGTCAATTCTCTCGAGTAAGAAGATGGATAAGTCTATCTCTTGAAGATTATTCTTTGTCATGTCGATCTTCTTGTTGTTATATCCCGAGATGCAACAGTTTTCTGAGGAAAAATCTGGAATCTTCGTGTCACTCATTTCAAATTCCAGAAGACTCATGTTCATGTGTTGCATCCGTTTCAATTTCATGATGGAACAGTTTCGCAGAACGATTCTTTCTAGAGATTCATTTTCTTGCAGAAAATCAGAATGATAACTATCCATAAGACAATTGATGAAAGAAATATCTCGAAGATGGCAATTATCCGTTACGATTTTGCCAAGTTTATTGAGATCCTTCGTGAAAATACAATTCCTGAATGAAATCTTAGTAACTTTACATTCTCTCGTCTCGAATAAATTCAAGAGAGAATTTATTTTGGTAATAGATTTCATTTTGGAGAAAATAATTTCATAATGAATTTCATTCAAGATATTTCGAATTTTATCCGAATCAATTATCATATTGATGAGAGCTCTATCAAGAACCCGTTCCCACGATTTGGTGATATCAGATAAAAGTCTTCGTTGGTCGACTTTTTCTGATATGATCATGATAAGAATTGACACAGATTCAGCATCTGGGCCGAACTCTTCCATGAATATTTTGTGATTGTTGTAGTCTTGAGCTTTGAAAAGTTGTTGCATAGTTTTGATCATTTCTCGTAATCACAATATAGGTTTTAAACCAGAAAATAGAAACAGAATAATGAAATAAAATAATGAAATAAAAAAATTTTTTTTAAAGATTATCTACGAATTGAAGTAATGTCTTCTTGATATCACGAAGATCATAAAGAATATGGTCATCCACCAGAAAGATATCATCTAACCTTTCGAAGATCTCCTTGTATGTCGTCTTTTTCATATAACCTGTGGAGATATTGTCCCTGATGTCATCATAAAAAGACGGATCGATCGTTAATTGTATATTGATGTTATCTCGGAGATCAATTTCAAAATCGTAATCAAACTTCATCAGAAGAAATCCTGTTATATCGAGTTTCTCCAGATTATTGTTTCGTAATCTGAGAGATTTCGTCGAAGATCCGAAAGGTATCCACGAGAGACCTTGAATTTCTCCCTCGAAAATGTTATTCTCGATAGTTATTTCATCAAGAGATCTGAAATAATACGAAGGAGATAAGGAACTCTTTATGGTACATCTTCTGATCGACAGATTTTCCAGATGTTCATGCGCATCTATGATATTTTCTAGATCTTCTTCTGTTAATGTACTATCGAGAATAGTTATATCCTGAAGAGTCTCCAGGAAGAAATTTCTTTCCGAAGTTTCTTTGTCAAATTCTACGGTGATCTTCTCTACTTTGAAAGATTTTGGTAACATAAAAATTAAATTTGAAAGTTTCTCTGGATTAAATTTTTCTATTTGAAGATTACACTTGATGATCTCTTCATGTGGCCATAATTTCTGAAATTGATGAATGTCTCTTTGGAAAATTTCAAGATCTATCTCTTTCATATTCATCATAATGAACACTTCAGGAAGGTTTTCTCTCTTGAAGATCTGATGGTGAGAATAATCGGGGAGATCAAAAAGTTTCTGTAAGGTACCAGAAGACATCTTGAGTTATCAATTTTATTAAGAGAATGAATATAATAGAGAAAAAAATATTTTTTAAAATTTTTTATCTTTATAACCTTCTTTCTTCTATTTCATTTTTCAGAAGTCTCTCCATCTCCAAAAAGGTTTGATAAGTTAGAAATATCTTCTTCATAGCGGGATATTCTCGTAATCTTCTCTTTCCGAAACTTCTCTTCTTGAAGATCTTCTTAAACATTTTATTGATGAACAGTTCATAATTCTTTCGCATGGCGTA
>SMEK01000442.1_pt1 | contig 16043 bp, 13 predicted proteins | sample 2456371 | NCBI WGS metagenome assembly SMEK01 (sample SAMN10132590, study PRJNA489261) | soil metagenome | isolation source: day1 antibiotic-loamy sand soil ammended with composted manure from dairy... | place: USA | collected 2015-04-01
GGCGCTGTACGCGTGGCAGCTTTCCGGCAGCCACATGAACGCGGTGATCGAACAGTTTCGCCACGAGCAGGACATGGAAGTGGCCGACCTCGAATACTTCGAGGATCTGCTGCGCGGTGTCGAGACCCATGTCGATGCGCTGGACGAGGCACTGCGCCCGCATATCGACCGCGACGTGGCGCAGATCGACCCGATCGAACGCGCGGCGTTGCGACTGGCTGCCTACGAGCTCAAGTTCCGGCCGGACGTGCCGTATCGCGTGGTGATCAACGAGGCCATCGAAGTCACCAAGCGCTTTGGCGCCGACCACGGCCACAGCTACGTCAACGGCGTGCTGGACAAACTGGCCGCCGAACTGCGCGTCACCGAGAAGCAGCACGGTCGCTGAGCCGCCGAGCGCACCGGCCATGGAATTCCGCCTGATCGATCGCATCCGCGAACTCACCGCGCAATCGCGTGACGACGTGCGCATCGGCATCGGCGACGACGCCGCGGTGCTGACGCCACCGGCCGGGCAGGAACTGGCGGTGGCGATCGATACCCTGGTCGAGGGCGTGCATTTTCCGCGCGGCACCGCGCCGGCCGACATCGGCTGGAAAGCGCTGGCGGTGAATCTTTCCGACCTTGCCGCGATGGGCGCCAGCCCGGCATGGGCGCTACTGGCGTTGACCTTGCCCGATGCAGACGCCGCCTTCGTCGAGGGGTTTGCCGGCGGTTTTGCGAAACTCGCGCAACCGCATCGACTGGCCCTCGTCGGCGGCGACACCACCCGCGGGCCGCTGGCGATCAGCGTGGCCGTGCACGGTTTCGTGCCACCGGGCCAGGCACTCACCCGCGCCGGTGCGCGGGTCGGCGATGCGGTTCTGGTCACCGGTACGCTGGGCGATGCGGCGGCCGGACTGGCAGAACTGCAGTATCCGCCGCGCGACGATGACGGCCGCGCCGGCCTGCACGATTTCCTGATCGAACGTCTGAACCGACCAACGCCGCGACTGGCGACCGGTACCGCGCTGCGTGGACAAGCCACGGCCTGCGTCGACGTTTCCGACGGCCTGCTTGCCGACCTCGGGCACATCTGCATGGCCAGCGGCGTCGCTGCGGAGATTGACGCGGCGCTGCTGCCGCGTTCCTCGGCCTTGCTTGAACTGCACGACGAAGCCACCGCGCTGCGCCTCGCGTTGTGTGGCGGTGATGATTACGAATTGTGTTTCACCGTGCCCCCGGCGCGCGTCGCCGCGCTGCAGGCTGACCTGGCGCGACTCGGCTGTGGCGCGACGAAAGTCGGCCGTATCGTGGAAGGTCAGGGCGTGCGTGTTCGCGCGGGCGACGGGTCGTGGCTGGCCACCGATCGCTCCGGTTGGGAGCATTTCGCGTGAGCGCCAAAAAAAACCTCAGCGGCGAACAGCGGCACGCCTTGCTGGCCACGCCGGCCGGCTGGCTGGCCTGTGGCTTCGGCTCGGGCCTGACGCCGGTGGCGCAGGGCACGTTCGGCTCGCTGGCTGCGCTGCTGCCGTGGCTGCTGCTGCGCGAACTGCCGCTGCCGGTCTATCTGGTCGTATTGCTGCTCGGCTTTGGCGCGGGCGTGTGGGCTTGCAACGTAGCCACTCGCGCGATCGGCGTGGCCGACCACCGCAGCCTCGTGTGGGACGAATTCATCGGCCAGTGGATCGCGCTGCTGCCGCTGCTGGTGCTGCCCGCGCCATGGTGGATGATCGCCGCCGGTTTCGCCCTGTTCCGCCTGTTCGACGTGTGGAAACCATGGCCGATCAGCTGGCTGGACCGGCGCGTCAAGGGCGGCATGGGCGTGATGATCGACGACGTGGTCGCCGGCGTTTTCGCCGCCATCGTGCTGGCCCTGTTCCAGCACTTCCTGTAGAGCGGGCACCGTTCGCGCTACGGCGTTGTAGGAGCGCACCCTGTGCGCGATGCTTCGTCACGTGACGGAAGGCAGCGCGCACAGGGTGCGCTCCTAACAAGCGTCCGGCCGTTAGTCGCCGAATCCCGAATCCCGAATCCCGAATCCCGAATCCCAGGAGCATCTCCATGCAATACCGTCGCCTTGGCACCTCCGGCCTGCAACTTTCCGCGCTGTCGTTCGGCGCCTGGGTCACCTTCGGCAAACAGGTGGGGCGCGGCGAGGCGCGCGAGATGCTGGCGCTGGCGCATGATCGCGGGGTGAATTTCTTTGACAACGCCGAGACCTACAGCAACGGCGTGGCCGAGCAGGTGATGGGTGACGTGCTGGCCGACCTGCGTTTTCCGCGCGACAGCTACTGTGTGTCCAGCAAGGTGTTTTTCGGAGCGTACGACAAGCCGCTGCCGACCCAGCGCGGGCTGTCGCGCAAGCACGTGATGGAAGCCTGCCACCAGGCGCTGGCGCGCCTGCGCGTGGATTACCTCGACCTGTACTTCTGCCATCGCCCCGATCCGGACACGCCGATCGCCGAGACGGTGGCGGCGATGGATACGCTGGTTCGCCAGGGCAAGGTGCTGTACTGGGGCACCAGCGAATGGCCGGCCGAGGCAATCCACGAAGCGCACCGGATCGCCCGCGAAAACCACCTGTACGCGCCGGTGATGGAGCAGCCGCAGTACAACCTGTTGCATCGCGAACGGGTGGAAGAGGAGTACGCGCCGCTGTTCGCCGCCTACGGCATGGGTACCACGATCTGGTCGCCGCTGGCCTCGGGCCTGCTGAGCGGCAAGTACAACGAGGGCGTGCCGGCCGATTCGCGGCTGGCCCAACCCGGCTACGAATGGTTGCGCGAAAGCGTGCTGGGGCAGGGCGACGAACGCCTGGGCAAGGTGCGCGCGTTGCAGCCGATCGCCGCCGAGCTGGGCGTGCCGCTGGCGCAACTGGCGATTGCCTGGTGCCTGCTCAATCCGAACGTATCCACGGTGATGCTCGGTGCCAGCCGCAAGGAGCAACTGGCGCAAAACCTCGACGCGATGGAGCTGCTGCCGCGGCTGGATGCGAGGGTGGCGCAGCGGATCCGCCAGGTTGTCGACGCTTGAACTGCATGAAGGAGAGGGCGGGTTGACACTTGAATGAGAATCATTATCATCAAGTCGTCCCTGACTTCCCGTGGAAACGCCGATGCCCGTCCTGTCCCTGAGCCGACCGCTGCCGTCCCGATCGATCCTGCCGCCATCGTCGATGTCGCTTTCGCCGAAAGCCGCCATTCCCCACCATGTCGCCTCCAGCCAGTTGCTGCCGGACGGTGCCCGCGAGTTGGTAATCCAGCATCAGGGCAGCGAATACCACTTGCGCCTGACCCGCAATGACAAACTGATCCTGACCAAGTAAACCGTCACCGCCCGGCGCCTCCGGGCTCCCTTTCCCAGCCTGTTGCCGGCGCCTTTCAATGGGGCGGGCCAGGCGGTCCCTGCGGGAGATATTGATGTTTGGTTCGTCAGTTCAGTGGCTGTGCGAACGCTGGCTGCCCGGCGGCCACGCGGCGGTCAGTCGACGCACGGTGCGGATGGCGCCGACATGTCTGCTCGAGAATCTGCCGGCACTGGGTAACGTGCTCTACATGCCGATGCATCTGGAAGCACGGCACCGGGAGATGCCGCGCGGCCTGCTGGTGGAGACGCTGTCGCTGGGGCCGCTGTTGCATACCCGCCGGCTCGTCGCCGCCAGCACGATCACCGTCGAAGGGCCGCGCGAGTGGGTCGAATGCATGGATCGGCATGATCGTGTCTGCGCGCGTCTGCATCTGTTGCCGGATACCGATTACCTGGCGTGGGATGCATTGCTGGCCTGTGCCGGCCCGACGAGGCTGTCGAAACCTGCGCGCCGGGCTCGCCATGCGCGCCCGGCCAGCGCACAACTGGTGCGCTTCCATGTTCGTTGGTTGGCCGGTCTGAGTCTGCTCGGTGCCGAGATCACCAGCGAAGTGCCGCCGCTGAGCCGGCGCCTCGCCGACCAGATTGCGCGGGCCGAAGCCGTATCACTGCAACTGGCCAGCTGATGCGCGCCGAAGCTCGCGCGTGGACCGCGTTCGTGCCGAGCGCGGTCGAAGCCTCCCCGCACCACACATCGGCCTTGGCCCTGCGATCCGGCCCCGGACTCTTCCGACGGCAAACGGACTGACGTTCGAGCACGCGTGGCGCGGGGGCTGCCGCCGACTTCCGCTTTAGCGAAGACGTGACGGAACACGGCGGGCAATGCCCGCCCTGCGAAGCCTTCGTGCTGGCAGCTCAACGCTCAAGTCGTGTCGCTGGTCGGGGCTGGCGATCGACGCCCGATAGCGGGTGAATACCGCGCGTCCGGGTGTCCGCGACCTGTCCGCGGACACTCTGGCGTCGCCGTGGCATATCCATAAGTTACTGAAACAAAACGTGTAATCAGGAAGTTTCCAAGTGGCACGCGGATTGCAACGTTGCTGATGACACCGCACCACACGCGGTCAGGAACAGCATGATGATTCGCGACACTTCCGCACAGGACCGGTTGGTCCAGGTCAAACCCAATCGCAAGCGCCGGATGATCCTGCTCGGCGCCGGCGTGCTCGTGCTGGCGCTGCTGGTGTGGCTGGCGCCCGGCATCGGCCGGCTGTTCTCGGCCTCCGCGTCGGTGAGCAGTTCGCGGCTGGCCTTCGCCACCGTCCAGCGTGGCCAGTTCGTCAACGACATTTCCGCCGAGGGCAAGGTCGTGGCGGCGGTCAGCCCCACCTTGTACGCCACCTCCGGCGGTGCGGTGACGCTGAAGGTGCATGCCGGCGACACGGTGAAGAAGGGCCAGGTGCTGGCCACCATCGTCAGCCCCGAGCTGACCAACAAGCTGGCGCAGGAACAAAGCAACGCCGACGCGATGGAAGTGGATTACCAGCGCGCGCAAATCGACGCGCGCAAGCAGCGCGGCGAACTGCAGAAGGCGTTCGACAACGCGAAGATCGACAAGCAGGCCGCCGAACGCGACCTGGATCGCAACGAGAAAGCCTTCGCCAAGGGCGCCGTGCCCGGCATGGACGTGGATCGTTCGAAGGACGCGCTGGACAAGGCGAGGATCACCCTGCAACACGCCCAGGCCGACCTGGGCATGGACAACGCCAGCCTCAACTTCGACATCCAGTCCAAGAAACTCGCGCATGAGCGCCAGCTGCTGATGGTCAAGGATCTGCAGCGCCAGGTCGACGACCTCGCCGTGAAATCGCCGGTCGACGGCCAGGTCGGCCAGTTGTTCATCGCCGAACGCGCCACCGTGGCGAAGGATGCGCAACTGCTCAGCGTGATCGATCTGTCTGCGCTGGAAGTGGAGATGCAGGTACCGGAAAGCTACGCCCGCGAACTGGGCATCGGCATGACCGGCGAGATCAGCGGCAACGGCAACACCTGGAAGGGCCTGGTCAGTGCGATCTCGCCCGAGGTGGTCAACGGCCAGGTCGGTGCGCGACTGCGCTTCGAAGGCGAAACCCCCAAGCAACTGCGCCAGAACCAGCGCCTGTCGGTGCGCGTGCTGCTGGACAAGCGCGACAACGTGCTGACCGTGCAGCGCGGCTCGTTCGTCGACGAATCCGGCGGCAACTACGCCTACGTGGTGCGCGACGGCATCGCCAGGAAAACCCCGATCCGCGTCGGTACCAGCAGCATCGACAAGGTGGAGATCCTGGAGGGCCTCAAGGAAGGCGACCGCATCGTGATCTCCGGTACCGACAGCTTCAAGGGCGCGACGACTGTCGCGATCAGTAATTGACCGTGGAAGTCGAAACTCCCGCGTGGCGTCATTCCCGCGAAAGCGGGAATCCACTTGGCTTTTACGCACCCTCCTGAAAACGACGGCGAAATGGATTCCCGCTTTCGCGGGAATGACGCCGGAGTGATGTTTCCGAATCCCAGCTCCAACCACCGAGGAACAACCATGCTGAAAATGACCCACCTGTCCAAGGTCTACCGCACCGAAGTGGTGGAAACCTACGCGCTGCGCGATTTCAACATCGACGTGAAAGAGGGCGAGTTCGTTGCCGTCACCGGTCCGTCCGGTTCGGGCAAAACCACCTTCCTGACCATCGCCGGCCTGCTGGAAACCTTCAGCGGTGGCGAGTACCACCTCGACGGCATCGAGGTGAGCAACCTCAACGACAACGCCCGCTCGAAGATCCGCAACGAGAAGATCGGCTTCATCTTCCAGGCGTTCAACCTGATTCCCGACCTCAACGTGTTCGACAACATCGAGGTGCCGTTGCGCTACCGCGGCATGAAGGCGGCCGAACGCAAGCAGCGCATCATGGATTCGCTGGAGCGCGTCGGCTTGGCCTCGCGCGCCAAGCACTACCCGGCCGAACTTTCCGGCGGCCAGCAGCAGCGCGTGGCGATCGCGCGCGCACTGGCCGGTTCGCCACGCTTGTTGCTGGCCGATGAACCGACCGGCAACCTGGACACGCAAATGGCCCGCAGCGTGCTCGAGCTGCTGGAAGACATCCACCGCGAAGGCGCCACCATCGTGATGGTCACGCATGACCCGGAGCTGGCCGCCCGCGCCCAGCGCAACGTGCACATCATCGATGGCCAAGTGGTGGATCTGTCGGAGGATCCGCGCTTCCACACCGCGCAGGTCGTCACCGACGAAGCCCATGGCTGAGAGGCCGGGATTCGGGATTGGGGATTGGGGATTCGCAAGAGCCCCAGACTCCCGCCACCCCGCTTTTCCGAATCCCTAATCCCGAATCCCCAATCCCGGACCCTGAACATGTTCGCCTATTACTTCCAACTCGGTCTTCGCAGCCTGCGCCGTCATCCGGCGCTGACGGCGTTGATGGTGATGGCGATCGGTTTTGGCGTGGCAGCGTCGATGATCACCTGGTCGGTGTTCCGCGCAGTGTCGGGCGATCCGATTCCGGGCAAGTCCGCGCAGTTGTACACGGTGCTGGTCGACAACCGCGGCCCGCAATACAACGACAACGGCGAGCCGCCGGAAGCGCTCAACTACACCGATGCCACTGCGCTGGTGGCGGCACGCAAGGCGACACACCAGACGTTGCTTTACGACGTGGCACCGTCAGTGCTTCCCGAGGGCAACCAGAGCCTTCCGTTCATTGCCGACGGTTATGCGACCAACGCGGATTTCTTCGGCATGTTCGATGTGCCGTTCGAATACGGTGGCGCCTGGCATGCGAGTGATGATGACGGGCGTGCGGCGGTGGTGGTGATCAGCCACGAGCTCAACCAGCAACTTTTCAATGGCACCGACAGCGTGGGCCGCCAGATCACACTGGACCGTCGCAACTACCGCATCGTCGGGGTCGCCGCGCACTGGGATCCGAAACCGCGCTACTTCGATCTGTTCAGCGGCAACGCGTTCGGTGACCCGGTACAGGTGTACCTGCCGTTCACCCGCGCGGTGGACGTGGAAATGGATACGGCCGGGCGCAACACCTGCGGCAGCAACACGGATTTCGGCGCTGGCCGCGATGCCTGGCTGCATGGCGAATGCGTGTGGGTGCCGATGTGGGTGCAACTGGACGACCAGGCCGCCGCAACAGAATATCGCGAGTTCCTCACCCATTACGCCGCCGACCAGCAACGTGCCGGACGTTTCAGCTGGGCGCCAAACGTGCGCCTGCGCGACGTCAACGACTGGCTCGCGCGCATGCGGGTAGTGCCGCCGGAAAGCCGCATCTCGCTGATGGTCGCGCTGGGCTTTTTCGTGATCTGCCTGGTCAACACCATCGGCCTGTTGCTGGCGAAATTCATGCGTCGGGCAGCGGAGATCGGCGTGCGCCGTGCGCTCGGCGCGCCACGCAGCGAGATCTACCGGCAGTTCCTGATCGAGGCGGCCACGGTGGGCCTGGCCGGCGGCGTGCTCGGCCTGCTGCTGACCGCGCTGGGCATGCTCGGCATCGGGCTGTTGTTCGAGCCGGAAATTGCCCGCCTCGCGCATCTGGATTTCTCGCTGATCGCGATGACCTTGCTGGTGGCGATCGTGGCCACCGTGCTGGCCGCGTTCTACCCCGCCTGGCGTGCTGCACGCGTGCAGCCGGCGTGGCAGTTGAAGTCGAACTGAGGCCGGGAGATGAGCATGCAGATCAAACCCATCCTCGCCGCGATGCGCCACCACAGGGCCGGCACCTTGCTGATCGCGCTGCAGATCGCGCTGACCCTGGCGATCGTCTGCAATGCGCTGTTCATCATCCAGCAGCGCACGGCGCGCATGTCGCGGCCCAGCGGGGTGGACGAGGCCAGCCTGTTCGTCGTGCGCAGCGACTGGGCCGACAAATCCGATCCGCAGCGCATCGATGCGCAGATGCGTGCCGACCTGATCGCGCTGCGCCAGCTCGGCAGCGTGCAGGACGCCTCGTCCAGCAACAGCTTCCCGCTGCGCGGCACCGGCTGGGACAACTTCATCAAGCTCACGCCTGACCAGGTCAAGATGACCACCGACGCGGCCATCTTTTTCTCCGACGATCACACCCTGGCAACCCTGGGCACGAGCCTGATCGCCGGTCGCAATTTCACCGCCAGCGAGGTGGGTGCGCAGCTACCGCGCGATGCGATGCACTCGGCGCAGGTGATCATCAGCAAGGATCTGGCGCAGCGGCTTTATCCCGACGGGTCGGCGCTGGGCAAGGCCATCTACGTGTCGATGGGGCGGGCGCCGTCCACCGTCATCGGCATCACCGACACCTTGCAGGCGCACATGACCGGCAGTTGGGCCGGGCCCTACGCGTACAACGCCGTGCTGGTTCCCGCGCGCCTGTTGAACGACTACACGTATTACCTGGTACGCGCGCGGCCCGGCCAGCTCGACGCGGCGATGCGCGAAGCCCCGAAGGCGCTGTACGCGCAAAGCCGCATGCGCATCATCAACCACGAGGACGGCGTGATGAGTTTTGCCCAGGTGCGTCAGCGTGCCTACGAGCGCGACAGGGGCATGGCGATATTGATGGGCATCGTCAGCGTGGTGCTGCTGGCGATCACCGCCGCCGGCATCGTCGGCCTGACCAGTTTCTGGGTCGGCCAGCGGCGCAAGCAGATCGGCGTGCGGCGTGCCCTGGGTGCCACGCGTGGCGACATCCTCGGCTACTTCCTTACCGAGAACCTGCTGATCGGCATCGGCGGCGTGGTGGTCGGCGTGGTGCTGGCGATCGGCATCAACCTGTGGATGGTCACCCAGATCGAAACAGCGCGGTTGTCATTGAGTTACCTGCTGGTAGGTGTCGTGATCCTGTTGTTGCTTGGGCAGGGCGCGGTGCTGGCACCAGCGTTGCGTGCGTCACGCGTGTCGCCGGTGGAGGCGACGCGTTCGGTGTGATTGAGAAGCCGGGATTTGGGAACGGGATCAGGGATTCGTCAAAGCCGGAGCTCGCGCCTCGCTGCTCTTCCGAATCCCGAATCCCCAATTCCGAATCCCCTCCAAAGGAACCAACCATGTTTGCCTACTACCTCGAACTCGCCCTGCGCAGCCTCAAGCGAAGTCCCGGCCTGACCGCACTGATGGTGTTGGCGATCGGCTTCGGCGTGGCCGCGTCGATGACGACCTACTCGGTATTCCGTGCGGTGTCGGGTGATCCGATTCCGTGGAAATCGTCGCAGCTGTTCGTGCCGCAGATCGACGCGTGGGGACCGAAAGATCGCGGCGATGACGGCGAGCCGTCGGCGGCGATGACGTATACCGACGTGATGGCGCTGATGCGCGACCATCGGGCCAAGCGGCAGTCGGCGATGTACCAGATATCACCGTCGGTGGTGCCGACCCAGGCCGGCAAGCATCCGTTGAATGTCAGCGGCCATGCGGTATACGGCGAGTTTTTCCCGATGCTCGACGTGCCATTCCTGTACGGCGGCGGCTGGAGTGCGGAAGAGGATGCGCAGCGCGCCGCGGTGGCGGTGATCAGCAGCAAGCTCAACGAGAAGCTGTTCGGTGCGGTCAACAGTGTGGGCAAAACCGTGAACATCGAAGGCCGCGACTACCGCGTGGTCGGCGTGCTGGATCACTGGGATCCGCAACCGCGTTTCTATGACGTGACCAACACCGGCGGCTTCAGCGAGGGCGTCGAAGACGTGTTCATTCCGTTCGAGCGCGCGATTTCGGTGGGCATCCCCAACAACGGCAACACCAATTGCAACGCGACGCCGGAGGAGTCGGGCTTCGTCGGCCTGCAGCGTTCCGCTTGCGTGTGGCTGGCCTACATGGTCGAGCTTGACGACGCGGCCGCGGTCACCGCTTATCGCAATTATCTCGACGGCTATGCAAAAAACCAGCAGAAAGCCGGCCGCTTCGGCTGGGCACCCAACAACCGCCTGCGCAACCTGCCGGACTTCCTCGAACAGCAACAGGTGGTGCCACGCGATACCAAGGTGTCGTTGCTGGTGGCGCTGGGCCTGCTGCTGGTGTGCCTGGTCAACACCATCGGTCTGCTGCTGGCCAAATTCCTGCGCCGCAGTGGCGAAATCGGCGTGCGTCGGGCGCTGGGTGCGCCGCGCAAGGCGATCTACCTGCAGTTCCTCACCGAGGCCGGCATGGTCGGCGCGGCCGGCGGCGTGCTCGGCTTGCTGCTCACTGGCGTGGGCGTGGCCAGCGTAGGCCTGGTGCTGCCCAAGAGCATCTCCACGCTGGCGCGGGTCGACTTCTCGCTGTTGGCGATCTCGCTGGTGGTCGCCGTGGTGGCGACGTTGCTGGCCGGGCTCTATCCCACTTTCCGGGCGTCACGCGTGCAACCCGCGTGGCAGCTGAAGTCGAATTGAGAAGGGCGGCCATGATTTTCCCTGTTACTTCGGCGCAGACGTCTTTCCCGTCATCCCAGCGAAAGCTGGGATCCAGCGCCTTGGCCCGAGAGAGCGAGAGTCACTGGGTCCCAGCTTTCGCTGGGATGACGGGCGAAAAGCAAAACCAGCGCACCCCATCAGGCTCGTGCAAGGAACCACAACGATGAAACTCCATCCCATCCTCGCCGCGTTGCGCAAACACAAGGCCGGCGTTGTGTTGATCGCCATGCAGATCGCGCTGACCCTGGCGATCGTCTGCAACGCCGTGTTCATCATCGGCCAGCGCATCGAACGGGTGAACCGGGTGACCGGGCTCGATGAGAGCAACCTGTTCCTGGTCACCCAGCAATGGGTGGGCGCGCCCGGTGAGGACGTGCCGGGCGCGGTGGACAAACTCGATGCCATGCAGCGGGAGGATCTGGCGGCACTGCGCCAGCTGCCCGACGTGGCCTCGGTGGCGCCGATCAACTCCATGCCGCTGCTCGACTCGTCGTGGAATGGCGCCATCGGCAACAAGCCGGGCGATACCCGCAGTGGCGGCAAAAGTTTGACCCGCACCACGTATTACTTCAGCGACGAGCAGATGTTCGCCACGCTCGGCGTGCGACTGGTGGCCGGTCGCGCCTTCAACGCGGGCGACATCCAGCATCAGGGTTTTCGCGATCAGCGCGATCCCAACATCGTGATCGTCACCAAGGCGCTTGCCGACAAGCTGTTCCCGAAGGGCGATGCGGTGGGCAAGCCGGTGTACCTCAACGGCGGCAGCAAGCCGGTCACCGTCATCGGCGTCATCGAGCGGATGCAGGTGCCGTATGCCGGTGGCGGCGACGAGGTGGCCTGGAATTCCACCTTGATACCGGCCCGGCTGAACGCGAACTTCTCGCGCTATGCGGTGCGCACCAAGCCGGGCCGCCTGGACGCAGCGATGCATGCGGCGATCCCGGCGCTGTACAAGGTGAACCCGATGCGCGTGCTCGACGACGACAGCGTGCGGTCCTTCAGCGACATTCGCGACAAGGCCTATCGCGCCGATCGCGGCATGGCGATCCTGATGGGCGTGGTGTGCCTGATCCTGCTCTGCGTCACCGCCGCCGGCATCGTCGGCCTGACCAGTTTCTGGGTCGGCCAGCGCCATCGCCAGATCGGCGTGCGCCGCGCGCTGGGCGCGCGCAAGGTCGACATCTTGCATTACTTCCAGATCGAGAACCTGCTGATCGCCGGCACCGGCGTGGTGCTCGGCGTGCTGCTGGCGGTGGGCTTGAACATGTGGTTGATGAGCCACTACGAGATGAGCCGCATCCCGGTCATGTACGTGTTCACCGGCGTGCTGGCGATGCTGGCGATCGGCCAGGCCGCGGTATTCGTGCCCGCGCGGCGCGCGTCCAACGTGCCGCCGGTCGTGGCCACGCGGGCGGTGTGATGGAGCAGCCGGGATTCGGGATTCGGGATTGGGGATTTGAAGGGCGCCGCGGCCTCGACTTTTTCGAATCCCGAATCCCCAAATCCCAAATCCCAACTATTGAAACGCCGAGATCGGGGAATGGGCAGTGGGATTCGAAAGGACCGAGGCTCGTCGCGCCGCCGCTCTCTTCCAAATCCCCAATCCCGATTCCCGAATCCCGTCTCCAAGGGAAACCCAGATGTTCAGCTACTACCTCGACCTGGCTCTGCGCAGCCTCAAGCGCAACAAGGCACTCACCGTGCTGATGGTGCTGGCGATCGCGCTGGGCATTGGCGCGAGCATGACCACGCTGACCGTACTGCACGTGTTGTCGGGCGATCCGCTGCCGGGTAAAAGCGGCAAGCTGTTCTATCCCCAGCTCGACCAGCAGGACATGGACGGCTACAGGCCCGGGGACGAGCCAGCGGCCCAGGTCAGCTGGATCGACGGCATGGCACTGCTGCATGCCAAGCGCGCGCGGCATCAGGCGCTGATGACCGGTGGTGCCGTGCCGATCCAGCCGGCACAGTCGTCGATCGACCCGTTCTTCGAGGATGCGCGCTACACCTCGGCCGATTTCTTTCCGATGTTCGACGTACCGTTCCTGTACGGGCAGGGATGGAACGCGGCCGACGACGAGGCCAGCGCGCGCGTGGCCGTGCTCACCCGTGAGCTCAACGACAAACTGTTTGGCGGCAAGGACAGCACCGGGCAGATCCTGCGCATGGACGACGTGGCCTTCCGCATCGTCGGCGTGCTGGGCAGCTGGCGGCCGACGCCGCACTTCTACGATCTCAACACCGGCAGCTACTCCGGCAACGAAGGTGTCTTCGTGCCGCTGACCACGGCCACGGGCCTGAAATTCGCCCGCAACGGCTCCACCGACTGCTGGGGCAAGGGCTCGCAGCCGGACATGCGCACGGCGACCTGCACCTGGCTGCAGCTATGGGTGCAACTGGATACGCCGGCGGAAGTGGCCGCGTACAAGGAATACCTGCTGAATTATTCGCGCGAGCAGAAGTCGCTGGGTCGCTTCGAGCGCCCGCCAAACGTGCGCCTGCGCAACGTGATGGGCTGGCTGGACTACAACAAGGTGGTGCCCAGCGACGTGCACCTTCAGGTGTGGCTGGCGTTCGGCTTCCTGCTGGTGTGCCTGGTCAATACGGTGGGGTTGATGCTGGCCAAGTTTCTGCGCCGTGCCGGCGAGCTCGGCGTGCGTCGTGCGCTGGGCGCCTCGCGCCGCTCGCTGTTTGCGCAACTGCTGGTGGAGGCCGGAGCGGTGGGCCTGGTCGGTGGCGCCTGTGGCCTGCTGCTGGCGTTGCTCGGCTTGTGGCTGGTGCGCCGGCAACCCTCGGATTACGCCGCGCTGGCGCACCTGGATTTGCCGATGCTGCTGGCGACATTCGCGTTCGCCGTCGTGTCCACCTTGCTGGCCGGGCTGCTGCCGGCCTGGCGTGCCTGCCTGATTCCACCCGCGCTGCAATTGAAGAGCAACTAGAAGGCATTTCCCATGGATATCCGCCCCATTTTCTCGACCTTGCGCCGGCACAGGATTCCCGCCTTCCTGCTGGTGCTGGAAATCGCGCTGACCTGCGCGATCGTCTGCAACGCCGTGTTCCTGATCAGCCAGCGCCTGCAGCGCACCGAGATGGTCAGCGGCGTGGCCGAAACCGAACTGGTGCAGATCCAGGTGGCCAACATCGGCAAGCCGACCGACGGCAAGGCGCGTGCGCAAGAGGACCTTGCCCTGCTGCGACGGATTCCGGGAGTGACCTCGGCGGCGCTGCTCAACCAGGTGCCGTTCACCAACAGCTCGTCCAACACCAGCATCAAGCTCGACCCGCGACAGAAGCTGCCCACGCTCAACGCCACCATGTACATGGGCGAGGGGCTGCTCGATGCCCTGGGTACACGGCTGGTGGCCGGCCGCGATTTTCGCGCCGACGAATACATGGATTTCGACGCCATGCGCGCCGATCCCACCCTGCAGGACAAAGTGGGTTCGGTGATCATCACGCAGGCGCTGGCCGAACGGCTGTGGCCGGGCGAGGGCGCGCTGGGCAAGAACCTCTACATGGGCGAGACATCGGTACGCGTGATCGGCGTGTTGCAGGCATTGATCCGCCCGGCGCTGTTCAACGGCGATGGCTCGGCGCAATGGAGCATGGTGTTTCCGCTGCGGATGAGCGCCGCCAGCGCATCGCGTTACGTGCTGCGTACGTCGGCCGACCAGCGCCAGGCTGCGCTGGAGGCCGCGGCGGCTGCCCTGCGCCAAGCCGACCCGCACCGCATCGTGCTCACGAAGCAGACCCTGCAGGACATCCGCAGCGATTTCTTCCGCAACGATCGCGCCATGGCCGGCATCCTGGTCGGCGTGATCATCGCGCTGCTCGTGGTGACCGCGCTGGGCATCGTCGGCCTGGCCAGCTTCTGGGTGGCCCAGCGCAGGCGCACCATCGGCGTGCGCCGCGCACTCGGCGCCACGCGCGCCAACATCCTGCATTACTTCCAGACCGAGAACTTCCTGCTCGCCACTCTCGGCATCGCGCTGGGCATGGTGCTGGCCTACGGCATCAACCTGTTCCTGATGCTGCATTACGAATTGCCGCGATTGCCGGCCGTCTATTTCCCGGTCGGTGCGATCGCCTTGTGGCTGATCGGTCAGATGGCGGTGTTGGGACCGGCCTTGCGTGCAGCGGCCGTGCCGCCCGTCGTGGCAACGAGGTCGGTGTGATGAAACGCAATGACCGTAGGAGCGCACCGTGTGCGCGATGCCTTCCGTCACGTGGCGAACAGCATCGCGCACAGGGTGCGCTCCTACGGGATCTGACGGAGTGATGCACATGTTCGCCTACTATCTCGACCTCGCCCTGCGCAGCCTCAAGCGCAACAAGGTGCTGACCGCGCTGATGGTGATCGCGATCGCGGTCGGCATCGGCGCCAGCATGACCACGTTGACGGTGATGCATGTGTTGTCGGGCGATCCGTTACCGGGTCGCAGCCAGCACATTTTCTACCCGCAGGTGGACCCTTCGCCCGACCCGTCCTCACCACCCCGGCCGTTCGACGTGATGGATTACCGCTCGGCGGTGGACCTGTGGAATGCGAAGCGTGCCGACCGCCAGGCGCTGGTGGCCAATGCCACGGTCAAGCTGCGTGCTCCGGAGTTGAATCAGCCGCCGCTGATGGCGCCGACGCTGGCAACCACCAGCGACTTTTTCCCGATGTTCGATGTGCCGTTCCGCTACGGCCGTGGCTGGAACGCGCAGGACGATGCGAGCCGCGCCCGCGTGGCAGTGATCTCGGACGATCTCAACCGCAAGCTTTTCGGCGGTGTCGACAGTGTGGGACGCACGCTGCGCTTGAAGGACAGCGATGTGCGCATCGTCGGCGTGCTGCCGCCGTGGCGGCCGTCGCCGGTGTTTTACGACGTGCGCGGCGGCCGTTTCAGCAACGGCGATACCGGCAGCTTCTACAGCAAGCCCGAGGACGTGTTGGTGCCGTTCGAGACCGGGCTGGCATTGGCGCCCGATGACTTCAGCGTGTTCACCTGCTGGGGCGATCGCAGCGGTGACGAAACGCTGAAGACGCTGCCTTGCGTATGGGTGGCGCTGTGGGTGCAACTGGACAGCGCCGCCAAGGTCGTCGACTACCAACATTTCCTGACCGGCTATGCCGCCGGGCAGAAGCAACTGGGTCGCATTGCGCACGCCGACGGCACGCGCATGATGAACCTGATGCAGTGGCTGGATTTCAACCACGTGGTGCCCAGCGACGTGCGTCTGCAAACCTGGCTGGCGTTCGCCTTCCTCGCGATCTGCCTGTTCAACACGGTGGGCCTGCTGCTGGCCAAGTTCCTGCGCCGCAGCGGCGAGATCGGCGTGCGTCGCGCGCT
>SMEK01000444.1_pt1 | contig 16030 bp, 12 predicted proteins | sample 2456371 | NCBI WGS metagenome assembly SMEK01 (sample SAMN10132590, study PRJNA489261) | soil metagenome | isolation source: day1 antibiotic-loamy sand soil ammended with composted manure from dairy... | place: USA | collected 2015-04-01
GCCCGCCGACGGGCGCTGAAGCATGGGCGCGGCGATCGGCTGGCACGGGCCGTGGCGCGGCTCGGACCCTCCTATGTCAAGCTCGGCCAGTTCCTCGCGACCAGGCCCGATGTGGTGGGTCATGACATCGCCGTCGACCTCGCCATGCTGCAGGACAAGATGCAGACCTTTCCCAGGTCGGAGGCGATCGCCGCAGTCGAAGCATCGTTGGGCCTGCCGGTCAGCAAGCTCTATTCCGACTTCGGGGAGGCGGTGGCTGCGGCTTCCATTGCCCAGGTGCATCCTGCCGAGGTGATCCGGGACGGCGTTCCGATGAAGGTGGCCGTAAAGGTGATCCGGCCAGGCGTGCGCCGTCAGTTCCAGCACGATCTCGAAGGGTTTTTCCTCGCTGCCCGGATACAGGAGAGATATTTCCCTTCGACACGCCGGTTGAAGCCCGTCGAGGTAACAGAGACTCTGGCACAGACCACCAGGATCGAGATGGACCTTCGCCTGGAAGGGGCGGCGCTCTCGGAACTGGGCGAAAACACGCGAGAGGATCCGGGTTTTCGCGTGCCGGCAGTGGATTGGGAGCGTACCGGCCGCGACGTGCTCACGATGGAGTGGGTCGACGGCATAAAGATGAACGATATTGCCGGGCTCATGGCCGCCGGGCACGATCTGAAGGCCATCGCGGCCAACCTCATCCAGTCCTTTCTGCGCCACACGCTTCGTGACGGCTTCTTCCACGCCGACATGCACCCCGGCAACCTGTTCGTGGAAGCGGACGGGACTATCGTCGCTGTCGATCTTGGCATTGTCGGGCGGCTGGGCAAGAACGAGCGCCGGTTTCTTGCCGAAATTCTCTACGGTTTCATCACGCGCGACTATGTGCGCGTTGCGGAAGTGCATTTCGAAGCTGGCTACGTGCCGGCAAAGCACGATGTCGCGGCCTTTGCGCAGGCTATCCGCGCCATTGGCGAGCCGATCCACGGCCAGCCCGCGGAGACGATCTCCATGGCGCGGCTGCTTACCTTGCTATTCGAGGTAACCGAGCTTTTCGACATGCAGACCCGGTCGGAACTTATCTTGCTGCAGAAGACAATGGTCGTGGTGGAGGGCGTGGCGCGCACGCTCGATCCCGCCTTCAACATGTGGAAAACCGCAGAGCCGGTAGTGGGTGGCTGGATCCGTGACAATCTGGGTCCGCGCGGCATGCTTGCCGATACGCGCGAGGGGCTGAAGGCGTTCGCTTCGCTGGTCAGGCACGGACCGGAACTTGTGGCGCGTACTGAGCGGCTGTCGCGGGAACTCGAATTCATGGCCGAATACGGGCTGCGTTTCGATGCCGCCACTGCCGAGGCGATCGGCCGGGCCGAGGCACGCCACGGTCGCTCCGGGCGCTGGGCGCTGTGGGTGATAGCGCTTGCCATGATATGGATCGCCTGGTCGCTGGCATGATTTGACCGCACCGCGTGCCTTGCCCTAGTTTGCTGCTGTGCAGCAAGGCGGAATGGAACGGTTCGGATCGCGGCGGACCGCGCTTTCACGGTCCTTGCGGCGGCTGGAGGCAACGGAGCGGATGTCGAACGTCGAAACCCAAGAACCCGGGGGCGGGAGCTTCGACATGACTCTTTCAGCCAAGCGAGTCCTGCTCATCATCGGCGGGGGCATTGCCGCCTACAAGGCGCTGGATCTCATCCGCCGCCTGCGCGAGCGCGGTGCATCCGTCCGCCCAGTCATGACGGCAGCGGCACAGCAATTCATCACGCCGCTATCGGTCGGCGCGCTTGCGGCCGACCATGTTTTCACGGACTTGTTCGACAGACGGGATGAGCAGGATGTAGGCCACATCAGGCTCGCGCGCGAGGCGGATCTGGTCGTCGTCGCGCCGGCAACCGCCGATCTGATGGCCAAGCTCGCTCACGGGCTTGCCAACGACCTGGCCTCTGCCGTGTTGCTTGCGACGGACGTGCCGGTGCTGATGGCCCCGGCAATGAACCCCAGAATGTGGGAGCATCCGGCGACACGGCGCAACCGTGCCGTTCTGCAAGAGGACGGCATAAATTTCGTCGGGCCAGGCAGGGGTGAAATGGCCGAGAGCGGGGAGGCGGGTGAAGGCCGCATGGCCGAACCGCTGGAGATCGTTGCCGCGGCGGAAGCCTTGCTGAACGGAACGTCCAGGCCTCTCGCCGGCAAGCGCATCATCGTGACATCGGGCCCGACGCATGAACCGATCGACCCCGTCCGCTACATCGCCAATCGGTCCTCCGGCAAGCAGGGGCACGCCATAGCCGCGGCGCTGGCAAGACTGGGGGCGGAGGTCAGCCTGATTTCCGGGCCCGTCACCATTCCCGACCCGCCCGGCGTAAACACCGTTCATGTCGAAACTGCGAGGCAGATGCAGCAGGCGGTGGAAGAACTGCTGCCTGCGGATGCCGCCATATTCGTCGCCGCGGTCGCTGATTGGCGCACGGCGGCCATTGCCGCCGAGAAGATCAAGAAGGGCGCAGACGACGCGCCCCCGGTCCTGAAAATGGTCGAGAACCCCGACATATTGGCTGGTGTAGGCCATCATCGGAATCGCCCCAGGCTGGTCGTCGGCTTTGCGGCCGAAACCCAGGACGTGGTGAATAACGCGCAAGCCAAGCTGAAGAAGAAGGGCGCGGACATCATCGTTGCCAATGACGTTTCGCCTGACAGCGGGGTGGGTCCAGGTGGCGTCATGGGGGGTGAGAACAACAGGGTGCGCATCGTCTCTGCCGCCGGCGTGGAAGAATGGCCGGAACTGTCCAAGGCAGAGGTGGCCGCCCGCCTGGCCGCCCTGATCGCCGAACGGCTTCAGGACCGTGCGCAATAGAGGCACCTGGCCCTTTAGCCGTTCGTGGCTGGAAGATACCTACTTGAATGACCGAATCAGGTTCAGCGACGAGGCGGCCACGGCGAGGTTCAGGCCGGTCTGTGCCTGTGCGCTCAGGGGCTGGAGATTGATCGAGTTCTCAAATCCGCCCACGAGTACGTTGAGGCCGCCGCCGGTCACGATGCTGGCTTCGGCGTTGACACCATAGTAGCTGCCGGCCAGCGCGCCGTCGGCAAAGTCGCGAGAGGGCGCGAACACTGCCCAGACGAGCTCGCCCTGGTTGGTCTGGCCGAGATCGATGCCGAGCTTGCTGACGACGCCGGTGTAGCGTTCCCTGCTGCCGTCACGTGAAGACCGGTAGGTGCAGTCCAATGCCTTGTTGGAGGTGATGAGGTAGCCCTGTCCGCCGTCGATCGTGCAGCGCAGGACTCCGAGCTGTACCCGGGCCTGCGCCGGGATGGCGAGGGCGAGGGCGGCCAGACAGGCGGAAAGCGCAAGCTTCTTCAACATTGGAATCTCCTTTCAGCAACCAGCATGTATAACGGCCGGCGCGGCGGAGCGTTCCTGTAGAATAGGGCGCCATTCAGGCAGCGTGACAGATGCTGCCCGGATTGCCAGAACTCTAGGCGACCGGCAGGTCCGGGAACGTCAGAAAGGGAACAAGCGCGCTACGTCAGCTTACACGTGCCAGGCCATCCTTGGCCGGCTGGTAGTTCGGGTTGAGGCGGACGGCCTCGCGATAGGATTTGGCGGCGCGCTGCCTCTCGCCGCGGCGCTCGTAAACGACGGCCTGGTTGGCCCAGGCCTCGGCGTTCTTCGGGTCGAGCTTGATGGCCATGTTGAAGTCCGAGAAGGCATTCTCCTCGTCGCCCGTGGCGAGATAGGAGAGACCCCGGCCATTGTAAGGTTCCGAAGCATTGGGCGCGAGCGAGATTGCGGTCGAAAAATCCTCGAGCGCAAATTTGTGCTGGCCTTGCTGCTGGTAGATGAGGCCGCGATTATGGTAGGCGCGCGCGTCCGTGGTGTCGAGTTGGATCGCCTTCTGAAAGTCGTTGAAGGCAAGCTGAACCTGCCCGGCCTTCCGGTAGAGGTTGCCGCGCCCGATATAGGCGGCATCGTAGCTCGGATTGATCTGGAGGGAGCGATTGTAGTCGGCAAGCGCCGCCTGCTGGTTGCCGAGGAAGCGGTGGATCAGCGCTCGGTTCGAATAGGCCTGGTAGAAGTTCGGGTTGAGCTCGATCGCCTTGTTGAAGTCCTTGAGGGCAGCCTGGTACTGCCCGGCACGGCCATAGGCCGAGCCTCGCACATTGTATGATTCGGGATTGTTCGGATCGCGGCTGATGACCGCCGAAAGCGAGGCAATGTTCTCCGGAGCACCCTGGGCCCTGTCGATATTGGCAAGTTCTCCAACAGGCGCGCTCTGGCATCCCGCGAGGACCAGAGCGGTGAGAACGGCGACGCCAAGAACATGACTGCGCAACAAGACCCCGCGCGTCCCGGTAAAAGCATTCATCGCTGCCTTTTCCTTATCCTGTCCTGCGACCGGTCCCCCGTCGGCCTGTCTCCTGCGTTCAAAACAAAAGGTGGCCGCGATGGGCATCGCGCCACCTCTATCCGTCGAAAAAGACGAAAATGGGCCAGATCAGCGCGGGGCGCGAGCGGCACCAGCAGCGGCCGCGCGCGGCGAACCGGGGATCAGGCCTTCGCGCTGGGCGCGCTTGCGCGCCAACTTGCGGGCACGCCGGACAGCCTCGGCTTTTTCGCGGGCTCGCTTTTCGGAGGGCTTTTCGTAGTGGCCGCGCATCTTCATCTCGCGGAAAATGCCTTCGCGCTGCATCTTCTTCTTGAGCGCGCGGAGCGCCTGGTCAACATTGTTGTCGCGAACGAGTACCTGCACGGGCGATCCTGTGTTTCCAGTTTGAGGTGAACCAGCAAAGGGCAAACGCCAATTGCCTCCGCGATGGAATCCACCACGAATTCTGGCGCGCAATAACAGAATCACGGCCGCCTGTCCATCGGAATCACGCATCCTCGCCGATTCTATTCTGCAGCGTCCTGCTGGGCCGTCGCGGGGGCGTTCGGGTCGCCCGGCAGCGTTTCGCAATCCAGGTCGGGGAAGGCCAGGATGCGTCTGCCATGGAAATCGGTGCGCACGACCAGCAGGCCGCGTTCCTCGAAAAAGGTGAGCAGGCGCTGCGCGCGCCGTTCCGAATGGGTGCCATAGGCCCGGGCAAGCTCCGCATTGGACGGACAGGCCGCCTTTGCCACGGCGGCACGGGCTACCAGCAGGAATACGCCCTGGAGGTCATCTGGCAGGGTTTCCGACAGTTCCAGCGCCTTTGTCCACTGGCTGCTTCCGGCAATGTCGATATCGACGCCGGCGCGGGCGACGGCCAGCCGGCGGCGGAAGGTGGACAGGGGCAACGGGTCGCCCGGAACGCGCCTGATACGGCAGCGCACGAGAAAGTCCTGGTAGAGCACGGCATCGGTGCGGAAGCCGGCATCCGGATCCTCCAGGATTTCGCGCAGCACCGTCTCGATTCCCGCTTCCCGTTCGGCCTCGTCGATTGCCGGAAAGATCGGTTCAGCTTCGGGCTCCGGCGCTGGCTTGGGGCGTGACAACTGGGCAATGAGATCGGCAGTGGGTGTAGGCGGCGGTGGCCGGCGAACCGGACGCGGCCTCTCCTCCTCCGGACCGGCGGTGAAGATCAGGTCGCGCGCGTCTTCGGGCGCTTCGGGAAGAGGCATCAGCTTTGGACTGGAAGAGCGCGCCTGAGTTTCGACGGGGCCGATTACCACCGGCAGCGGCCGGCGCGAGAGAGCAGGGCCCAAGGCGACGAAATGGCCGCGCGCAAGGTCGCGGAACATTTCGGCCTGGCGGCGGTCCATGCCAAGCAGATCGGCGGCGCGCGCCATGTCTATATCAAGGAAAGTCCGGCCCATAAGGAAATTGGACGCTTCCGCCGCGACGTTCTTTGCGAGTTTGGCCAATCGCTGGGTCGCGATGACTCCCGCCAAGCCGCGCTTGCGGCCTCGACACATCAGGTTGGTCATCGCGCCCAGCGAGACTTTCCGGGCTTCGTCCGCCACTTCTCCGGCTGCCGCGGGGGCGAAGAGCTGTGCCTCGTCGACCACGACCAGCATTGGATACCAATGGTCGCGTTCGGCATCGAACAGCCCGCCGAGAAAGGCGGCTGCGGCGCGCATCTGCTGTTCGACGTCGAGCCCTTCCAGGTTGAGCACCACCGAGACCCGGTGCTGGCGGATGCGGCCGGCAATGCGCGTGAGTTCGTTTTCTGTGCGCTGAGCGTCGACCACGACATGGCCGAACTTGTCCGAGAGCGTGACGAAATCGCCTTCAGGGTCGATCACGCATTGCTGCACCCAGGGTGCACTCTGCTCCAGCAGGCGGCGCAGGAGGTGCGACTTGCCTGAACCGGAATTGCCCTGCACCAGCAGGCGTGTAGCGAGAAGCTCCTCGAGATCGAGCATGGCGGGCCTGCCCGGCCCAGCCGTGCCCATGTCGACTTCAACTTTCATGCCTCATCCTTGGGTCCGGACCGTCTGTAGCACCGGCAAGGATGCGACGCGAAGGGGCTGCAGGCCATTTCCCACAGGCGACGAAACGCCACGGGCCGTCGCAAACAGCGCAAGGGTGGTGAGCCGGTTTCGGTAGTGATACACGTCCGCCGGAAGCCATCACGAGGCAGGAACGTGAAGAAGTATTCGGTATTCGCCATCGTCCGCGAGGCAATGCGTGGTCACAAGGGCTGGGAGCCGCAATGGCGCTCGCCTGAGCCCAAGAAGGAATATGACGTCGTCATCGTCGGTGCCGGCGGGCATGGGCTGGCGACGGCCTACTATCTTGCCAAGGAGCACGGCATCACCAATGTCGCGGTGCTGGAAAAGGGATGGCTGGGCGGTGGCAACACCGGCCGCAACACCACCATCATCCGCTCCAACTACCTGTATGACGAATCCGCGGCGATCTACAACCACGCCGTCAAGCTCTGGGAAGGGCTGTCGCAGGAGCTGAACTACAACGTCATGTTTTCGCCGCGTGGCGTCATGATGCTGGCGCACAACATCAACGACGTGCAGGTGTTCAAGCGCCACATCCACGCAAACCGGCTGAACGGCGTCGACAATGAATGGCTGACGCCGGAGCAGGCCAAGGAATTTTGTCCGCCGCTCAACATTTCCAGGGATGCGCGCTATCCCATACTGGGGGCCGCGCTGCAGCGGCGCGGCGGCACGGCCCGCCATGACGCGGTGGCCTGGGGTTATGCTCGCGGCGCCAGCGCCCGCGGGGTCGACATCATCCAGAACTGCGAGGTCACGGGCATAAGGCGGGCCGCCAATGGCGCGGTGACCGGCGTCGAAACCTCCAAAGGGTTCATCGGCGCAAAGAAGATCGGCGTGGTGGCGGCGGGTAATACGTCCGTCATCATGAACATGGCTGGCGTGCGCATGCCGCTGGAAAGCTATCCCTTGCAGGCGCTGGTTTCCGAACCGGTGAAGCCGGTTTTCCCCTGCGTGGTTATGTCGAACACCGTGCACGCCTACATTTCCCAGTCCGACAAGGGCGAGCTGGTGATCGGCGCAGGCACCGATCAGTACATTTCCTATTCCCAGGCCGGCGGGTTGCACATCATCGAGCACACGCTTGATGCGATCTGCGAGATGTTCCCGATGTTCACGCGCATGAAAATGCTGCGCTCCTGGGGCGGTATCGTCGATGTAACGCCCGACCGTTCGCCGATACTGGCCAAGACGCCCGTGCAGGGGCTCTACGTCAATTGCGGCTGGGGAACCGGCGGCTTCAAGGCAACGCCAGGGTCCGGCCATGTCTTTGCGCATACGATCGCGCGTGATGAACCGCATCCGATCAATGCGCCATTCACGCTTGAGCGTTTCCGTACCGGACGACTGATCGACGAGGCGGCCGCGGCCGCGGTGGCGCACTGATGGCAATGCCTGCTAGCCCGCTCGTTCTGTCCGTAATGATACAAGTACCGCTCTCCGGCGCTGGCAATGGCCGGTCGCTGAATAGGGAGCTTTGAGGGTTCGCCATGCTTTTGATCCGCTGTCCCTATTGCGAGGAAGATCGCCCGGAACTGGAGTTCCGCAATGCCGGAGAGGCGCATATTGCGCGACCGACAAATATCGCCGCCATCAGCGATGAGGAGTTCGAGGCATATTTCTTCATTCGCTCGAACCCCAAAGGCATCGTCTATGAGCGCTGGCGGCATGTTCACGGCTGCGCGCGCTTTTTCAATGCGGTGCGCGACAGCGTTACCGACAAGTTCATCATGACCTACAAGGCCGGCGAGCCGAAACCTAAGAAGTTGCCGGGGGTTGCACAATAATGGCCGATTCCTATCGCATTTCCGGTGCGGGCCGCTTCAGCCACGCAAAAGCGGCGAGATTCACCTTTGATGGGCAGGCTTACACGGGCATAGAGGGCGACACGCTGGCCTCGGCGCTGCTCGCCAACGGCGTGCATCTTGTTGGCCGCTCCTTCAAGTATCACCGTCCGCGCGGAATATTGTCGGCTGGTGCCGAGGAGCCGAACGCGCTGGTGGAAATCCGGCGCGATGCGGCGCGGCGTACTCCCAATGTCCGCGCCACCGTGCAGGAACTCTATGACGGGCTGGAGGCGGTTTCTCAGAACCGGTGGCCCTCGCTGTCCTTCGATGTCGGCGCGGTCAACGACCTGTTGTCGCCCTTCTTCTCCGCCGGCTTCTACTACAAGACGTTCATGTGGCCGAAATCCGCGTGGAAGACGCTTTACGAGCCGAACATCCGGGCGGCGGCTGGCCTGGGCGTGGCGCCCGACCTGCCCGATCCCGATCGCTATTCGGCGCGCTTCGCCCATTGCGAGGTGCTGGTCATTGGTGGTGGCGCGGCTGGGCTGGCAGCAGCGCTGGCGGCTGCCGAAACAGGGGTTCGCGTGATCCTTGTCGATGAGCAGGCCGAATTTGGTGGTGCGCTCCGCTTCGAATCGAACGCGCGCATCGAGGAGCAGGATGGATGGTCCTGGGCGCAAGGCGCCGTTGCCCGGCTCAGGGCAATGGGCAATGTGCGCCTGCTGTCACGCACAACGGCCTTTGGCTACTACACGCAGAACTTCGTAGCCCTGGTTGAGCGGGTGAGCGACCATCTGCGCGCGCCGGATCCTGATCTGCCTCGCGAACGGCTCTGGCAGGTGCGTGCGAAAAGGGTAGTGCTCGCCACCGGCTCGATCGAGCGGCACATGGTGTTCGCTGACAATGACCGGCCAGGCGTCATGCTGGCTTCAGCGGCGCGCACCTATCTGAATCACTACGGTGTTGCTGTCGGCCGCAATGTCGGCATCTACACGGCCAACGACTCGGCCTATGCGGCAGCGCTCGACCTCAAGAAGGCGGGCGTCAACATCGCTGCCATCGTGGATCTGCGCGACAACCCAGCCGGCCAAATGGTTGACGAGGCGCGCGCCGCGGGAATCGAAATCCATGATGGACGTGCCGTCATCCGTGTCGGCGGCAGGCTGCGGGTCAAGTCCATGACAGTGCAGAAACGCACGGGAGGCGGCGAGCGGTCGATCCCGATCGACGCATTGCTTATGTCTGCGGGTTGGACGCCATCGGTGCATCTGTTTTCGCAGTCTCGCGGCAAGGTCGCCTTCAACGAGGAGGTGCGTCGCTTCCTTCCCGGCACCTATGCACAGGACTGCATCTGTGTTGGCGCCTGCAATGGAACGGACGGTCTTTCGGCCTGCATGGACGAAGCCTATGCGGCCGGGGCCAAGGCGGCGAAGGAGGCTGGCGGCAAGGCCGCCAAGACGTCAAAGCCGAAGGTCGAGGCCAGCGAAGGCTGGTCTCGCGGCATGCTTGGGGCCGCACCCGGCGCCGGACCGGGGACCAGGGTCAAGGCCTTCGTGGACTTCCAGAACGACGTCACGGCCAAGGACATCCGCCAGGCCGTGCATGAAGGGATGCACTCGATCGAGCACGTCAAGCGTTTCACCACGACCGGCATGGCGACGGATCAGGGAAAGACATCCAACATGCATGGTCTTGCCATTGCCGCCGACGAACTGGGCAAGCCCATTCCCGCCGTGGGGCTCACCACCTTCCGCCCGCCCTACACGCCCGTCACCTTCGGGGCGATCATCGGCCATGCACGCGGACCCCTGTTCGAGCCGACGCGGCGCACCGCCATTCACGACTGGGCGGTCGCGCAGGGTGCGGTGTTCGAGGATGTCGGACAATGGAAGCGCGCCTGGTACTTCCCGCGTGCCGGCGAGGACATGCATGCTGCGGTCAATCGCGAATGCGTGACGGTGCGCAAATCCGCCGGCATGTTTGACGCTTCCACGCTCGGCAAGATCGAGGTGGTGGGGCCAGACGCCGCCGCATTCATGGAGCTTATGTACACCAATCCCTGGCAGAAGCTGGAGACGGGCCGTTGCCGCTATGGCGTGATGCTGCGCGAAGACGGCTACATTTATGACGATGGCGTGGTCGGCCGCCTCGCCGAGGACCGGTTCCATGTCACCACGACGACCGGCGGCGCGGCGCGCGTGCTGAACATGATGGAGGACTATCTCCAGACCGAGTTCCCCCATCTCAAGGTGTGGCTCACTTCCGTTTCCGAGCAGTGGGCGGTGATAGCGGTGCAGGGGCCGAAGAGCCGCGACATCATCGCGCCGCTGGTGGAGGGCATCGACATCTCCGATGAGGCGATGCCACATATGTCGGTGCGTGAAGGCAAGATCTGCGGCGTGCCGACCAGGCTTTTCCGCATGTCTTTCTCCGGCGAGCGTGGCTTCGAGGTCAACGTCCCGGCCGATTATGGACAGGCCGTTTGGGAGGCGCTCTGGGCCGAAGGGCAGAAGCATGGTGCTTGCGCCTATGGCACGGAAACGATGCACGTTCTGCGCGCGGAGAAGGGCTACATCATCGTCGGGCAGGATACGGACGGCACGGTAACGCCGAATGATGTCGGACTGGACTGGGCCATAGGCAAGAAGAAGACCGACTTCGTGGGCATTCGTGGGCTTAAGCGGCCGGATCTCGTGGCCAAGGGACGCAAGCAGCTTGTCGGCCTCAAGACGAAGGACCCCAAGTTGGTCCTGGATGAGGGCGCGCAGATCGTCGAAAATCCGAACCAGTCGATCCCGATGAAAATGATCGGCCATGTGACGTCGAGCTACTGGTCCGAAAATTGCGGACGTTCCATCGCGCTGGCCCTTGTAGCTGGCGGCCGCGACAGAATGGGCGATACGCTCTACATTCCGATGCCGGACGGGACGATCGAGGTCGAGGTCTGCGGCACCGTGTTCTTCGACGAGAAGGGAGAACGGCTCAATGGCTAAGGCTGCAAGCCAATCCTCAACGGGCGTGGACCGTCGCTTGGCGCTTCAGGGTCGTGAGGCGACGGGCGAAGGCGTCAAGATCGCCCCACTGCCTCCTGCCGAACGCGTATCCCTGCGCGCTCCCGCCGAGTCCGTAGCCTCTCTTTCGCGTGCGCTTGGCGTGACCCTGCCGCAGAAGCCAAAGACGTCTGCGTCCAAAGGCGGCCGCATGGCGCTGTGGCTCGGACCTGATGAGTGGCTGGTCATCGATGAATCCGGCAGGGACCCGCTGGCGGACTGCGCAAAGGCAAAGCAGTTGCATTCGGCGGTCGGGATTTCGCACCGCAATGTGGCAATAGCGGTGGAAGGGCCGGCAGCAGCCGCCTGCATCAATGCCGGCTGCCCGCAGGACCTGTCGCTTGTCGCATTTCCGGTGGGTGCCTGCTCTCGCACGGTGTTCGGCAAGGCTGAAATCGTGCTTTACCGTACTGCGGAGGACGCCTTCCGCATCGAATGCTGGCGTTCCTTCTCGGATTACATCTTTACCTATCTGAGCGAGGCCGCGCGCGACGCAGCCGCATAGTTCATGCTGTCGCGCTGATTGCCGCAAGGGTGTCGGCAGGTGAGCTTGCTCACAAACTGCCGACACCACGCGCGCGTGAGCACCCGTGGCTTCGCGCGGTGTCGTCGTCCTTCACAAGGTGCCGGCAATGACGGCGGCCTTCCGTCAACGTCCGGCTGAAAAAATCCCGTTCGTCTTGCGGTCAGAAGGTGCTGGGCATGAACCAGGGGTTCATCTCGAAGCCCAGGCGCGGCGTCTTCGTACCGGTATTTTGCGCATCCGGTGCCGGATTCGACTTCCGGATAGTTCCGGTGGTGCTGCAATCCAGCTTGTTCTCGAGCGACGAACCGGGGCAGGGGGCAGGGGCCGGTGCCTTCTTGCTTTCGCTTTCGGCAAAGGAAACGCCTGAAAGGGCAACGAGCACGGCCAAGGCAAGGGCTGTCTTCTTCATCTTGCACTCCATTGAGCAGCTTACGGTCTCTGTACATGTACGGAATATTGTGCTTGTACACATGACGGTCGCGAGGTTCAAGGCAAAATGCACGCGCACGAAATTTTCGCGCACATGTGCGATTTTCGGATCAAGCCTGCCTGAAACGACCCTCGATTATGCCGATCAGCAGCCCGGCTGCGCACCTTCGAGGGGCGGTGTATCCTGCGCGCCCAGCCCTGCGAGGGCAAGATCACACATTCGACGTACGAAAGCGTGGGAATCCCCAAAAGGGTGGAAGGGAAAGGTAATCAGCAGCGATATCGCCCCGTGGCCCACCGCCCACAACATGTTGGCGATGGCGTAGGCGTCGCCCTGCAGCCTGCCGGCCGCAATGCAGGCTTCGATGCGGCCCAGCAGCGCTTTCATGGCCGGATTGTTGGCCTCCATTTCGGCGAAGGTCATGCCGGCAGGGGGGCGTTTCTTTTCAGTCATGAAGACGATGCGATATTCGTTCGGATTGCTTAGCCCGAAAGCCGCATATTCCGTCATGACCAGACGCAACGCCTCGATCGGATCGTCGGCGGTTCGTGCTTCGATCCTTTTTGCAAGGGTTGCAAAGGCATCCTCCGCCAGGGCGAGCAGAATGTCCTGTTTGTCGGCGAAGTAGGAATAGACCGACATCGGGGCGTAGCCGACCTGCTTTGCGAGCTTGCGGATGGTCAGGCCTTCATAGCCGTCTTTCTGCACGAGTTCCCGCGCGGCGGCCAGAAGCCGGGCCCGTAGCTCGGCTCGCTGCATCTCACGTCGTTGCTCGGGCGTAGGCAGCACGATCTACCTACCTGTCCTTATATGTCTGCCTACCAAGCACTGTACTATAAGGGCGGCGGCGCGGGCGGCAAGATGAGGCCGGGAAGATCGCTAAGCCGAATCTTTCTCCGGTTCGACGAAGGCCAGGGTCAGCCAGCGTGCAGTCAGGGCCGGCTTGACGGAACCCTCGAGTTCGATGGTCACGTCATGCGTCATCTGCACCCAGCCTGAGGGACGCGCCTTTACGTCGGCCAGAACGAAACGCGCCCGGATGCGCGCGCCGCTTTTCACGGGCGCCAGAAAGCGGATTTCATCGAAGCCGTGGTTGACGCCCATCGTCGCCTTTTCGAGCGGCGGCAGCGTCTCGAAAGTCATGGCCGATAGCAGCGACAGCGTCAGGAAGCCATGTGCGATCGTGCCTCCATACGGGGTTTCTGCGGCGGCACGGACGGGGTCGCAATGGATGAACTGATGGTCGTCGGTCGCGTCGGCGAACTGGTCGATCATCGTCTGGGTCACCGTGCGCCAGGGCGACAGGCCGACCTCCTTGCCGACGCTGGCGAGCAGTGTTTCAAGCGATATAGGATTCACGATAAGCGGCCTCCGGCTAGGCGCGCGGCTGGTGCCAGCGCGGGGGCACTCATAGGATGCCGTCCCGTTCATGTCATCTGCAAGCGGTGGATAAGACGTTACTCGGCCGGCTCCACATTGGCGTAGGAGGCTTCCTCCAGTTCACGCTTCAGGCGGGCCTGCTCGTGGCTCTTCGGGGTGACGAAGCGTCCCAGCAGCAGGTAGGCTACGGGCGTCAGGAACAGGGTTGAGAGCGTGGCCAGTCCCAATCCGCCCACGATCACCCAGCCAAGGGCGATGCGCGCTTCTGCGCCGGCGCCGCTTGCCAGCACCAGCGGCACGCCGCCCAGCACCGTGCAGATCATCGTCATCATGACCGGGCGCAAGCGGATGTTGGCCGCCTGCTCGATGGCCTCACGCACGCCCAGGCCACGATCGCGCAACTGGTTTGCAAATTCGACGACCAATATGCCGTTCTTGGCCATGACGCCGACCAGCAATACCAGCCCAATCTGCGAATAGGCGTTAAGACTGGTGCCTGTCAGTATGAGGGCGAAGACGGCGCACGCCAGGCCAAGGGGAACGGTCGCCATGATGATGATGGCCGACACGAAGCTCTCGAACTGTGCGGCGAGCACCAGCAGTATGATGACCAGGGCAAAGCCGAAGATGGTGATCATGGCCGAGTTGGTCTCGCCCAGCGTGGCTGCCTCTGCCAGCGGCACGATGCGCGCGCCGGGCGGCAGGAGCGGGGTGGCGATGCTTTCAACGGCGCGCATGGCATCGCCCAGGGCGAAGTCTTCCCTGAGATTCGACGTGACCGCCACCGAGGGCTGCTGCTGCTCCCGCGTGAGCGACGGCGGTACGGCCCGCTCCTCCAGCGTGGCTATGGTGGACATGGGCACGTAGCGCCCGTCCCCCGTCTTGAGAAAGATATTCTCCAGGTCAGTCGGGTCGTTTACCGGATTTGTAGTGGAAACGAGCTTCACGCCATAGGCACGGTCGGCGATATACACGTCGCCGATATCCTTGCCGTCGAGCATGGCCTGCATGGTGTCGGCCAGGCCGGTGATGGGTATGCCGAGGTCCGAGGCGCGCTCACGGTCAATAATGACGGCGAGCTGCGGCTGCGTCGGGTCGACGGAAAGCCGCGGCTGCAGGAAACGCGGATCTTTCTCCATCTCCTCGATGACCCTGCCGGCAGCCTGCGAAAGGGCCGCGCGATCGTTCCCGACGAGGGCAAACTGCAGGCCGCTGCCTGCGCCGCGTATGCCGAGACTGTTCGGCTGGATCGGGAAAATGCGCAGACTGGGCACCTGCTTGGTCAGTTCCCTGATCTCGGCGACGATCTGCTGCTGAGTGCGTTCCCGTTCCTCCCACGGCGCAAGCGTCATCACCATGAAGCCGGTGTTGTACTGGCCGTTATTGCCGGCACTCTGGAAGGTGCTTTCGATCTCCCCCGATTCCCTAAGAGGCTGGATCAGCTGTTCGATGCGGCGCATCTGGGAAGTTGTGTATTCGAGGCTGACGCCTTGGGGCGCGCTGACACGCAGCAACACCGCCGAGCGGTCTTCGACCGGCGTCAGTTCCTGGCGGATCGTGCCGAACATGGCGGCGGCGGCCGCGGCAAACAGAACCGCCACAAGCACCACGATCCACGGTGCTTCGAGACAGGCGTGGAGGCACCGGCGATACAGCGCCATCAGCCGCCCGCCGATGCGCGAGCCAAGTCCCTTCCGGTCCTGGTGGTGTCCGGCATGTTTTGCCAGCATCCTCGACGCGAGCATCGGACACAGGGTCAAGGCCACGACGCAGGAGAGCGCAACCGCCATGGCGAGCACGAAACCGAACTCGCGGAACAGGCCGCCGGCCTGGCCGGGCAGGAAGGAAATCGGCACGAACACGGCGATCAAGGTGAGGGTGGTGGCGACAACGGCAAAAAACACTTCCCTGGCGCCGAGCACCGCGGCCGCCCTCGGCCCGAGGCCCTCATTACGCCGCCTTACGATGTTCTCCAGCACCACGATGGCATCATCCACGACGAGGCCGGTGGCAAGCACCAGTGCCAACAGAGTGAGGATGTTGATGGAAAAGCCGGCGAGATAGATGGCGGCGATTGTGCCGATCATGGCGACCGGCATGGACAGGCCGGGAATGAGCGTGGCGCGCCAGTCCAGCAGGAAAAGATAAATGACAATCAGCACGATCGAGCCAGCGAGCGCGAGCGCGATCTCGACTTCGTGGACTGCGCCGTTCACGAAAACGGCATCGTCGCTGGTTACCTTGATCGACATGCCTTCCGGCAGGTCCTGCTGCAGCTGATCGACCGCGGCGCGGATGCCTTCGGAAATGTCGAGCGTATTGGACTCCGCCGCGCGGACGATGCCCATGCCGATGCCGGTCTTCCCGTCGGAACGCAGCGTCGACTGGCCTATGTCCGGGCCGAGCGTCACCGTCGCGACGTCACGGACATGGGTC
>SMEK01000447.1_pt1 | contig 15993 bp, 14 predicted proteins | sample 2456371 | NCBI WGS metagenome assembly SMEK01 (sample SAMN10132590, study PRJNA489261) | soil metagenome | isolation source: day1 antibiotic-loamy sand soil ammended with composted manure from dairy... | place: USA | collected 2015-04-01
GCCATTACAATCGGGTAATGAACGGTTCGGAATACTAAATGTCGCTACTCCCAATACAGTTGTATTTACAGAAGAAGAATTGGAATTGCTAGAATCTGTAGCTTTTCAAATGGGATCTGCCATTAAACGTATTTGTTTAACGAAACAAGAACAAGAAATGGCATTAGTTCGAGAGCGGAATCGGTTGGCGCGCGACTTGCATGATTCTGTGAATCAGTTATTGTTTTCCGTTACGTTAACGGCTCGTGCTGGAATAGAGATGAGCGATAATATAGAAATTAAGGAAACCTTTAAAGAAATTCAAAATTTGACACAGTCCGCATTAACAGAAATGAGGGCTCTTATTTGGCAATTAAGGCCTCAAGGATTGGAAAGTGGACTAATCGATGCAATAAAAGCTTATGCAGAAATGTTAAAGATCAAATTAACGATCAATGTATCAGGAGTCATTCAATTTCCTTCAAGAGTAGAAGAAACATTATTCCGAATCACTCAAGAAGCTTTAAATAATGTCCGAAAACATTCGGGCGTGATGGAAGCAACGATTTACTTAACGGTGACACAAACAGATATTTTACTCGTTATAAAAGACGAGGGTAGAGGTTTTAAAATTGATCAAAACATGAACATCCCTTCCATTGGATTGCAATCGATACGAGATCGAGCTACTGCAATTGGCGGCACAGCTGAATGGGTATCGGAGATTGGAAAAGGGACCGAATTGTTCGTTCGATTACCTTATTGAGGAGGGAAGCAGGATGATACGTGTTTTAATTGCGGATGATCATCATGTTGTTCGTAGAGGCTTATTATTCTTTTTGAAGACCCAAAAAGATATTGAAGTAGTTGGGGAAGCGAAAAATGGGATGGAAGCAGTTCGATTAGTGGAAGAATTAAACCCGGATATTGTATTAATGGACTTAGTTATGCCGGAGATGGATGGCATTGAAGCGACGAAACAAATTAAAGCGTGTTGGCCAGAAGTACAAGTTATTATATTGACAAGCTTTTCAGATAAAGACCATGTTCTTCCCGCCATCGAAGCTGGGGCAGCTGGCTATCAGTTAAAGGATATTGAACCGGATGATTTAGTCAATTCCATTCGACAAGTAATGCGTGGAGAAAGCATTATGCACCCGGTAGCCACAACACAATTGGAAGAATCATTAAGGGAGGAAGGAAATCTGCCGCATGTGAAAAACCCATTAACTCCACGTGAACAAGATGTGCTGGCGGAATTGACGAAAGGAAAAAGCAACAAGGAAATTGCATCGTCATTATTTGTTACAGAAAAGACAGTCAAAACCCATATTTCGAATATATTTGCGAAATTGGAAGTGCAAGATCGAACACAAGCAGCTCTTTATGCAGTAAAACATGGGTTAACAGAAGGAAGCGGGAAAATTTAAATTAGAGTTATGTCATTTGCGAAGGAAAGCATTTATAAAATAAATGATTAAAGGGAACAGTAGAATTTCGATAAAATGGATCTACTGTTCCCTTTAAATTAGTACTTCTGTGCTTTTAATCTACACCTTCTTCTGCCTCGTGAGGTTCAATATGTACAAGCGCTGTACAATTAATGTCAAATCGTTTAATCGTTGACTCGATATTTTCTGTAATGCGATGGCTTTCCCAGACGTTTAAATATGGATTTACTGTCACTGTCACTTCAATAAATGTTGCATTTCCGTGTGTTCTTCCTTTTAAATCCACCAATTCAATAACACCATCTACATTTTTTATTAATGTGGATAAAGTTTCGATTTCCTCGGTATCAAACGCATCTGTCAATGTTTGCACTGATTCCCAAAAGATTTCCAATGCAGTTCTAATAATAATCACTCCGATGATTAAAGCAGTAATGGTATCTATAATTGAATAGCCGATAATCGAAGCAAAAATACCGATGGCTGTACCAACGCTAACTAATGCATCGGAACGATTATCATAGGCAGCCGCTTTTAACGCAGAACTTTTAATTTTTTTAGAAAGTGCTAAGTTATATCGATATACCATGTACATGACAGCAGCACTGCCTAATGCAACAATAATGGTTAAAGTGGATGGCGAATTGCGAACAGGGTCAAATATGTTCATAATTGAGCTAAAGATTACTTCAAGTCCAACGACCATCATAATAAAAGAAGCCACTAAAGATGCAACTGTTTCGGCACGCAAATGACCGTATTGATGATTTTCATCAGGAGGACGTTGTGAAATTTTTAGACCAATTAAAACTGCTATAGATGCAATAATATCTGTAGTATTATTAAGACCATCTGCTTTTAAAGCTTCTGAATCGCCGATGTGTCCTATGATAAGTTTCATTGCGCTAAGAAATATGTATGCGCCTATAGATATCCAGGCACCTTTTTCCCCTGCTCGTAAATTTGTATAAAGCTCCACTTTTTTTCCTCCCTACAAAAGTTCCGAACATGACAAAACGACTTTCTTAGAAAAGAAAGTCGTTTTTGAAATACGTTATTCAGCAACTGAGTACAAGTCGAGTTCTTGTTCTTCTGGCAATTTGATGACTTCAATGTATAAAATATGGTGACCATCTAATTCTTTAATTTTGAATTCGTAACCATCATATACAAAACTGTCACCCTCAACAGCGTCGTAGCGTTGAGTCCAGAACCAGCCGCCGATTGTATCGATATCTTCATCATCGATATGAATATTCAACATTTCATTTACATCTTCAATTAACATTTTTGCATCTATAATATAATGGCCATCACTAATTTCTTGAACTTCAGGGATTTCGTCATCGTCGAATTCGTCTTGAATATCACCAACGATTTCTTCAATGATGTCTTCGATGGTTACTAAACCGGAAGTTCCCCCGTATTCATCCATTAAAATTGCCATGTGTATACGATCATGTTGCATTTTTAATAAAAGATCGCTGATTGGAACAGTTTCAATTACTCGAATAATTGGTTGCATATATTCTGTAATTGTTTTTTCTGCATTTTTAGGATCTTTTATATATGCAGTTAATAAATGTTTTAAGTTGACTAAACCAATTACGTGGTCTTTATCGCCATCAATCACCGGATAGCGAGTATATTGTTCCACACCCATTACTTCAAAAACATCTTTTAGTTTTGCTTCCTTATCAATCGTTGTAATTTCTGTTCGTGGCACCATGATTTCTTTGGCCGTGCGGTCTGAGAATTCAAATATACTGTTTACATATTCAAATTCAGAATATTTGATTTCACCGCTTTTAAAGCTATCAGCCATAATCATACGAAGCTCTTCCTCCGTATGGGCTGTATCGGTTTCGTTAAATGATTTCACACCGAAAATTCTTGCCAAACCACGAGCAGACATGTTTAAAAGGTGAATGAAAGGATACATCACTTTATAAAATGTATACAACGCTCCTGAAAAATTAAGCGTTACCCATTCAGCTTTTGTAATCGCTAACGTTTTAGGCGCCAATTCACCTGCCACAACATGGATATACGTTACAATACTGAATGCAATAATAAATGAAAGAACTTCAGTGATAGGTCCTGTTACACCAATCCATTTAAATAATGGACTTAATAACAACTGTACAGTAGGTTCACCTAACCAACCTAGACCTAATGAAGTAATGGTAATTCCTAATTGACAAGCAGATAAATACTCGTCAAGGTTCTCAATTACCTTTTTAGCCTTAATTGCTTTTTTGTTTCCTTCTTCTAAAAGTTGATCAATACGCGTTACCCGAACTTTTACTATCGCAAATTCTGTGGCAACAAAAAATGCTGAAAACAAAATTAATAAGGCAAAAACAGCTAACTTAATGGTCAGCCCCACTATGTCTCCGTCCAAATACTTTCCCCGTTCCACGCCCGAATGAGGGGTGAAATGAGGAGTACACCTCCTACAATAAAATTAATTTTTAATAAGATAATCATAACGGATTTTTGAAAAAAATACAAATCATCCATCTCTGAAATTTTCAGAAGATTGTGAGTCGTTTTGTTATATATAGTATGCGATTTTGTAAATAAATTTAAATCTTTTGGGGGAAAGAATAATTTTCCTAAAGCAAGTTAGAGCTATTATTGGGAGGAAAAATAAATCGCGAAAAAAAGAAATAGTCCGTAATAACTTTCAATGTTCATGAAACAATAATGAAATATAATCGTATATAACAAAAGGTATGTTATTATTTATTTCGCAAAGTAACTTTTGTTAGTGAAATCATTGTGTTAGAAAAGAGGATATTAATGGATGTAGTACTATTAATACTATCTATGGCAATTATCGGTGCAATCATTGGTAGTGCAACAAACTTTTTAGCGATTAAAATGATTTTTAGACCATATAATGCGCTTTATTTAGGAAAATGGAAGCTTCCTTTTACACCAGGACTAATTCCAAAACGCCGCGGGGAATTGGCAAGACAAATAGGGGTGACGGTGCAAGATTATTTATTGACACCTGATGTCATCAAAAATAAATTATTCTCTCAAGAAATTCGATTTGGAATTTTACAGTTTGCACAATCAAAGTCGGAAGAATTGATATTTTTAAATAATAAAACACTGAAAGATTGGTTGGAACTAGCAGGAATAAATGGGTTGCCAGAAAAGATTGAAGGGCAAGTGGATGATTTTATAGAAAAACAATTTGTATCTTTTAAACATACTTTATCGACAAAATCGATTGAAGAAGTGTTGCCGGAAGATATTACAAAAACGATAAATCAAAAAGTACCAGAATTAGTGACAACCATCATTCAAAGAGGGGAAGATTATATTTTATCTTCCAAAGGAGAAATCACCATTAAAAATCTATTAGATGATTTTCTTTCTTCAAAAGGGACAATCGGTGGACTTTTCCAAATGTTTTTCAGCGATTCTTCATCCATCGTCTCTAAAATTCAACATGAGCTCGTTCGACTTCTTCGCTCATCTGAAACAAAAAGTTCATTAGTGAATATTATGAATGATGAATGGGGAAAAATAAAAAAACAGCCTATCATGAATTACCTAAATGAGATACAATTAGAACCAATACTAATAAATATCCAATCCTATGCCAAAAGAGAATTAGCTATTGAAGAACGATTCAATAAATCCATAAACTATTACTTTCCAAATGGCAACGACTGGGTAAAGTACGATTTGATGCCTAAAATTGTCGATAAGGCTTTGGAACTTGCTGAATCAAAACTTGAAGATGTACTGAAAAAATTAGACATTAAAGAAGTTGTTCGAGAGCAAGTTGACTCTTTCCCAATCGAAAAGTTGGAAGAAATCGTGATAGGAATTGCAAATCGTGAGTTAATGATGATTACTCTATTAGGCGGTTTCTTAGGAGGATTAATTGGTATCGTACAAGGTTTAATTGTACAATTTTTAAATTAATAGAGAGTAGGATTATAAATGAATCAATTTATGGAACTTATTCAAAAGTTAGAGACATCCATTAGTCAAACGGAAGCGTTTCAAAAATTAAAAGATACTGTTGACATTGTTCGTGATGATGAACAAGCAAGAACGATTTTCACTCAATTCCGCGATGTTCAGGTAAAATTGCAACAAAAGCAAATGCAAGGAGAAGAATTGCTAGAGGAAGAATATCTCTACTTCCAAAAAACTGCTCAACTTGCTCAACAAAATCCTAAAATTATGGCAATGTTAGAAGCTGAAATGGAATTAAGCCGTCTTATTGATGAAGCAAATCGTTCGCTAATTAAACCGATTCAATCCCTCTATGATGGACTATAAGATCGGTAATTGGACCGCACTGAATGTGTGGTCTTTTTTATTTCCATAAAAAACATGCATGATTTTATAGTCAATAAAGCCTTTCGCTGTTAAAATAAACAGGAACTAAAAATAAAAAAATCACGTAAACAAGTAAAAGTGCAACAAGTTCTATAAAGGAAGAGGTATGAATGAAAAAAATAATCATCCACGAAAGTTTCAAGCAAGACTGGATTAATGTTTTAACACATATAGCAAATCTATTTTTTGAAGATTGTAAGCTTTACGAAATCATTGAGGATCCGGATTTGTCTGTTCGTTTTCAATATAAAATGGAAAACAACGTGTATTACACTGCTAGTAAGTTAGAGGTGGATGGAAAAACGTTTATTAGCACTTATTCAAAAAAATATGATACGGATGGAACAGAAAAAGAACAAAATATTCGAATGAAGCGCGCATTATCTCACGTGCTGTTGGACGTGTTAGAGCAATATACTGGAATAAAGCAACATTGGGGGATTTTAACGGGAGTACGACCAACAAAACTTTATCATAAATTAAGAAAACAAGGACTTACACGCAATGAAATTGCAGAAGTATTACAAACAGATTTTCGTGTATCCACTGAAAAAATTCAATTATTGGAATCGATTGTTGAGCGCCAATTAGCAACAATTCCCGATTTAGATGAGATTGGGAAAGAAATTTCTATCTATATCGGTGTCCCTTTCTGTCCGACGAAATGCGCTTATTGTACTTTCCCAGCCTATGCAATCGCGCCGAATCGAAAAACAGGACGAGTGGCTTCTTTCCTTGATGGATTGCATATCGAAATGAGAGAAATGGGAAAATGGTTGAAGGAAAATGATATGAAAGTGACTTCTATATATTGGGGCGGCGGTACGCCAACAGCAATCGAGTCGGATGAAATGGATGCCCTATATGAGACGATGTTTGAATCGTTCCCAAATCCTGAATCTATTCGTGAAATCACTGTAGAAGCAGGTCGACCTGATACGATTACACCGGAAAAAATAGAAGTGTTGAAAAAGTGGGGTATTGATCGCATCTCAGTCAATCCGCAAAGTTATACCGATGAAACGTTAAAAGCGATAGGCCGTCATCATACTGTACAAGAAACAATCGATAAATTTTTACTTGCTCGCAATTTAGGAATGAATAATATCAATATGGATTTAATCATCGGTTTACCAAATGAGGGAGTTGAAGAGTTTCAACATTCTTTGAATGAAACTGAAAAACTGCAACCAGAATCCCTTACTGTGCATACGTTATCTTTCAAACGTGCTTCCGAAATGACGCAAAATAAAGATAAATATAAAGTGGCTGATCGTCCAACGGTGTCGAGGATGATGGAAATGGCTCAAAAGTGGACTCGCGAAAATGGATACAATCCGTATTATTTATATCGCCAAAAAAACATTTTAGGTAATTTAGAAAATGTTGGATACTCTAAACCGGGCGAGGAAAGCATCTATAATATCGTCATTATGGAAGAGGTACAAACGATATTAGGTATCGGTTGTGGGGCAGCTACTAAATTTGTAAATCCCAAAACTGGTAAAATCACACAATACCATAACCCTAAAGAGCCTTATCAGTATATTTTATCTTTTGAAAATGCGATTGAGAAAAAGATTGAAATGCTCAATGATTTATATCGAGTGCAATTGAAAAATGAATGTTGAGTTACCCGTTAACGATAACACCTCCCCTCTATTACTGTGGAGGTGTTTTTTAAATGAACAAAATGTATAAATAGAAGTTCCAATTTCTATATAGCTAGAATTTCAATATATGCTAGAATAATAATTACTACAATCATAAATAGGAGAAGTTGGAAATGGCAATTACGACGATCATATTTGATTTAGATGACACGTTACTTTGGGATAAAAAAAGTATCAAAACAGCTTTTGAAAAAACATGTCAATATGCGGCAACGAAATACGATATAGACCCTGAACAATTGGAAGAAGCGGTACGCAAAGAAGCACGAAAGCTTTATGAATCCTATGAAACTTACGATTATACGGTGTTGATTGGTATTAATCCTTTTGAAGGTTTGTGGGGAACTTTTGATGATCCTACTGATTCATTCCAAAAAATGAAAAACATTGTGCCGAATTATCGAAAAGATGCTTGGACAAACGGTTTAAAAGTGTTAGGCATTGATGATGAAACATTCGGCGCTGAGCTCGGAGAACGTTTTGTTGAAGAACGGAAAAAACATCCTTTTGTTTATGATGATACGTATCAAGTTCTTGATGCATTAAAAGGAAAGTACCAATTAGTACTATTAACAAACGGTGCACCAAGTTTACAAAACTTAAAATTAACTTTAACACCAGAAATCCGCCCTTATTTCGACCATGTGATTATTTCTGGTGACTTTGGAAAAGGAAAGCCTGATGCATCTCTATTTGAATTTATGATGGAAAAGGCAGGCATTACTGCGGATGAAGGGATTATGGTAGGCGATAATTTAAAAACAGATATTTTAGGCTCATCTCGGGTAGGCATGCGAAATGTTTGGATCAATCGGGAAAATAATCTGCAAAACCCTGATATCCAACCAACTTACGAAGTTTCATCATTAACGGAATTTTTACAATTAGTTGAAAAGCTTTCATAATAAAATGAATGCGAGACATATGCCGTCTCGCATTTTCTATTCTAAATAATCATATTTACTTGCTTCTTCAATTTCTCTTTTTGACATTGGAAAAGGTATTTCATCCTTCGTCGATACATGGAAAGACTGGGGTTCATCGTTATTTGCGTATTCTTCAGGGTCGTCATATAGTTCATTGAAATCTTCAAAATCCCCTTCAAAATCTGATGGCGTTTCAGATGTACCGTATTTTGCAACCACTTGGAATGTATCTTCAAAATCTTGAATTACCCCTTCTACTTCTCTTTCAGCAAAGGAATTATCGACAGGAGGAATCAGTAAATCTTCTTCTACTGGTCGATCAGTAGGGATGTTTTTTGCATCTGCATGTTTAATACAGAAGGAGGTATATGGAATAGCTGCTAATCGATCATATGGAATTTCTTTTTTACATACTTCACAAACTCCATATGTACCGTTTTCAATTTTCTCTAAAGCAGCGTTAATTTTAGCTAATTCATCTTCTTGGTGAACTTTTAAAGATAAATCCTTTTCTCTTTCGAAAAGTTCTGTTGCTATGTCTGCAGGATGATTGTCGACTGTTGATAATTCATCAATAGCGTCTCGTAAGCTGCCACGGTCAACAAACTCGTCATCTACAGATTGATTTTTTAACAACGCATGTTTTTGTTCAATCAGCTGTTTTTTTAGCTTAGCAATTTGTTTTTCCGTTAAAATGGTCATCACGTCCTTTCGTTCATCCATAGTATGAACAGAAAAATGAAATTTAAAGGAGAAAACAAAGTTGGAAAGTTTTCTATCGGAAGTTTTTTGGGCAAAATAATATACAGGCAATGGTAAAATTCCATTGCCTGTATATTTAGGGACACAAAGCACAATTCTGTTCTATCTCACCAAGTAGTCGTGCCGGGCAGCTTAAAGAGTAATTGCTTTTACTTCATCGATATTTTCTAATTGTTCTACGTAAACTAAATCTTCAGGAGTTACTTCATTATCGATTGAAAGAATCATGACAGCAGCACCGCCAACTTGTTTACGTCCCACTTGCATTGTTGCAATGTTGACGTCTTTCTCAGCAAGTTTCGTTGCAACGCGGCCGATTGCTCCTGGTTTATCGATATTTTTAATGTATAATAAGTGACCTTCTGGAATAACATCTACAACAAAGTTTTCTACTTTTACGATACGAGCTCCAAGACCGTTTAGAAGTGTACCTGCAACACTATGTGTTTCATTTTCCGTAATTACTTCAACAGTAATAAGGTTAGTAAATCCTTTTGCTGTTGTTGTTTTATTTTCGTTAATTTTTACGCCAACTCTTTCTGTTAAATAACGTGCATTTACGTCATTTACATTTTCGCCGTGAGTTTTCTTTAAGTAACCTTTTAATGTATTTGCAGTCAATGGACGTACATCGTAATTTGCGATTTCACCAGCGTAGAACAAATTAATTTCTTTTAATGGTTCTGTTGTTACTTGTGATAAGAAAGCACCTAGTTTTTCTGCTAATTCAAAGAATGGTTCAACTTCAGCTAGCAGCTCTTTTGGAATTGATGGCATGTTCACAGGGTTTGTAACAGTACCAGTTTTAAAGTATTTAATAATGTCGTTAGAAACATCTACTGCTACAGATTCTTGTGCTTCAACTGTAGATGCACCTAAGTGAGGTGTAGCAATCACTTGTGGTAAAGTTAGCAATTTATGATCTGTAGCTGGTTCTTCAACGAATACGTCAAGAGCAGCGCCTGCTACTTTTCCTTCCACGATTGCATCATATAAATCATCTTCGTTGATGATTCCACCACGTGCACAGTTAATAATGCGTACGCCAGGTTTCATAAGAGCGAATTTTTCTTTATTAATCAAATTTTTCGTTTCAGGTAATAGTGGCGTATGCACAGTGATAAAATCAGCTTGTTGGCAAATTTCATCAACAGTTGCTTTTGTTACACCAAGTTCTTTCGCTCTTTCTTCAGTTAAGAATGGATCATATGCCATAATATTCATACGTTGTCCTTTTGCACGGAAAGCCACTTCTGTACCGATACGCCCCAAACCGATAACACCTAACGTTTTGTTTTTCAATTCAACCCCAACGTAAGTTTTGCGATCCCATTTTCCATTTTTTAAAGATAAATAAGCTTGTGGAATATGGCGAGCAAGAGAAGTCATCATCGCAATGGTATGTTCAGCAGCAGAGTTTGTATTTCCATCTGGTGCGTTGACTACAATAATACCGTGTTCAGTTGCAGCTTGTAGATCGATGTTATCTACTCCTACACCAGCACGACCAATTAATTTTAAATTTTTTGCAGCTTCAATTACTTCACGAGTCACTTTCGTAGCACTGCGCACGATTAATGCATCAACATCTTTAATTTTTTCAATGAGTTCTTCTTGTGAATTCCCAGTATCCACAATGATTTCTAAATTCAGATCTTTTTCTTCGCGCAATGGGAAAATACCGTCTTCACTTAATGGATCCGCAATAAACACTTTAATTACATCTGTAGCTGTAGTTGCTTTTGTAACCATTTAAAAAACTCCTTTTTCATTAATATTTTTTAATAAAGAATTAAAGACAATAGCCAACTATCGAACAATTGCAACAATTGTTAGACTTTCTCGATAAAAAGACCCCTTCCATTTTTTTAGGTATTAAAAAAAGCCTTCCACCCCCTATAAATTAGGGGCGAAAAGCTGTCATATCAACTTCACGCGGTGCCACCCTTTTTCGTTGCCTAATTCAAGGCAACCTCAAGTGATGCGTAACGTGCATTAACCGGAATTGGCTTACTTATTTGTTCAGCCATTCTATTCAGGAGTGGAACTACAAACGCCAGAAACACTGATTTGCACCAACCATCAGCTCTCTGAGAATCTGAACGTAAGAGCATGTCTCCGTCATAATATTTTGACTCTTATTAATGTGTTTCCATAATAAACTGATTGTTCATTAATGTCAACTAATTTCCTAAAATGATTAAAAAATTTTAATGAAAACGCTTAAATTTTTCGTTAATTAACGAACATTGTATTTGTTGTTTGTTGTTAATATTCGTGTTTTTATTGTTATTTTATGTATAAAGATTTTTTAATTGATGAATATACATTTATTGTTGCTAAAATTTGATTGTCTATGTTCGAAAGGAATTTTTTCCATCTAAGTAGAAGTAATAATTGTACATCAAAATTAAGGGGTGGAAGAAATGGCATACGAAACAATTGAATTAAGTCGTAATGATCGTCTTGCTGTGCTCACATTGAAGCGTCCACAAGCGATGAATGCAATGAATGAAGTAATGTTAAAAGAACTGGCGGATTGCTTTGAACAGTTACAAGGCGAAAAGGATATTCAAATATTAGTTATTAAAGGGGAAGGGCGAGCATTCTCTGCTGGAGGAGACATTAAAATGATGCTTCAATCAGAGCAATTGCAAGAGTTTCATGATATCATGGATTCGATTTCCCGAATGATGCTTGCTTTCTATCAATTGCCGATGATTACGATAGCTCAAGTACATGGTGCTGCAGCAGGTCTTGGATTCAGCCTTGCCATTGCATCAGATTATGTCATTGCTGAAGAAAATAGCAAGTTAGCTATGAATTTCATAGGAATTGGCCTCATCCCAGATGGTGGTGGGCATTTCTTTATGAAGGAACGAGTTGGAGTAGCAAAGGCAAAGCAAATTATTTGGGAAGGCAAAGTATTGAATGGGGAAGAAGCATTAAACCTTGGATTAGTGGATGCCGTTGTAAAGGATGGAGAAGCGCAAAAATACGTGCAACAATATACAGAGAAAATTTTATCTTCTCCTATTTTAGCGATGCTTGAGACAAAACAAATTTATCATACTGAGCGCCTTTCTGAATTAAATAAAGTGCTGGCAAAAGAGCTGGAAGCACAAATAAAGATGAGGAATACGAAAGACCATTTGGAAGGCATTAAAGCCTTTGTTGAAAAGCGTTCCCCTCAATTTATAGGGCAATAAAAATAAAAATTAGCTGGAGGTTGACTATTTATAGTGAAAAGTCAACCTCCAGCTAATTTTTATACATGGAATAAAATGATTTTTCCTGAAGAGTTTACGAGTCGATGCGTTTTATCTTGAACCCCTTTTTCTTCAATGCGTTTTTGGCCTTCTATTATGGCTTCTTGTTCATTTTCAAATTCCCAAACTTCATTAAATAATAGTTCCCCTGATTTTTCGTAAGCCGTGAAATAAAAATTTGCCATTTTCATCCCATCCTTTTTTGAAAATTCAATTTTATTATACAACAAAAATAAAGCAAGTTTATAGAATTATAATTTATGGATTCTAACATCGAATCAAGTTTAAACAAATGGTACAATGAAAAATGAACGATTAATTTGAACGATGAAGGGAAAGAAAAGGGAGTGTCGGATATGCCAGGTATTACTCAACTCCAGCCAGGAGATGCAGTGAATCAATTTTTGCTTATTAAACAAGCAACCAAGGGAGTAACAACGGTGGGTAAGCCTTTCATGACGCTCATTCTCCAAGATAAAAGTGGCGATATCGAAGCAAAGCTTTGGGATACGAATGAAGAGCATGAAAAAATGTACCAACCGCAAGTGATTGTAAAAATCGGTGGAGAAATCCATGAATATCGCGGTAAAAACCAACTTCGCATAAAACAAATTCGACTAGCAAAACCGGAAGACGGGATACAGATAAATGATTTAATTCCTTCTGCTGCAACACCAAAGGAAAAATTATTTGAAGAGTTAACCCAATTTTTCTTTGAAATCAAAAATCCCAAAATTTCTAGAATCACCCGTTTTCTAATGAAAAAATATCAATCAGAATTGACTGTTTTTCCCGCAGCCTCTAAAAACCATCATGATTATGTTTCTGGATTATTAGATCATATCGTGCATATGTTGAGATTAGGGAAGGCAATTTGTGAATTATATCCAACATTAAATAAAGATTTAGTTTATGCTGGAATTATATTGCATGATATAGGGAAAGTGAAGGAATTGTCCGGCCCCGTATCAACAACATATACGGTAGAAGGAAATTTACTAGGTCATATTACAATCATGGTTGATGAAATCGGGCAAGCGGCAAAGGAATTAGGAATTGAAGGAGAAGAAGTGATGGTATTACAACATATCGTTCTTTCTCATCATGGGAAGGAAGAATGGGGAAGCCCGAAAAAACCGATGATTCAAGAGGCGGAAATTTTGCATTATATTGATAATATTGATGCGAAAATGAATATGCTAACGAGGGCATTAAACAAAACAAAGCCAGGAGAATTTACGGAACGTATATTTGCGCTGGATAATCGTTCATTTTATAAACCAAAATTTGAAGAATTTTAATATTGAGTGGATGAACAAAAAGAGGGGACGAAGAAAGCAATGGGTTTTCTTCGTTTTCTTTTTTCTTTAAGGAATGTTATGACATGTTATCATAAGATAGTATTTCTTGATTCACGATGATGTACTTTGATATAACAATTATTCGATAGTGAATGGTGGAATGCTACTGAATTCGGTAAATTATTTTTTGAAAAAATAAATGGTGCTGGGAGGATTCGCCAGCACCATTTTTAGCATGAAAAGGTGATCTTTCAAAACATTTCGTACTTAATCTGTATTATTCTTTTTCTTTAGAATCTTCTTCAGTTAATAAAATTTGTGAAAATGCATCTTTTAAGTCTTTATCTTTTATTTCAATTTTCGCTTCTTTCACTAACTCTGTTAATTTCGCTGCAAATCCGCCTTTCATGTCAATTAATTCTTGGCGAATTTCATCTTTTTTCTCTTCTAAAGTACCATAATCTTCAACTTCACGTTTGTCCAAAAGTTGAATGATATGGTAGCCGAAATCTGTTTTAACTGGTTCGCTAATTTCATTTACTTCTAATGCATAAGCAGCATCGTTAAATTCTGTTACCATTGTTCCAACAGTAAACCAGCCTAAATCGCCGCCTTGTTCAGCGTTGGCAGTGTCTTTAGAATATTCTTTCGCTAATTCAACAAAGTCTTCACCTTTATTAAGCTTTTCAAGGACTTGTTTAGCAGTAGCTTCGTCATCCACTAAAATATGGCGAGCATGCAATTCATATTTTCCTTGGTTATAATACTTTTCAATTTCTTCATCTGTTACTTCGATATCCTTTTCAGCTTTTTCTTGTAATAAAGTAAAGCGGATATTTGATTTAAATTGCTCTTCCGTTAATCCTTGTGATTGTAAAACGTCTTTGAAAGAATCTCCGAATTGTTCTTTATATTGATTGAAGCGCTCTTCTACTTCTTCGTCTTTTACTTCATAATTATTTTCTAGAACATGCTCAATCACTACTTGCTCTAATAACATGCTACCAGCTAATTGTTTAATTTCATCATAGAATTCATCTTTTGTGATGTCGCCATATTTTGTAGAAACCACTACTTCATTACCAGAGTTGCAAGCAGATAATGTAAATACGGATGTTGCTAATGCAATAGCTAAAAATGTTTTCTTCATAAATATACTTTCTCTCCCTGTCTTTAAAATCCAATTGTAACTATAACATAAACGAATAAAAATCTAAATGGTTGCACTAATTTGTTTGCCTAAGTAGCCCATTACCTACTGCATAATATAGGCATTAGAAAGGAGGTGTCGTTATGGGTCAAAGTTATGGTGGTGGATACGGAGGTAGCTCCTGGTTCGCGCTATTGGTTGTGTTGTTTATCTTATTAATCATTGTTGGTGCAGCTTACATGCATTGATTACAGTGAATTGAGCTAAAGGAATTCCTTTAGCTCTTTTATCTATATTGAACTATAATTGTAACCTACATCTCCTCTTATTAAAAATTGATGGCAACATACACCTCAATATAAAAGGATATTAGTAAAATCGTTACTAATATATTAATTGTGCTAAAAATTTTTGGTTGTTTTTCTTCAGGTATTTCTTTTTGCATACATAGTGCATATGTCATTTTGTTAATTTGGAATAAATAAAATACCGAGAATAGCACTACAATTAACAGTAGCAAGTCTATTCCTCCCCTCTATCACTTCATTTAAGAATAACAAAAAGTGGTACCATCCCACAAGTGAGTAATTGAATATTTATCGTTTTAATTGTTGGGAATGTTTGAAAAACTAGGAGGAACTAGAATTTCATAACCTTTAGGTGTTTCCTCTATTACAGCATTTTTTGGTGCTTTCACCAAATGTATAAAATATAATATGTCTACTAAGCAAATACCACAATGATATCCGAGTAGTAAACAAGCGTAATGTGAATAATAGGGAAGGAATATTGCTACAAGTATAAGTAAAGTATTTACAATAATAAATGGAGTTAAAAGAATAAACATATATCTTTTTTTCGGTAACATTTTTTTAATTCGAATTTGAACTATGGGAATCAGTTTAAACTCAAATCTCCATTTTAATTTAACCGATTTGCGATAAGAAAACAGTGAATAATAATGAATTAGCTTATGCAGCGGGTATAAAAGTAAACAAACTAATATAAATAATGGGAAATGATGAGCATCATATATTAATGGACGGTTTGCACCGATGATAATAAATGAAAAAGAAAAAACAAGAATAAAAATAATGATTGCATAAAATAC
>SMEK01000450.1_pt1 | contig 15948 bp, 15 predicted proteins | sample 2456371 | NCBI WGS metagenome assembly SMEK01 (sample SAMN10132590, study PRJNA489261) | soil metagenome | isolation source: day1 antibiotic-loamy sand soil ammended with composted manure from dairy... | place: USA | collected 2015-04-01
TTGGTAGATGTGGTTGTGCCGGTATAACATTGAAAAGTAGCTTGTGGTCATCCTATGGCCACAAGTTTTTTCTATGGAAACAGTAAATGCAAGCTGCTATTATAGGCAACTTGCATTTTCCTTATCATTCGACGAACGTACATACTTCCAACCCCTTTTTATTTATAAGGATAATTTTCTAAACATTTTTCAAAAATGTTATGCAATGTTTGGATTTCTTCGTTTGATAACATACCAAACATGGAATGAACTAATGCCATCACCTGAGTTTTGGATTGTTCTAATACTTTTCTTCCTTCAGGAGTAATTGCGATTTGAGATACGCGGCGATCGTTTGCACTTTGTGTTTTTTGAATATATCCGCTTTTTAACAGTTTCGATGTTAAAACGGTTACTCCGCCTGTTGTAATTTTTAGTCGTTCCGCAATGAGAGAAGGTCGTTTTGGACCTTCTTTTGCAAGTAAATCTAACAAAAGAATATGGGTTTTTGAAAAACATAAATCATTAAGTTGATTCCATTCATTAGACCATTTTCGCTCTAGCGTTGAAACCACTTCAAATAGGCTGGAAATGGTTTCATATCGTTGGTTATCCATTATTTTCAGCTCCACTTTCATTTTCAGTACAAGGGTAGGGGAAGATAATTTAACTTACAATTTCGTCAGCATGCTTTCTCAATTCATTTAATTCATATACACGAACTTTGCGTGGAATAAATCGACGGATGTCCATTTCGTTATAACCGACTTGGATGCGTTTTTCATCAATTAAAATTGGACTACGCAGCATTCGAGGATGTTCTTTAATTAATTCATAAAGCTCTTGGATGGAAAGTTGATCAATGTCAACATCTAAGTTTTTGAAGTCGTTTGAGTTTGTTGCAATAATTTCATCTGTTCCATCTTCCGTCATGCGCAATATGTTTTTAAACTCTGATAATGTTAGTGGTTGAGATGTAATCCGTTTTTCTGTAAAAGGGATATTGTGTTCTTTTAGCCATTTAATTGCTTTGCGTGAAGAAGAACAACTAGATTGGGTGTAGATGGTAACTGTCATATATACCGCCTCCAATAATGGTTTAGAGTTGTATTTTGTTATTGTAAGAGAAAACAGCATTAGATATCTTATCAGTAAGATAAATCAAAGTCAATTTTGAAAAAAGTGGACGACTAAATAATGTATAACCATTTTTCTAATAATAATTACGTTTTTATTGGGCGAAAGTTTCAATTTTAGGGAAATTATTTTATTTGAATATTACAGAAGGGGAAATTTTGATTTTCACAGTAAAAATAAATTTTCTGGAAGAGTAAGAGAATTTAATGGATTTCTTAATTATAATAATGCAAAGTACAATTTCTGTTAGAAAGGGAAATGAATTGAAAAAAAGAAAAACTCGCGATTTACATTTCCGCGAGTAGCTTATTGAGCTCTGCTAATTTCTTTTCCATACGAGCTAGTCGTTCTTCTGCTTGCATTACCGAATCAATATGGCCAGTATTTTCAAGTTTCTCTATATCGCCTTGCAAATTGATATAATCCATTTTAATTTCAGCAATTTGCTGTTCAATTTCTCGTTTTGTCAACATAATTAACTCCCATCTTTCATGTTCAGTCACATTAATATGGTTATTGTATCATAAAGGATTGGAGTTTTCATTCATCTAAAAAAACAATGGCCGTATTCGACCATTGATGCAAATTAATGGATGTTCACTTTTTCGGGATTTGTAGAAAGGATTAATTGGAAGGATCCTTTTTGAGTTTTCACTGTTACCGTTACAAATTCGCCTGAGACCTTGACATTTTCTTGGAATTTTTGAGGATTCATAGAAAGTTCTGTGCCCCAGTTCGACATGTTGACTAAATAGATTCCGTTATGTAAATTTAGGAATTCACTAAAGGCATCTTTGGCAAGTTCGTCAATTTCAGTTAAATTCTCTTCTGCATAGTTCGATGCAATGTGCAGCAACGATTGATCATCAGCTGCAATTGCTGTAAATAGTGGAGCACTTCCAGTAATTTCTTGACTTACGAACCATTTTGAATGATGAACTTCTTCGTTTGAAATTTTAAGGAATGTTTGGCGATCAATGAAGCGAATCATATTTTTCGCAAAAAGGGAAATGTAGTCTCCGTATTGTTCACGAATTTCTTTGTGATCTTTAGTTAAAATGTTTTCCACTAATGCATCGATATTTCCGCTTTGAATTTCCTCAAACATTTCGGTGGATAGACTATATTCTTTCTTATAGTCATTTAAAGCTGAACTGAATTCGTCCATTGTCATATAACCGCGGTCTATTAACGCTTGTGCTAAATATAGATGGCCTTGTTTTTGATGGGAAATAAGCTCTTCAACTTGTTCTTCTGTTAGATATCCAAGTTCAATAGCAATTTCACCGAAACGCTTGTCCATTTGTTTTTGTTTTTCATGGACTTCATTTACTTGATTAGAAGTCATCAAACCTTTGTCGACAGCAATAACACCAAACTTTACGTGCACCGCTTCTTGATACTCTAGCACATCTTGAAGTTGTTCATTTGTAATCAATCCACGATTTAATAAGTAGTGACCGAAATATTGGCTAAACATGGATTATCCCTCCTTTAAGGCTTTCTCAACAATGTTCGTAAGAGTTTCAAATTGAATAGGTTTTTGAATAAAATCATATGCACCAAGTTGAAGGGCTTCTTTTAATTTGCTGCTTGTACCAACGGAAGAGGCCATTATAACCTTCGTCTCAGGACTGATTTCTTTGATTTCTTTTAGTGTTTCAATTCCATCTTTTTCAGGCATAACGATATCTAAAAATACTAGATTTGGCTTATATTTTTCTACTTGTTCTACTGCTGAAATGCCATTTTGTGCTTCATAGATTGCTTGAAAATTTAATTCTTCGAGGGCTTCTTTTAATTTCTTTCTAATGAGGAGAGAATCGTCACAAATTAGAACTGTAAATTTTTCCAATGCCATCAGCTCCTTTTATTAATACCTACTTATTTATATAGTACTACATACCTATGAAGATTTTCTAGATGACTATCCAAAAATTTTAACAATTAACAAAATTTATGGATATTTAATATAAAAAGACAGCCGATTCTAAAATCGAACCGGCTAAAAAGTTTAGATATATAGGAAAATAGTATTGAAAAGCTAGGTTATAATGATACAATATTATGCCGTTCATAGGCGAAATCTAGTAGAAGCGATTTTAATACTTCATTATTATCTTGGATTTCTAATTGAATTTGTTTTCGAACTGCTCGTTCACGTCTTGCTTCATGGAGTAATAATTCCATAACAGCATTTTGAATGTTAGACTGCTTCATTTTGCGGCCCAATCCTAAGTTTATAAAACCGTTATTTTCTCTTGGGAAGATATTATTTAATTCCCGTTCATTTTGTGCTGATACGATGCAAGGGATACCGACGGCAGCCACTTTATATGGCGTATAGTTGGCGTTACAAATGACGATATCTGCAACTGGCAATAATTTATCGAGTGGTTTATCATCTTTGAAAATTTTTGTATTTCTTCGGCTCAACGCCATCATTTGTAAATCGCTGATTGAATGCTTATATTCTCGATCGATTGCTATTGTCACTTTTAGTGGGATTTGTAGGTGGGTTAAGTGGCGCAAAGTGCGGTATGTTAAGTTGTTGTCGTCTCCATCTTCATAAGCAACGATGATATGTGGCGGGTTTGATAATTCGTTAGAAACTCTAGATTCAGCAATTGATTTTAGTGTATCCGTAACCGCGAAGGCGAAGCTTCCTGCTAGAATATTTTGAGCAGTCGTTTCTCTCGTTTCTTCTAATATAGACATAATATTACAATCAGCAAGCTCTGCTCCCTCACCAAAATCATCGAAATGCACTAACGTTTTGCACAGCGGTCTAATCGTTTCTACATATTCAACATACGTATCTTTTCCATCTTGTACAATTAAATCTGGCTGCAATTCTTTCAGGTGTTTTACTAGTTCGTCGATATGGTCATAGAGTATCGGTGAAAGTTGTGCATCTGTAAATATTTCTAATGCTTCATCTGATACATTTTTAAGAAAAACCGTAACGTCCTCTTCAGTTTTTAATAGTTTTGCAAGGATGCTCGTTCTTTCAAATGGGTAGTAGCCTTTAATAGCACTATACTCAACGATAAAAGCAATTTTCTTTTTTGGTTTTCTACTCAAATCATTCTGCATACCAATCCCATCCTTTCCCAATCATTATTTAAAATATGGTTAAATATTTGAAAGTATGTGTGAAATTATAAATAAGTAAAAGATTTTCAACTTTCTAGCTTTGAAATATTGATTATTTTATGATGGGGAAAGGAAGAAAATGAAAGGTTGTTTACTATGAACAGACGTTCAGCTATGGTTTTTGGCGGAACAGTGGGAATGCTTTCTGTTATCATATCAGACCTGGCGAATAGTTTGAGAGAAACCGCAAGTCCGAAAACTGGCAAGTGTTTGTAAATAATTTGATTTTGTTGATGAATTAAAAAACAAAAATAAATTTTCGTTTAGTATAAATTAAATGAATGCTCCATAATAAAATGAGAATGCGCGTTAAAATACCCGTCAGTAAACTAACAATGGAATAATATTTTCAGCCTAAAGACTGAACTTTTTCTTTTTTAATACGGTTCCCTATCGAAAGATTTGTGCATTTGCTACAATTAACAGATGGATGATAACAATAGATGGAGGATTTACAACATGAAAATTCTACTCGTAGATGGTACAGTTTTTGGTACAAAGACGGGTGCGCTCTTAAGACAGGTGGAGCAATATATAAAAGAATTTGATTCCAGTTTGGAATTGGAAATATTATATTTTTCTAAATTAAAACATCAAATTTTAGATGGAAGTCCGCTAAATGACGATATGAAAATGATGATTCAAAAATTCGAAGAAGCGGATGGCTATATATTTGCAACGCCTATTTACCAAGCGTCCATTCCTGGCGTATTAAAAAATGCTTTAGATATGTTGCCACCAAAAGCGTTGCGCTATAAACCAGCAGCAATTGTGGCTAACGGTGGCACATTCCAACACCATTTAGTTGTGGAAAATCAATTCAGACCGATTTTAGATTATTTCCGCTGTTTAGTCACTCCAAACTATGTATATACTCATACATCCCATTTTGGTGAAAATGATCAAATAATCGATCAGGATATTCATGAGCGTTTACGTGAATTAGCTCGCGTCTTCGTTCAATATTGCAAAATGAGCGAATCGCTAACAAAAGAACCGATTGATAAACACTAATTTTGAATAAATCGCGACTAATTAATTTTTCTAAATTTGAAAATAGAAAGACTTTAATTGAAAACACCTGTAATTCTTTGTGAATAAGATTTACAGGTGTTTTTATTTTTTCAATTCATCACTAATTTTTATCCTTTTTGTGTGTAAAGAGCATAAATCGTTTTCATAAATTTACGGTTAGCAAGTATGTGAATTGGATATTCTAAAATATATACTGCTTCATACTATAGAAGATTGGAGATTATACCAATGTCTTCAAAAGTAAATCTTTCATGGATTGCCAGTCAATTTGAAGATAAAAATGATTTGATACAAAAGAAGTTAGAGTTAGATCATAAACAAATTACAGTATTATTTATTAAATCGCTAATTGACCAAGAATTATATCAAAAATACATTATTAATCCATTTTTTGAATTGCCGACACAAGAACAATTTAACCTTTACTTATTTGCATTACCTCAATTTCAAGAAGTCCCTTCAAAAGAAAAAGCACTTTATTTTGTGATGGAAGGGAATGTACTTATTGAAATTCAAGACAATTTATATTCCCTTGATTTCAAGTTATCAAAAAATAGTGATGTCAATTCTACTTCTGTTGAAACAACCATCCATGGATCTGAATTGGCATTAAGTGATAACTTGATGACCAATATTAATGTGATACGTTCTTCGTATCATCAACCGTCTTTAATGATTGAATATTTCGAAAAAGGTGAAGTAAATAAGCCAAAAATGGCGCTAATTTATGATGATAAAAAAGTAAAACGAAAGGCATTGGAAAGTATCAGGGAAAAATTAGAGAAAATTGATATGCAAGTCATTACAGAGGCACCTCAATTCAATACTTTATTAAATGATCAACGGTATTCCTTATTTCCTAAAATGTTACTAACAGAACGACCAGACCGAATTGTTTACAACCTTGCTGGTGGGAAAGTGATATTGTTGGTAGACGGTAGCCCTCAATCAATGATTGCGCCTGTCGTATTTTTCGATTTTATGACAACCATGGAAGATAATTACCACACATTAGCGATTTCATATTATTTAAAATTGCTGCGTTATATTGGTATATTCGTATGTATTTTACTTCCAGGAATTTATATAGGCGCTGTGTCCTTTTCACCAGAGGTATTTCGAACAGAATTAATGTTGACCATCGCAGGAAGCAGAATGGGAGTTCCATTTACTTCCTTTGTAGAAGTATTATTTATGCTTTTTTTTATGGAACTGTTACTCGAGGCGAGTATTCGACTTCCGAAGGCGATTAGTGCAACGGCAGCAACGGTTGGAGGTCTTATTTTAGGAACAGCTGTAACGGAAGCGGCCCTTGCTTCTAATATCATGGTCATTATCGTATCGGCAGTTGCAATCTCGACCTTCGTCATTCCTGTTAATGAAATGGCGTTTGCAATACGCATCGTACGATTAATTTTAATTGTGATTGCGAGTATTTTTGGATTAGCTGGCCTCACATTAGGTTTTTTATGTTTCATTATGTATCTAGTAAATTTGACAAGCTTTGGGGAACCGTATTTAAGGTTTTATAACTACCGAAAAGGTAATCAGGATTCGGAGGGACAGGCTTGAGTCGATTTTATTATTATTTAGTCATGATTAATATGATTGCAAATATTATTTCAGCTGTTCCTACCATTCTTTTGCGGTATCGAAACGATGGAGCTGTATTGTCTTTAATTGTCGGTATCATATTAGGGCTAGTAATTGTGATTGTTTATACGAAATTTTTTAATGCCTTCCCAGGGAAGACATTTCCGGAACTGTTGGTACAAACGACATCTAAATGGTTTTACTATCCATTATTATTTTTTATGGCGGTTATGTGGTTTATTGCAGGGATAAGCACATTAATTACTTACTCTTTTTTGCTTATACGGTATTTAACTCCTGATATACCAATTATGCTTATTGGGTTAACCTTAATTTTATCTATTATATTTGGATGTTTTATGAAAACCGATCGAGTGTTATACACCATCGAAATCGTTTTTGTAATTAATTTTCCTATCATTATTTTTATTATTATCAAAGCATATACAAGCAAAAATTTAAATTGGGATTTTATTAGGGAAGCAATGTTACATGTTGTGCAAGCACCCAATATACATGCAGTTTCTTCAAGTATATTTTTATTTCTTGGCGTAGTGAATCTCGTGATTTTTAACCGTTTCTTTACCCAAAAACAAAACTTTGGTTTAAAACAAATCATTGTACTTGTTTTTATCGCCATTGCAACCACTTTTACGACTTATTTTATACCAATCGGTTTTCATGGTTCGGAGACAGTTGGTGAGCTTATTTATCCATGGATTGCTACGAGCGACTCCATGAGAATGAGATATTTTGTAATAGAACGTCTAGTATATGTTTTTTTACTTCTTTATTTATCAATGGCTTTTTTAAGTATCTTGATTCACTGGCATGTAGCGGTCGAGTTATTCAAGTATATTTTCAAATTAGAAAAAATGAAATTTAAAGGAATAAATATCGGTTATATCATTTTGATTGTCTTTTTCACCGTTAGTTCTCTCTATATAATCGTATCATTAACAGAGTATCAGTTGTTTCAATACTCCAAATACTTCTTCAACATAGCTGTTGTCAATTTCTTTGCTATGATTTTTTTATTTATCTATATCATTAGGAGGATGAAAGGTGCTAATAAAAAAGCGAATGAAAGTTAAATTATTCATCCTAATAACGATTCCATTCCTAGTCGTCCTCACAGGTTGCGGAGAATTCAAAGATATAGATAAAATGGTGTTTGTTTCGATGATTGGGATTGATGAGACCGATGATCCTGAAAAACCATACAAAATCATCTTAAAGCTTTATGTTCCAACGAGTTCGTTTAGACAAAATCCAACGCCTGAGTACACATATCTTTCAAAAAACGGTAAGACGTTGGCAGAAACGATTTCGATATTGGAATCTCATTTAGATAAAGAATTGGATTTTGGCCACTCGAAGCTAATTGTGGTTGGGGAGAAAATACTTCAAAATGATAATTATAAGGAAATATTGGATTTTCTCATACGAAGACCTGATATTCAAATGATTTCTTATTTTGCAGTGGGTAGACCTAATGCTGAAGAGATTATTAAATTTTTACCTGCAGGGGAAACAGCATTACAACCAACCATCTTCAATTATTTTGACAATAACGGAGCAGAAAGTTCATACATTATCTCCACTTTTTTATTTGATTTTCGAAGAAGGTTAAAAGAAGAAGGAATTGATCCAATTTTACCGATTGTTGAAATGAACGAACCGAAAACACATTTTATTATTAATAAATCAATAGTACTGGCAGATAATCGGCCTCCATACGAATTAGATACCGACAAAACTTTACTTTTTAAAACACTTTCTATGAATGCAAAGACGATATTCTTTGCTGTAAAAAGAGAACGTGAATATTTTGTTTCTAGAATTGACTCCATCAAGTCAAAATACAATGTAAATGTAGAAAATAATAAAGCTTCCATAAAGATCGAAATGAAATTAGCAGGGATGATCACAGAATCAAAGAATACATTAAGCAGTAAAGAATTATCAAGATATAGCAAAATGTTAGATGAGGAAATGAAGGAAAAAGTATCAGAATTTATTCATGAGATGAAAAGGGAAGGATATGACCCGTTCGGTTTCGGTTTAAAATATTATGCTCATACTTTGCCTAAAAATCGAATGACTCACGAGGAATGGCTAGAAGCATATAAAAACGCAGATGTAGAAGTCGTTGTGAAGTCAAATTTGAAAAGTACAGGTAGCATTCAATAAATTGAACCAGTATAGGGGAAAGTCGTGGAAAAAGATCGAGTTGGAAAAAACACTTCCATATTAGATCTTTTTTCTTTCTTCTAATTAATTGCATACCATACCACCGTATAGTATAATGAGTTTAAGGATTGGAGGTAGATGAAACTGGAAAATCTAAATGAAGAGCATTGTTCTCACCGAAAGAGCCACCATCCAGAACATGTAAAAAAGGATTTAATCACCCGTTTGAATCGAATTGAAGGACAAATTCGTGGCATTAAAGGTATGATTGAACGGGATGTATATTGTGATGATGTGATTACGCAAATTGCTGCTACTCAATCGGCTTTAAATAGCGTCGCCAAAATCTTATTAGAAGGACACATTAAAGGATGTGTTGTCGATCGATTAGCAGAAGGAGATTCGGAAATCATCGATGAATTGGTTATAACGATTCAAAAGTTGATGCGCAAATAAATTTGAGGGAGGAAACGTGATGGAAAACGTTACATTACAGGTAAAAGGAATGTCTTGCAATCACTGTGTAAAAGCCGTTGAAGGAAGCGTTGGTGCTTTAGATGGTGTACAAGAGGTAAAAGTGAATTTAGCAGCTGGCGAAGTAAATGTAACTTTTGATCAATCAAAAGTTACAATCGATCAAATTAAAGAAACAATCGATGAACAAGGTTACGATGTGGAATAATAAACGTAATTAGGGAAAGTGCTTTTCAAATGAAGCACTTTTCTTCTTCCATTTAATATACCCTATAAAGGTATACGCAAGAGGTGAACCTCATTATGAATCAAGAACAAAACCCTAATGTAAAAGAAACATCGCTGCAAATAACAGGAATGACTTGTGCAGCTTGTGCTAATCGCATTGAAAGAGGATTAAAGAAAATGCCCGGGGTTGAGAATGCCCATGTCAACTTGGCATTAGAAAAATCAACGATTCATTTTGATCCAAACAAGATTAGTGTAAAAGAATTGGAAAAGAAAATTGAAGATTTAGGTTATGGCGTTGCAAAAGAGAAAAAGGAACTCGTCATTACAGGAATGACTTGTGCGGCTTGTGCCAATCGCATTGAAAAAGGGCTTAATAAAATGTCTGGCATTTCAAATGCTACGGTCAATCTTGCTTTAGAAAATGCGACGGTCGAATTTCATCCTTCTGAAGTCAGCCTTTCAGATATTATTCAGCGGATTGAAAAATTAGGTTATGGCGCCCACGTAAAAGAAAATGATCAAGAAGAGCTGGATTATCGCGCTCAAGAAATCCGCAAGCAAAAGAGTAAATTCATCATTGCTGCTATCTTTTCTTTACCATTATTATGGACAATGGTAGGGCATTTTCCGTTTACTTCATTCATCTATATGCCTAAGTTTTTAATGAATCCGTGGGTACAATTGGCGTTTGCTACCCCAGTGCAATTTATCATTGGATGGCAGTTTTATGTTGGTGCATATAAAGCATTAAAGAACGGCAGTGCCAATATGGACGTTCTTGTTGTGCTCGGTACGTCCGCCGCATATTTTTACAGTTTATATCAAACACTGAAAACATTTGGTACTCATATGCACCCTGAACTTTATTTTGAAACAAGCGCAGTATTAATTACATTAATTCTTTTAGGGAAATTATTTGAAGCGAAAGCGAAAGGACGTTCATCAGAAGCGATTAAGAAACTGATGGGGTTACAAGCAAAAACTGCCCTTGTTTTAAGGGATGGTGTGGAAAAGGAAATTCCTCTAGCAGAAGTAGTTGTTGGTGATATTATTTTCGTAAAACCAGGAGAGAAAATTCCTGTAGACGGCGAAGTGATTGAAGGAATAACGGCTGTAGACGAATCGATGTTAACAGGCGAAAGCATTCCAGTAGATAAAACAGTTGGTTCCATTGTATACGGTTCAACTATTAATAAAAATGGTTTCATGAAAATAAAAGCCACAAAAGTTGGGCGCGACACAGCACTTGCTCAAATTATAAAAATTGTAGAAGCTGCTCAAGGATCAAAAGCTCCAATTCAACGACTTGCCGATCGAATATCTGGCATTTTTGTCCCGATTGTAGTAGGTATTGCGATTATAACTTTTATAGCTTGGATTTTCATTATTACACCGGGGGAAGTGACACCGGCATTAGAAGCAATGATTTCCGTTTTAGTCATTGCTTGTCCTTGTGCACTAGGTCTTGCAACACCGACATCTATTATGGCTGGTACGGGAAGAGCTGCAGAGTTCGGGATTTTATTTAAAGGTGGAGAGTATCTTGAACAGGCTCACCATATTGATACGGTCGTAGTGGATAAAACAGGGACTGTTACAAAAGGTGAACCAGAATTAACGGATTTTTCCTTGGCAGAAGGTGAAGATGAAGAAACTTTTCTTTCCTTAATTGGTTCTATTGAAAAGCAATCAGAACATCCTTTAGCCCAAGCTATTGTGAAGGGGATTGAAAAGAAGGGAATTGCCTTTCGAGAAGTTCAAGCATTTGAAGCAATTCCTGGCATGGGTGTTAAAGGAAGCGTCGATGGAAAAGAAGTGCTCATCGGAACTAGAAGGTTAATGCAAAACAATCATGTGGAGATAGCGGACGTTTTACCTCTTATGGAACAGTTTGAGCAAAAAGGAAAAACCGCTATGTTAGTGAGCATTGACGGCAAGTATACAGGGTTGGTTGCTGTCAGCGATACGGTGAAAGATACGTCAAAACGAGCAATTCAACGACTAAAAGAAATGGACATTGAAGTGATTATGCTGACAGGAGATAATGAACGAACGGCGAAAGCAATTGGAGAGGAAGTTGGCATTAATCAAGTAATCGCTGAAGTGCTTCCAGAACAGAAAGCAGAAGAAATTAAAAAATTGCAGAATGAAGGAAAAAAGGTCGCAATGGTCGGAGATGGCATTAACGATGCTCCTGCTTTAGCTGTAGCAGATATCGGAATGGCGATTGGTACCGGAACAGACGTAGCAATAGCGGCAGCGGATATTACGTTAATGCGCGGTGATTTAAATAGCATTGCGGATGCGATTTTGATGAGTCATAAAACAATGCGAAACATTAAGCAAAATTTGTTCTGGGCCTTTGCCTATAATACGATAGGTATTCCGATTGCGGCTGCAGGATTCCTTGCACCATGGGTTGCCGGTGCAGCGATGGCCTTCAGCTCGGTATCGGTTGTATTGAATGCATTAAGATTGCAACGAGTAAAACTAAATTCATAGCGTTATGAGGGGTGTTTAGAAAGTCGACAATTTCCTAGACACCCTTATCTCTTGATAATCTTGATTTTTTAAAAATCTTTGCTCCTGTGGTAGTCGAAACTAGTTCCCATTATCCTCGTCTCAAAGCGTTCGTCTCAAATGACTTTTCCGGTGTCCCCTTTTTCAAAAATTATCGTTACCTCGCAAGTTTCGGGAAAATTTGAAATACTTGCGACTTTGAATAAAATACTTGCAACTTCCTATTTAACTTCAACGCATAAATCCCTATGAAATGCAAATGCTGTAAATATAACAAATGTGGAGTCTGCCAGAGAAACTTCATCACTAACAGGAGGAATTCCAATGAAAAAGCAGCTTCTAATACTCACAGCAGCACTTTGCGTTTTTTCTTTAACTGCATGTGGAAAAAAAGATGAAAACATCTCTATGGAAAATTCAGAAAATCCAGCTCAATACACGGATAACGATTCAGCTGACAATATCGTAACAAACAATCAAGCAGACGGAGATAAAGTAGTTGGGCCAAACATGGATGGTGTAGAGAGTCATGCCGATGTATCGCATGCTACTTGGGGAAAAATACCGGAAGGATTAAAAGAAGCTAAAAACCCGAAATATAAAATAGGAGACAAAGTCATCATCAATGCAGCTCATGATGATGATATGCAAGGATCAGAAGGAACCATTGTCGGAGCCTATGAAACAACAGTATATTCCATTTCTTATGTATCGACATACGATGAAGAACTGGAAGAAAACGAAAAATGGTTTGTTCGGGAAGAAATCCAGCCACTTGGTGAAAAAAAATTAGATGTTGGATCTAAAGTCATTATTGAAGCTGACAGAGAAGAGGGGATGAAAGGAGCGGAAGGAGTCATTGATACCGTTGAAGAAACGGTAGTTTATATGGTAGATTATATCGATAAAGAAGGAGATCCTGTAAAAAATTATCAATGGCTCAAAGAAAGCGAATTATCTCCAGCAAAATAAATATTGAAACTGTGCATCCGAAAATGAAACAATCAAAACACACCATTTTGCATTAGAGCTCAAAATGGTGTGTTTTTTATTGTTTATGAACGTTGCTTTGTTTCTATTATTTGTTAATAAGCAGATTTTTTTATTAAGATATTCTTATTAGCACTCATATAAAGGAATGAAAGCCATGAAGAAGAATATTCTTGTCACGGTTGATTCCAATTATCTTTATCCTTTAAAAATAATGTTAAAATCACTGTTTATGAACAATCCAAAAGAGCATTTCTCCATTTATCTTGTCCATTCTTCAATATCTGCTCAACAACTAGAATCATTAGAAACTTTTATTGCTAGCGAAGGTCATGAATTTCATCCTATTCAAATTGATGAAGAGTTGTTTAGCGAAGCCCCAACTCTTTTGCACTATACGAAAACGATGTATTATCGATTACTTGCCCATAAATTTTTGCCGCAAACAATTGACCGTATACTTTATTTAGATCCAGATATATTAGTGATTAATCCAATCAGAGAACTGTATGAGCTTGATTTGGAAGGGTATCTTTATGCAGCAGCAGATCATCGAACAATGCCAATAGTAGAAATTAATAAAATACGATTCAATCCATTTGATTTGGAAGCGTATTATAACTCTGGCGTTTTATTAATGAACTTAGCATTGCAACGGGAAGTTATTGATGAAAAGGATATATTTAATTTTGTAAAAAAATATCATTCTAAGCTTATTATGCCTGACCAAGATATTATGAACGCCCTTTATTCCAAGAAAATTAAAGGGATTGACGAAGTAAAGTACAATTATGATGCTAGATTTTATAACATTTATAAGCTAAAAAGTAATGGTAAAGTAGATATGGATTATGTCATGAATCATACAGTTATCCTACATTTTTGTGGGAAAAAGAAACCATGGAGGAAAAATTACAGCGGGAAATTTTATTCATTATATAAACATTACGAGAAAATAACGAAAGACACAATTTTAGCATTGGAAGATTGGAAAGCTGAATCTACTAGTGGAAAAGTATATTAAGTGGCAATAGTATTGTAACAGTTATCCATGAAGCATAGTGAAAATGGAAATACAATAGTTGGCTCGAAAATGAATGGAGAGACGAGATATGCTATAGTTATCCTATGACTGACGAAAGGATGTAACCTATGGCAAAAAGTGTAGTATTAGCCGAAAAACCATCAGTAGCTCGTGATATTGCTCGAGTGCTCAATTGCAAAAAAAGCGGAAATGGATTTTTAGAGGGGAATCAATATATTGTTACTTGGGCTCTTGGTCATTTAGTAACCCTTGCAGACCCTGAGAGTTACGATGTGAAATATAAAACATGGAAACTTGAAGATTTACCGATGCTGCCAGAACAAATGAAACTTTCGGTTATTAAGCAAACCGCGAAACAATTTCAAGTGGTAAAAAATCAACTGCTTCGAAAAGATGTAAAGGAAATCATTATTGCAACCGATGCCGGACGAGAAGGGGAGTTAGTTGCTCGCTGGATTATTGAAAAAGCGAAAGTTCGTAAACCCATCAAGCGTCTTTGGATTTCATCGGTGACAGATAAAGCCATTAAGGAAGGCTTTAAAAATTTAAAGCCTGGTAAGCAATATGAGAACTTATATGCCTCAGCGGTTGCCCGTTCAGAAGCAGACTGGTATATCGGATTAAACGCTACCCGTGCCCTTACGACAAAATACAACGCCCAACTTAACTGCGGACGGGTGCAGACACCGACGCTTGCCATTATTGCTGCTCGTGAAGAAGAAATCAAAAACTTCGTACCGAAAAATTATTATGGAATACAAGCGACTAGCGACAAAGTGAAGCTAACATGGAAAGATGCAAAAGGAAACACTCAAAGTTTCCACAAAGAAAAAATCGAATCGATCATCCAAAAATTAAGCAACAAACATGCTGTCGTTACAAACATCGAGAAAAAGACGAAAAAATCTTACGCTCCTGGCCTCTATGATTTAACAGAATTGCAGCGGGATGCTAATAAAATTTTCGGCTTTTCCGCAAAAGAAACGTTGAATATTATGCAAAAGCTATATGAGTATCATAAAGTATTAACGTATCCAAGAACGGATTCGCGATATCTTTCATCCGATATCGTAGCTACCATTCCTGAGAGGCTTAAAGCATGTGGTGTAGGGGAATATCGACAACTTGCCAATGAAATATTAAAAAAGCCAATCAAAGTTAATAAATCTTTTGTGGATAACAGTAAAGTGAGCGATCATCATGCCATTATCCCGACAGAACAGAACGTCAATCTTTCTTCTTTTTCCGATAAAGAGCGAAAAATTTACGATTTAGTTGTAAAACGATTTTTGGCAGTACTCCTTCCTCCAACCGAATACGTACAGCTTACAATTAACGCAAAAATTGGGGACGAAACATTTATTGCAAAAGGAAAAAATATACTAACACCTGGATGGAAAAAAGTATATGCAAATGATTTTGTTGAAGAAGATGAAGAGGATGTACATGAGCAAATTTTACCGCAAATGGAAAAAGGGGATACACTAACGATTACGAGTATTCAAATGACTCAAGGACAAACAAAACCACCTGCAAGATTTACCGAAGCCACATTGCTTTCAGCAATGGAAAATCCGACAAAGTATTTAGAGTCG
>SMEK01000451.1_pt1 | contig 15948 bp, 17 predicted proteins | sample 2456371 | NCBI WGS metagenome assembly SMEK01 (sample SAMN10132590, study PRJNA489261) | soil metagenome | isolation source: day1 antibiotic-loamy sand soil ammended with composted manure from dairy... | place: USA | collected 2015-04-01
GGGCGATGCCTGGTTCGCCATAGAAACCCCTGCCGGCACGGTTATGACCCGTGACGGCCGCTTCTCGATGAATGAAAACGGCGAACTGGTTTCCATTGAAGGCTACCCCGTTCTGGACGCCGGGGGTGCGCCGATCCAGCTCGATCCCCGGGCAGGGGCACCACAGGCCGGCGCAGACGGTTCATTGCGCCAGGACGGCCAACTCGTAGCGGCCATTGGCCTGTATCAGTTCGATCCTGGCGAGAATTTCGTCCGCTACGGCAATTCCGGAATTGTGCCCGAACGCGAACCCGAGCCGGTGGCCGACCGCATCGATGTGGGAGTGGCGCAAGGTTTCATCGAGGAATCCAATGTCAATCCGGTGCTGGAGATGACGCGGCTGATCCAGATCCAGCGAGCTTTTGAGAATGTCGCGGCGCTCATCAGGCAGACCGGCGCCTCGACCGAGGAAGCCATCAAGACTCTCGGCTCGAAGTGACCGGCTGATCAATGACTGCTGCGCTGCCTATCCGCGCCACCGACAAGTCGGGCGCCTGCGAGGGCGAGGGACCGCTGGCCATGCTGGATCGGCTGTGGCGCCGCTTCGAGGACGACGAGGCGACAATCCGGCGCGGAGGCCTGATCACCGAGGTTTCCGCGACACACTACACCGTCAAGGGCTTGTCCGGCGTAGCGCGCCTCGGCGATATGGTCGAGCATCGCGGCCAGGACGGCACGAACTGGGGCGAGATCGTCCGCATCGGCCGCGACCAGGTGGTTGTCGCGCCCTATGAGCAGAGCCCCGACACCGGTATCGGCGACGCCGTTTTCCGCCGAGGGCCGCTGACCATAGCGCCGCATGTTTCCTGGCGGGGCCGCACGATAGATGCGCTGGGCCGCGCCATCGACGACGGGCCGCCTTTGCTGCGCGGAAGCGATGCGGACGCCCGCCCGCACGCAACGCCGGGCGCTCTTGAACGGCAGCGGGTGGGCACTTCCTTTCATACCGGCGTGCGCGTCATCGACATCTTCACGCCTCTCTGTTTCGGCCAACGCATGGGCATCTTCGCCGGCTCCGGTGTGGGCAAGTCCACCCTCCTCGCCATGCTGGCGGCAGCAAATGCGTTCGACACGGTCGTGGTGGCACTGGTCGGCGAGCGCGGCCGAGAGGTACGCGAGTTCCTGGAGGACACGATAGGCCCGCTGGCGATGGCCAAGACCGTCGCGATCGTGGCGACCAGCGACGAAAGCGCCATGATGCGCCGCCGCGCGCCGGACACCGCCATGCGCGTTGCCGAGCATTTCCGTGACTGCGGCGACCGCGTGCTCCTGGTCCTGGACTCCATAACCCGTTTTGCCCACGCGCTGCGCGAGGTGGCGACGGGTAGCGGCGAGCCGCCGGTAGCGCGCGGCTATCCGGCCTCGGTTTTCACCGATCTGCCAAAGCTGCTGGAACGCGCCGGCCCCGGAGCTGAAGGCAAGGGTTCGATCACAGCCATCATATCGGTGCTGGTGGACGGCGACGACCACAATGATCCGGTGGCGGACTCGGTCCGCGGCATTCTCGACGGCCACATCGTGCTTGACCGCAGCATCGCCGAGCAGGGCCGCTATCCGCCGGTCAATCCGCTGGCCTCCATCTCGCGCCTTGCCGCAAAGGCATGGAGCCCGGAAGAGAGAACGCTCGTGACGAAGCTGAAAGGGATGATTTCGCGCTTCGAGGACACGCGCGACATCCGGCTCCTGGGTGCCTATCAGGCGGGTGCCGATCCGGAACTCGACATGGCGGTGCGTCAGGTGCCGCTGATCTACGAGGCGCTGACGCAGACGCCGCGCGATCCTGTCTCCGCGGATCCGTTCGCCGACCTCGCCCGCCATTTGAAGATGAGGCAGGACGCCGATGGTGGAAACTGAACGGCAAAAGACCGAGAGGTTGCTGAGGGAGCAGCTGGCCCGCATAAGGCAGGCCGAGGACGCTGCCGGCACGCCGGGTCCTGCGGTTGGAAAGTGGAAATTCCTGACCAGCCTTGCGGCTTTACGCCGGGTCCGCAATGACAGCGTTTCAGCGCGGCATCCGCATTCGCGCTCCCTTGCCCTGCGCTGGCTCAGAATAGGAGCCAGGAACGGGCGTGAGCCCCATGCCGATACCGACGCGCATGGCGAAGGGGCCCTATCCCGGGGCGACGGCGCGACCGGCCGCGATTGGGGACCGCCACCCAAGGTCCGGTTCCCGAGGCAGGACAAGAACAGGGATCGCCGCAGCGACTTCATCCTTGCCAGCCTCGGCGTCATGCTTGGCCTGACCTGCGGGCTTTTTCCCTGGTACATCTTCTTCAATCAGGAACAGTTCGGCGTGCAGGCCATCGCATTTGGCGGTCGCGGCAACAATGCCGGGCGCATCGTGGTGGAGCCCAAATCGGGCGAAGAGCTGGTGGAGTTCGCCTCCCAGCAACTGCCGAGAAATCTCGACCTGATCTCGACTGGTACGTTACGGCCGGACTCCGAGGCGTCAAAGGAGGCGCCGGGCCTCGATCAACAGCCCTTCCCGGACGAAGTGGCAGATTTCCGGCTCGTCCATGTGGCCAATGGACGAGCGATGATCGAGGACGACGCCGGCCTTTGGATCGTGCAGCAGGGTTCGCGCCTGCCCGACTCGACGCGCGTGAAGGCGATTGAAATGCGCAACGGTCAATGGGTGCTGGTGACCAGCGGCGAAAGGGTGATCGAGATTTCCCGGTAGGCTGCGCTCGAGGGCTCCACGCAAGGCCCACGCAAGACTGGGAAACTACTCTTCGGCAACCTGCCCGGAGAGTTTCGATGGAGCCTGTCAGTCTATTCGACCTCGCGTCCAAGCAAGCCCGCTGGCTCGCTGTCCGCCAGACCTCGGTTGCCGGCAACGTCGCCAACGCCAACACGCCCGGCTATCTGGCAACGGACGTCGAGCCCTTTGAAAAAGTGCTGGATCGCCGACCCGTCACGCTTGCCGCTACCCAGACCGGCCATTTCGGCACGCCCTCCGCAAAGGACAAGGTGGCGGTCAGGCCTGTCGAGTATTCCGGTCCTGAACTGCCTTCGAAGAACACCGTCGTTCTGGAGAACGAACTCATGAAGGCAGGCGAGATTCGCCGCTCCTTCGAGCTGAACACGGCCATCGTCAAGGCGTTCCACGCCATGATGATGACAGTAACGAAGGGTTGAGGCGAAGATGGACGCGCTCACGGCAGCCTTGAAGGTGGCAGCTTCCGGTCTCGGCGCCCAGTCCGAGCGCCTGCGCGTGGTGTCGGAAAACCTCGCCAACGCGCAGTCTACGGGAACAGCGCCCGGTGCTGACCCTTATCGCCGCAAGACCATTTCCTTCGCCGCGGAACTCGATCGCCTGACCGGTGTCAGCCTGGTCGAAATCAACTCGATCGACCGCGACCCCTCCGATTTCCCCGTCGCGTTTCAGCCCGGCCACGAGGCCGCCGACGAAAACGGCTACGTCAAGATGCCGAACGTCAACGTGCTGATCGAAATGGCCGACATGACCGAGGCCAACCGGTCATATGAGGCTAACCTGCAGGTCATCAGGCAGGCGCGCGATCTCATTTCCATGACAATCGACCTGTTGAGGAGTCAGTCATGATCGGCGGAATCAGCCCAATCCAGCTCAGGCCCGCAGGCACCGAAGACCCGACGGGAACTTTCCTCTCGGGGGGAACGGCCCCGGCAGGCGGCACCGCAGCCGAAACCTTCGCCGAGGCGCTCGGCCAGACGGCGGCAAGGACGGTGGATACGCTGCGCCAGGCCGAACAGGTTTCGCTGGATGCGCTGAAGGGCAATGTGGACACGCGCGAGGTGGTGGACGCGGTGATGAGCGCACAGCAGGCGCTTCAGGCCGCCGTCGCCATCCGCGACAAGATCGTTTCGGCCTATCTCGAAATCAGCCGTATGAGTATCTGAGGAACGCCCATGAAAGCCCTGGCCATCGCCGCGACCGGCATGAACGCCCAGCAGACCAACCTGGAAGTCATCGCCAACAATATCGCAAACATAAACACCACCGGCTACAAGCGTGCGCGCGCCGAGTTTTCCGACCTTCTTTACCAGGTGGACCGCCTGCAGGGCGTGCCGAACCGGGCCAACGCCTCGATCGTTCCCGAAGGCGCTTCCATCGGCCTCGGCGTCAAGACCAGCGCCGTGCGCAACGTCCACGTGCAGGGAGCCTTGACGAGCACGGGCAACCAGTTCGACCTGGCCCTCACCGGCAAGGGCTGGTTCCAGATCGAGGGCGCTGACGGCAGCACGCTCTACACCCGGGCGGGTGCCTTCAACACCAACGCCATCGGCCAGCTTGTGACGGTGGATGGCGCCAATGTCATCCCCGCCATAATAGTGCCGGAGGGTACCGTCGAGGTCATCGTCAACAGAACCGGGCAGGTATTCGCGCGCATAGAGGGCGAGCCCGATCTTCAGGACATCGGTCAGCTGACGCTTGCGACCTTTGCCAACGAGGCCGGCCTTGCGCCGCTCGGCGACAACCTCTTCCAGGAAACCGTCGCCTCGGGCCCTGCCAATGTCGGAATCCCCGGTGACCCGGGTTACGCCACCATCCAGCAGGGTTACCTGGAGGATTCCAATGTCGACCCCGTCAAGGAGATCACGGAGCTGATCTCGGCGCAGCGCGCCTATGAGATGAACTCCAAGGTCATCCAGGCCGCTGACGAGATGGCTGCGGTCATCTCCAAGAACATCAGGTGATGATAGTGGCAGTGCGCTTCATTCGCATCGCGGCTCCCCTGCTGGCGCTGATTCTCGGCGCAGCCCTGCCGGCAGTGGCGGACGAAGTCGTACTCATACCAAGCCGCGTGATCTATCCCGGGGAAACCATCACCCTTGCCGCGCTGAAGGAAGTGACGCTGCAGCCCGGCCGTCAGAAGCCCGATGCCGTCGCCACTACCGAACAGGAGCTCGATGGAAAGATCGCCAAGCGGACGCTTCTGCCGGGCCGCTATATTCCGGCCAACGCAATCCGCGAAGCCTGGCTGGTCGACCGGGGTGCGCCCGTACAGGTCTATTTCGTGGCTGGCGCCCTCACCATCTCGGCCACGGCCGTGACATTACAGCCCGGCGCGGCCGGCGACCTCGTCAAGGTGCGCAACATCGACAGTGGCAAGGTGTTCACCGGCACGGTCATGGCCGATGGCACCATCAGGGTCGGCGCATCATGAAGCGCGTCTCGTGCATAATGGCGGCCCTTGTCCTGGCGGCGCAGCCGGTGCTGGCCGACGGTCTCACTGCAAAGGCCAGGCAGGCCATTGCGGCCAAGAACGGCGGCGCCTTCGACGATCCCGACTATGATGCAGCGACAACCGCGCGCCTGTTTCAGGTGTCGGCAGGACCAAGTTCCCTCCCGCCTGGCCAGGTCGCATCGCGCATCAAGGATATTGCACAACTCCAAAGCGCCCGTGACAACCAGCTGGTGGGCTACGGCCTAGTTATCGGCCTGCAGGGCACTGGCGATTCGCTGCGCAATTCGCCTTTCACGGAGCAGTCCATACGCGCCATGCTGCAGAACCTCGGCATAGCGACAGAGGGAGGCCAAGCGCGCGCCAGAAATGTCGCGGCCGTCATCGTCACCGCCGATATGCCGCCCTTCGTCCAATCCGGCGCGCGCATCGATATCAACGTCTCTGCCCTTGGCGACGCAACTTCGCTGCAGGGTGGCACGCTGGTGATGACGCCGCTGAAGGCAGCCGATGGCGAGATCTACGCCGTCGGCCAAGGCTCAGTCGTGGTTTCAGGTTTCACCGCGCAGGGTCAGGCCGAAACTCTCACACAGGGTGTGCCTACGGCTGGCCGCATTCCGGGCGGCGGGCTGGTGGAGCGGGCTGTCGATGCCGAATTCGGCGATCAGTCCATCTTGACCCTGCAATTGCGCAACCCGGATTTTTCTACCGCCGTGCGCATAGCCGACGCCATCAACGACTATACCAAGAACCGGTTCGGCGTCCGGGTCGCCGCCGAGCGTGATGCCCGCACCGTATCCATCCGCAAGCCGAAGAATGTTTCTGCGGCGCGCTTCTATGCCGAGATCGAGAATCTCGTCGTCCAGTCCGACACACCGGCCCGCGTCGTCGTGGATTCGCGCACCGGCACGATCGTCATCGGCAACGAGGTGAAGATATCGCGCGTCGCGATCAGCCACGGAACATTGACCGTTCGGATAACAGAGGCGCCCAGGGTGGTGCAGCCTGAGCCCTTCTCCAGGGGAGAAACGGCGATCGAACCCAATACGGCGATCGACGCCAACCAGCCGGATGCGCGCGTCGCAATGCTCGACGGCTCCGATCTGGAAACCCTCGTGTCCGGCCTGAACAGGCTGGGCGTCAAGCCGGACGGCATCATCGCCATCCTGCAAGGCATCAAATCGGCCGGCGCGCTGCAGGCCGACCTGGTATTGCAATAGGTTTCGCCATGAAGGGTCTTCTCCTTTTCCGGCCTGCCGCAATCTCCGGGATTCCGTGCGTCCTTTTCCTTGTTGCGGCCCTCGCGTCTCCGGGGGTCGCACAGGAGGAGGTAAGACAGGTCCTGCCCGGTGCGCCAGAAGCGGTCTCGGCCGCTGAGCTTGAACGCGAGAAGCCCGTCGCTACCCTGCCGTCCATCCCGGACGCGGCAAGTCAGAGCGAGATCGAACGATTCTGTTCAAACATTGCCGACGCCGCGCGCGACCGGCGCTATGCCCTTCAGGCGGCGGAACTGAAGAAGCTTCAGGAAGAGCTCGACAGGCGCATCGAGGCGCTGGAGGAAAAACGCGCCGATTATGAATCCTGGCTGAAACGGCGGGAGGTCTTTCTTGCCCGCGCCCAGGATAGCGTCGTCAACATCTATGCCGATATGAAGCCGGACGCTGCGGCCGAGCGGCTGGCGGCGGTCAATGCCGAACTTGCCGCCGCAATCCTGATGAAGCTGGAGCCACGAAAGGCCGGCATCATCCTCAACGAAATGGATACGAAGGCGGCCGCCACATTGACCGGCATCATGGCAAGCGCCGCGCGCCGTGTGGACCCCTCATGAAACGTCAACTACCCGTCATTCTGCTCGCCGGCCTGCTGGGCGGCTGCGCCTCCAACCTTAGCGAGGTCAACAAGGAACCGGCGCTTTCGCCGGTGGGGTCCGGCATCGAAACCGGAAGTGTCGCTGCCTACCGGTACCCGGAGGCGCCGGCCAAGCCGGTCAAGCGCTTTTCGCTTTGGAACGACCGGCAGAGCCGGCTGTTCACCGACCCGCGCGCGCTGCAGGTTGGGGACATTCTGACCGTGAAGATCAAGATCAATGACCGCGCCCGTCTGAAAAACCAGAACGACCGCAGCCGCACCTCGAAGCGCGCCCTGGGCTTCGGCGCCAACCTCGGCTGGGACGATTTCAGCACGTCAGGCAAGGGGGCCGCCTCGATCGATTCCAAGACCGAGACCAATGCCGACGGGGCCATCGAGCGTTCGGAGAACCTGGACCTGAACGTGGCCGCTGTCGTCACCGACGTATTGCCGAACGGCAACCTCATGATCAGGGGCTCGCAGGAAGTGCGCGTGAATGCGGAACTCAGGGTACTGACCATCGCAGGTATCGTGCGCCCGTCCGACATCGGTGCGGCGAACACCATTTCCTACGACCGGATCGCCGAGGCGCGCATTTCCTATGGCGGTCGTGGCCGGGTATCGGAAATCCAGCAACCGGCCTATGGGCAGCAGGTGCTGGACCAGATCCTGCCATTCTAAGGGGCATGGGATGGCTCTGACGGAAACCGACCAGCAGGCGGCGTCGAAAAGCCCCTCCATAGCGGTACAGCTGGGGATGCTCGCGGCAATGACTGCCGCGGCGGTGGGCATTGGCTGGTTCGCAGGCGGCTATCTGAAACGTTCGGAAACACCGCCATCGCCGCCGCCGGCGCAGGCTGACCACGAAGCAGACAAGGCCGAACTCGCACCTGAAGAGTCTGCTGTGACGGAAGGGCCGGTACTTGTGGACCTGGCTCCGATCACCACCAATCTGGCCGCGCCAGCGGACGTCTGGGTGCGAATGGACGCTTCGATCCTGTTCGAAAGGCCGCAATCGCTGGAGATGAAGGAAGCGATCCACCAGGACATTTTGGCCTTCATGCGCACGGTGAAGCTGCACCAGGTGGAGGGTGCCAGCGGCTACCAGCATCTTAAGGCCGACCTCCGGGAGCGTGCGGCGATCCGTAGCGGCGGGCAGGCCAAGGACGTCCTGATCCGGACGCTGCTGTTCGAATGAACCGACTTGTTCTTGCTCTTTGGGTTCTGCTCGCCGGTGTGGTCCAGGCAGCAGCGCAGCAGATCGATCTGGGTGGCATCGCCCAGGCGAACGGCACTACCGTCGCCTACATCATCCAGATGTTCGGGCTCCTCAGCGTGCTTTCGGTGGCACCGGGCCTGCTCATCATGGTGACGAGCTTCACCCGCTTCGTCATCGCCTTCTCGATCCTGCGAGCAGGTATCGGCCTGCAGTCGACCCCCGCCAACCTGATCCTGATCTCGCTGTCGCTGTTCATGACCTTCTATGTCATGGCGCCGACTTTCGACCAGGCGTGGAACAATGGCGTACGGCCTCTTATGAACAATCAGATTGGCCAGGTCGAGGCGCTGGAGCAGATTTCCGAGCCCTTCCGCGGTTTCATGCTGCGCAATGTGCGCGACAAGGACCTTGATCTGTTCGCCGACCTTGCACGCGAGCGCGGCCAGCAGGTCTCTCCCGAGTCGATCGACCTGCGCATCCTGGTGCCGGCCTTCATGATCTCGGAAATACGGCGCGGCTTCGAGATCGGCTTCCTGATCGTGCTGCCGTTCCTCGTCATTGACCTCATCGTGGCCACCATCACCATGGCCATGGGCATGATGATGCTGCCGCCGACAGTGGTTTCGCTGCCGTTCAAGATCCTCTTCTTCGTGCTGATCGATGGCTGGAACCTGCTCGTCGGCTCGCTGGTGCGCTCGTTCACCTAGTCCGGTTTGGCGCGCGACTCAGCATGGTTGAGCCGGGCGCCCGATAGGTTCTCGTCGCAGGCTGCCCTTTCAGGCGCCGGGGAAGGACAGCGTCCAGTCGATCTGCCGGTCCGCATTCGTCACCTGACTGGCCCAGGCGGCGATCTCCTTCCATTGGAAGAGGACGGACTTGGCGACGCCGATCGGATCGTCCGGGTTAAGCGGCAGGAAACGGGTCGCCGGATGCCATGGCACCCCATCCGTTCCAAGCTGGATCTGGGAGCGGGGAATTCCGAACAGAACCGTCGGCACCCCAAGTCCAGCCGCAAGCTCCGCCGTGGCCGTACCGGCCGAGATGACCAGATCGCACGCACCGGCAAGATAGGAGGCGGACAGGAGATCGTTCGTCTGGTTTATGCTGGAGAACTCATAAATCGGCAGGCCAAGGTCCCGCATCGAAGTGAGCTCTTCGCTGCATTCGTCATATTGCAGGCAGATGAACTTTGTGGCGCCAAGCAGCTTGAGCGGCGCCAGATATTCCGCCTGCACATAGTGATGATTTCGCTGCAGGTTGCGGTTGGCCGACCGCCAGCATAGGCCGATCACGGGCTCATGGGGCGCAGCATTCATGTCGGCACGCAGGCGGCCTTCTATTTCGGCATCACGCTTGAGCCATGGCCGGCAACGTTCCTGCATCTTTGCCACCGTGGGCCGAAAATGCCGCGCAAGCGAGCCGACGGGAATCTGAAAATCGAAGTCCCTGTAGTCGCGCGCCCGGCGCTGCGGGGCAGGCTGTTCCGCGCGCACTTCCACCTCCGGAAAGGCATTCCGGAATAATGGAAGAAGTTTCGGGCTGCATTCGAAGGTCACCTGCGCACCCGCGGATACAAGATCCGGCAGAACCCCGGCAAAGCGGATTTCGTCGCCGATGCCCTGCTCCCGCCACACGAGGATGCGCTTGCCTTCGGGCTCCTCGCCCTGCCAGCGCGGAATGTCGAATGTCCGCCGCTCGGAGGGAAAGTCGTGCCAGTCCCAACGCGCCTCGTAATTCTCGAAGGCTTCAGGCAGATCTCCCGCCTCGAGCTGATGGATGGAGAGGTTCCAGCGGGCAAGCACGTTCCCAGGATCGTCCTCCAGGGCCGATTTCTGGATTGCGATGGCCTTGCGCAGATCGCCGAGCCGCGCATGGATGACACCAAGGACGGGCCTCAGCGACGCGGCCGTGACGGCACTGCCGGCAGAAAGCTTCTCCGCCTCCTGCAGGGCTTCCCGGAAAAAGCCGCCGGCGACCAGGCAGTCTATCCAGATCCGGTCTGCGACCGCGACTTCCTCCGGACCGGAAGCGAGCGCGCGGATGCGCGGATAATTGTTGACCACATATTCGTAGTTTGCCCCCTTGGCTGCAGCGAGTAGGCGGTAGAACCACAATTGCGAAGGTGGCGACTCAAGAAGGGCGATGGCCTCGTCGAGCAGCGCTTCGGCCGCCTTGTACCGCCGCGCGTCAAGAGCCTCCGTTGCCTGCCTGATCAGGCGTGCGGCCTTCTTGACCGCCTTGCGGCTCTGCCCCGAGTCTTGCGGTCCGGTCGGAAGCGGAATGCTTGTGCCGCTGGCCATTGCCTGCAGCAGCGCTTCTGCGCCTCGGACAAGTCCGGCTTCGACTGGGCGACGGCTGGCAATCGGCTCGGCTTCTGCCTTGCGGGCGATATTTGCTGGCGGCATTGGTCCCCTCACAGCGGATCGTGCGCTGCCTGAATATCAGGCCGCCTCACATCTAGACCGATCTGGATTGCGCGAAGCTGTTGTCCGCTGGCGCGCCTCTCCCGCGCGGCCGCTCAACCATGAAGCCGGTGCAAAAAATGTACACGTTAACCCTGGGTCTTATCCGTTTGGTAGGAACTTGCGGACATTATGCGCTCACAGATGGCGGGTGATCGCGTTTCTGCGATCATTGGCATGATGCCGCACCGTCATACCGGTCGGGCCGGTATGTAGTCAGTTTCCATGTAAAAGGTACGTGTAATCATGGCATCCATCATGACCAATACCTCTGCGCTCACTGCGCTGCAGAGCCTGGCGGCCACCAACAAGGCCCTTGAAACCACCCAGTCACGCATTTCCACCGGCTACCGCGTCGCGGAAGCCTCCGACAACTCCGCCTATTGGTCGATCGCCACCACCATGCGCTCCGACAACAAGGCGAATTCCGTTCTTCAGGACGCGCTTGGCCTGGGTGCCGGCAAGGTGGACACCGCCTATACCGCGATGAAATCCGCCATCGAGGTCGTCGACAGCATCAAGGAAAAGGTTCTGCTCGCCAAGACGGCTGGCGCCGAGGACCGCGCGAAGATCCAGACCGAAATCGAGACCCTGCAGGCCCAGCTTAGGGACAATATCGGCGGGGCCAATTACGCCGGTTCCAACCTGCTCAAGACGGAAGGCGCCGGCAAGCTGACGATCATGACTTCCTACAATCGTGATTCCAGCGGAAATGTCACGACCGGCACCATCGACGTCGACTACACGAAGACCCGCCTCATCGACAGCGGCAGCGGCAGCGCCAAGACCGGAATGCTCGACAAGACGTTTACTGTCGCCTCGGGCAACAACGCCTCGGTACTCAGCCTCAAGGTCAGCGGCACGGGCGCCGCGTCGACGTCCACCGCCTTCGACAACCTGCTCACCGGCATCGAAGCCGCGCTCAAGGATATGGCGAAGGGCGCTGCCGAGCTTGGCGCCGCCAAGTCGCGTATCGACATGCAGAAGGATTTCATCTCCAAGCTGCAGGACTCGATCGACCGCGGCGTCGGCCAGCTCGTGGATGCCGACATGAACAAGGAGTCCACCCGCCTGCAGGCTCTGCAGGTCCAGCAGCAGCTGGGCATCCAGGCGCTTTCCATCGCCAACAGCAATAGCCAGCAGATCCTGTCGCTGTTCCGCTAAGCGAATAGCGCCGGATTGCCGGCAACATGAAAAGGGCCGCGCCCACCGGGCGCGGCCCTCGTCTTTTGAAGCCATTTCCAGCGAAAGCAGCCCTTAATTCACTGTTAACCATGGTGCGATAACTATGGTTAACCAATCGTCTGCGCAGTGCGCATGTCGGCGGTTTGTCTGAGGAGAGGGTGGTTCCGTGGCAAGCATCATGACGAATGTCTCTGCAATGACGGCCTTGCAGAGTCTGAACGCAACCAACAAGCAGCTCGAAGAAACGCAGAATCGCATTTCGACCGGCTATCGTGTCGCGGATGCCAGCGACAACGCCGCCTACTGGTCGATCGCGACGACAATGCGCTCGGACAACAAGGCGAATTCGGTCGTGCAGGACGCGCTCGGCCTGGGCGCAGGCAAGGTCGACACGGCCTACACCGCCATGAACAATGCCATCGACGTGATCGATGACATCAAGGCGAAGATTCTGCTCGCCAAGACCGCGAGTGCTGAGGAACGCACCAAGATCCAGAGCGAGATTGCCTCCATGCAGGCACAGCTCATCGACAACATAGGCGGAGCGTCCTATGCGGGTGCAAACCTGCTGAAGACGGATTCCAGCTCGACGGACGACACGCTGCGCATCATCTCCTCCTACAATCGGGATTCCACTGGCGCGGTCGTCACAGGGTCCATCGACATCGAATACAAGAACATCCGCCTCATCGATGCCATCAGCGCCAAGACCGGCATACTCGACAAGGCCGGTTCGGCCTCGAGCGTTTCGCTGCTGGACCTGGATGTGACCAACCTTTCAGCCATCACCGGTTCGGGTACCGAGGCGAAATTCGACAATTTGCTGACTGACATTGAAAAGGTGCTGGCGGCGATGACGACGGCGGCCTCCGAGCTTGGCGCCGCAAAGTCGCGCATCGACATGCAGAAGGATTTCGTTTCCAAACTGATGGATTCGATCGACCGCGGCGTGGGCCAGCTGGTGGACGCTGATATGAATAAGGAATCGACCAGGCTACAGGCGCTGCAGGTCCAGCAGCAGCTTGGTATCCAGGCCCTCGCGATCGCCAACTCCAACTCGCAGGCTATCCTCGCCCTGTTCAAGGGCTGACGGTCGGTCGACACTACCTGATGCATGGGCCGCTCGCTGGAGCGGCCCATTTCATTTTCGCACAAGCTTCACGCTCTAGGCTCGCCCGGCCAGTAATGCGGGAGCCGTGAAGCCGTGCCGGAGCAATTGCAGACCATTATTGCCAATCTGAAGTCTTTTGGCCCCAAGCGCCTCGCCATAATGGCAGGCATCACTGTGCTGGTGCTGGCCGTGATCGGGGTGGGTGCAGTCTACCTCAACAGGCCGGCCTACGAGACGCTCTATGTGGGGCTCGAACGCTCGGACGTGAACCAGATCGGCATGGTGCTTGGCGAAGCCGGCATTTCCTTTGACGTGGGCTCTGACGGCACCAGCGTCCTTGTCGCCGCAGGAACCACGGCCCAGGCGCGCATGCTACTGGCCGAGAAGGGTCTGCCGACAAGCGCCAATGCCGGTTACGAGTTGTTCGACAATGTCGGCTCGCTCGGCCTCACCTCCTTCATGCAGCAGATCACCAGGGTGCGGGCGCTCGAAGGTGAAATCGCACGCACCATCCAGTCCATATCCGGCGTCAAGGCCGCGCGCGTCCATATCGTCCTGTCGGAACGCGCAAATTTCCGCCGTGACGAGCAGAAGCCCTCGGCCTCCGTGGTCATCCGCTATTCCGGCATCGACGCCGAGAAGACCGCAATGTCGATCCGCCATCTCGTGGCTGCGGCCGTGCCCAGCCTCTCGGCCGACAAGGTCACCGTCCTCGATTCCTCGGGCAACCTCCTGGCTGCGGGCGACGACCCCTCCAACACGAGCGCCGCCCGCGCGCTGGGCGTCGAGCAGACAGTGGTGGCGCAGATCGAGGACAACATCCGTCGTGCCCTCTCACCCTATCTTGGCCCGGAGAATTTCCGCGCCTCGGTAAAGGCCGATGTCAACACCGACGCGCGCCAGATCGAGGAAACCATCTTCGATCCCAACTCGCGCGTGGAAAGATCCGTGCAGTCTGTCCGGTCCAATGAAGCCACAAACCAGACGCAAGCCTCCACGCCGACCACGGTAGAGCAGAACCTGCCGGAAGCCCAGGCGGCTGCAACGGAGGGTCCAAAATCGTCCTCCCAGAACGACCGGAGGGAGGAAATCACCAATTACGAGATCAACTCCAAGAAAATTGCCACCGTTTCCAACGGCTACACGCTCACCAAGATGTCGATTGCGGTCGTGGTAAACCGGCATAGGCTTCAGGATGTACTTGGCAAGGACGCCACGGCCGACCAGATCGCCGAGCGTGTGGCCGAGATCAGGAGGATGGTCGCCTCTGCCACGGGCTATGACGAAAATCGCGGCGACGTTATCGACGTCTCTGCGGTCGAGTTCCTCGAAGGGCTGGACGGCGAACAGGTCGCGGGACCCGGCCTGCTGCATTCGGTCAGCCGCTATACCGGCACCATGATCAATGCGGCAGCCTTCCTCGCGGCGGTCTTCCTCGTCGCCTTCTTCGGGCTCCGGCCTATGGCCAATGCACTCATCGCAAGGCCTGGCGCCGAGCCGAGCTTTGAAGAGGTTCAGCGTTCGCTGCCGACGCCAGACCCTGCCGCAGCGCTGGAAGGGCCTGATGCAGCCACGGCGGCGCTGGCCGCGCCGTCAAGCCAGAACTCGATTGACGATCTGCGCAGGAAGCTCAAGCCCGCCCCGCGGGAGCGGCTTGCGCGCATGGTCGATCTCAATGAGGAACGGACCGCCCAGATCCTGCGCAAATGGGCATCAACCCAGCAAGAAGCCGCCTGATGCGCGCCAACGCACTTTTCGACCTCCTGCCGGACTTCGGCACGTTCCAGACCCGCGCGGAACCCTTGGCGGAGCCGCCGCACCCGCCACCGGTCGAGGAGCCGCCCGTTGATACGGATGCACTCGTCGCCGAAGCTGTTGCCACTGCGACCGCTGAGCTGGAGGCACGGCTCGCGGCCGAGCATCAGGCGGCGCTCGAAGCGCAACGCCAGGCCCATGCCGAGGAAATCGAGGCGCTTGTCCTGTCGCTGGGGGACGAAGCCGGCAAGAAAATCGCCTCTTCCCTCGAAGCGCTCGAAGAGCGGGTCGTCGCACTGATTTCCGGCCAGACTGCACGGATGCTCGCGACCGTGCTGGCCGGCGACCTCCAGCAGCGGGCCATGTCGGCGCTGGCGCGAACGGTACGCGAGGCCATGGACGATGCGGAGGGCACAAGGGTGCGGGTAAGTGGGCCTGCTTCGCTCTATGAGTCGTTGCGCAACGCCTTGGGAACACATCCCGAAAGACTGGAATTCACAGAAGCACCGGGCTTCGATCTGGTCGTAACCGTTGACGATGCCGTGTTTGAGACGCGCATGGCCGAATGGTCGCAGGCATTGTCGGAGATTCTGGCATGACCCTGGCGGACAACTCGGATCGCAAGCAGGAAATCATCATCGTCCGGCGGGGCCACGACGATGAGGACGAAGGGCGCCACGGTGGCGTCTGGAAAATCGCCTTTGCCGATTTCATGACGGCAATGATGTGCTTCTTTCTCGTCATGTGGCTGATAAATGCCGCCAACGAGCAAACCAAGTCAGCGGTGGCCTCCTATTTCAACCCGGTCCGACTGATCGACCGCAACGCCAGCCGGAAGGGCCTGCAGGATCTGGGAGATGGGCCGAGATCTGTTGGCCTCACCGCGCAAAAGCCGGAAAAGGACATGGATCGCGTCGGCCATCAGGGCGATGACTACGCCCAGATGCCCCAGGCGCAGCCATACACCGAAGGATTGCCCAAACCCACCGAAGCGACGGATGCCCGCCTGTTTTCCGATCCCTATGCCGTTCTTTCGGAAATCGCCACCAATACGGGAATCCTGCAGAATGTGAGCGACAAGGGCGAAGGGGGCGTACAAACCTCCGGTCCCGCTACGGGCGCCTCTGGCGGCCAGTCCTATCGTGACCCGTTCTCGCCCGA
>SMEK01000452.1_pt1 | contig 15927 bp, 21 predicted proteins | sample 2456371 | NCBI WGS metagenome assembly SMEK01 (sample SAMN10132590, study PRJNA489261) | soil metagenome | isolation source: day1 antibiotic-loamy sand soil ammended with composted manure from dairy... | place: USA | collected 2015-04-01
GCCTTCTCAGCATGTGGAAGAAGTTGGCTGGCACAGTGATATTCACTACATACATGTTGTACCCTGCCGCCATTTGTAAGAAACGCTCCAGCCTAGCATTGGAGTGCTCTGGACCTTGGCCTTCATACCCATGTGGCAATAATAGCACAAGACCGTTCATTCTTGTCCACTTGGTATAGGAAGCAGTTACGAACTGGTCTATCATTACCTGCGCACCATTGGCAAAGTCGCCAAATTGTGCCTCCCAGATCGTAAGGGCATTTGGGTTGGCCATGGCGTACCCAAACTCAAATCCAAGCGCACCAAATTCTGACAACAGAGAGTTGTAAACACGGAACTCCTCTTGTCCTTTTTCGATATGGTTCAGGCTATTGTACGGCTCATTGGTGATCGCATCATGAAGTACAGAGTGCCTGTGAGAAAATGTTCCTCTTTGCGTATCTTGGCCACTCAAGCGTACAATTTTATTTTCTAACAAAATTGAGCCATAAGCCATTAGCTCAGCAGCAGCCCAATTGAGTCTTTTTGACTTAAAGAATATGTCGTTTCGTTGCTTGAATTGCTTTTCTATTTGTTTGATCGGCTTGAATCCTTTAGGCAAGGTAGTAAGCGCCTTGGCAACTTTTTCAAATGTTTCCTTGGAGATGCCCGTTTCAGGAGAGACAATGAAGTCTTCAGGTTCAGATTTCCTGAGCTCCATCCATTCTTTCTCCATTTGTTGGTAATTGTACGGCAATGGCTTTTGCTTCACCAAATTGAGACGGTCTTGGAGCAAATTGCGGAACTCGGTATCCATGTTTTCTGCGAGTTCGGCATCTACATAACCCCTTTCTATTAGGCTCTTGTTGTATACTTCCCTTGGATTAGGGTGTTTTGATATGGTATTGTACAATGACGGCTGCGTGAATTTAGGCTCGTCGCTTTCGTTATGACCGTGACGTCTGTAGCATACCATGTCTATAAATATGTCCCTTCCAAACTTTTGTCTGAACTCAACGGCTGTCTTCACGCAAAAGATTACTGCTTCAGGATCGTCTCCATTTACGTGCATCACAGGTGCGTCGATCGTTTTTGCCACATCTGTACAATATATACTGGATCGCGCATCGTCAAAGTTTGTTGTAAACCCAATTTGGTTGTTGATTACAAAGTGGATCGTTCCTCCTGTATAATAACCTTCCAATTTTGACATCTGGGCAAGCTCATACACTACACCTTGTCCAGCTATTGCCGCATCACCATGGATGAGTATGGGCAGTACCTTTGATGCGTCTTTGTATTCTTTGTCGATTTTTGCTCGTAAGAACCCCGTCACGACTGGGTTTACTGCTTCTAAGTGCGAAGGGTTAGGAGCCAGTTTTAGGTTGATTACCTTTCCACTAGTTGTTTTTATTTCACTGGCAAATCCCATGTGGTATTTTACGTCCCCATCGCCCATGGTAAGGTCAGGCTCGGCAGTGCCTTCAAACTCTGTAAAAATTTGCTCATATGTTTTGCCCATGATGTTGGCTAGCACGTTCAACCGTCCTCTGTGCGCCATTCCTATCATGACCTCCTCAACACCCAGCTCAGCTCCTTTATTGATAATAGCATCGAGAGCAGGGATGGTAGTTTCCCCACCTTCTAGAGAGAACCTTTTTTGGCCTAGATATTTGGTGTGGAGAAAATTTTCAAAAACTACTGCTTCGTTTAGCTTATACAGAATCCTTTTTTTCTCTTCTCTTGAAGGGCTGAAACTCAAATATTCATTTTCGGCCTTTTCTTTGAACCAATCCAAAATTTCAGGTTCGCGAATGTACATGTATTCAAAGCCTACTGTGCCTTCATATATTTGCTTTAAGGTAGCTATTATCTTACGCAGGCTGGATCGGCCTATGCCAACGATGATGTTCCCTACTTCAAACTCTGTATCGAGGTCTGCTTCGCTAAGACCAAAATCTTTTAGATCGAGAAGGGGCTTTCTGTCCTTTCTTTTTCTTACGGGGTTTGTATTTGATCGCAGGTGCCCACGCGTCCTGTAGGCATGGATCAAATGCCGTACTTGGATTTCTTTATCAAAATGATTTATGGAAACGGTTGCAGGGTCTGATTCTGCAGTACCATTACCAGAGTTCTTTGAAAACTCATAGCCTTCAAAAAACTTTTGCCAAGATTCATCGACGGAGCCAGGGTTCTCTTTGTAGGCCTTATATAGTTCGTCTATATAATTTCCGTGAGCATTGGATATGTAAGAATATTTGTCCATTTATTTGTATAGTAATTGATGCAAAGCTAGAGAATGTTTTAACCAATATAAAACCGTATATTCGCTTATGCAAATATACCTATTATTCTCATTTTATCCCATACTGTAAAGTTCCGTAAAGTAGCCCAAATAACCGTATTCAAAAAAGCCTAATTATCATAAAATCTAACGTCCTGTAAAGGCCATTGTTTAATAGGGAATGAGCCAGGCATCTTTCTGTGATTATAATTGCCTTATGCTGTGAAAAATATAAAAAAATATTTACCTTTGCGACCCATTAAAATGGGCAATTCCATTTTAAGAATCCATAAAATCATTTAAGAATGGCAGTTAAAATAAGATTAGCGCGTCGAGGACGCAAAAAGAAGGCGGTTTACGACGTGGTCGTAGCTAACGCCTCCGCACCACGAGATGGTCGTTTCATTGAGAAGTTAGGAATCTATAATCCAGCTTCCAACCCAGCAACTATTGAAATTGATGAAGAGAAGTCACTTAAGTGGCTTATGAATGGCGCGCAGCCTACGGACACAGTAAGGGCTATCCTTTCTTATAGAGGGGTATTGTTCCGTAAACACTTACAAGTGGGTGTTCTAAAAGGCGCTATTAGTCAAGAGCAGGCAGATGCGAAATACGAGGAGTGGAAAAAATCTAAAGAGGAAAAGATTGCTGGCAAAAAAGATTCTTTAGAGAAGCAAAAGCAGGACAGTGCTAAGGCCAGAAAAGAAGCAGAAGAAAAGGTGAAAGAAGCACGTGCTGAAGCCTTGAAAAAGAAAAATGCGGTGCCAGAAGAGGCTCCAGCAGAGGAGTCTGAAGCTCAGGAAGAGGCGGCTGCGGTAGAAGGAGCTGCTCCAGAGGCTGTAGAAAGTGCACCAGAAGCAACAGATGCTGCTCCTGAAACTCAGGAGAATTCTGCTGCAGAAGGAGAAGAAAAACAATAACAAATCTATATAATGGATTTTGAAGCATGTTTCCAGTTAGGGTATGTGTCTAAAGTCCATGGGGTAAAAGGGGAAGTACAATGTTTTCTCGATGTTGATATCCCCGAAAATTATCGTAAGATGGAATCAGTCTTTGTTGATATTGACAACAAACTGGTTCCATTTTTTATTGAGCAATTAAGCCTGCAAGGCAACAGGGCTGTATTGAAGTTTGAAGATGTTGATAGTATTGAGCAGGCTGAGGACTTAAAGAACAGAGGGCTATACCTACCTTTAGAAAAGCTCCCACCTTTGGAAGAAGATCAATTCTATTTTCATGAGGTAATAGGTTATAAGGTAAGAGACCTCGAGCAAGGAGAACTCGGAATAGTGAAAGGGATATATGAACTGTCCCATCAAGATCTTATAGCCATGGAGTATAGAGGCAAAGAAGTGCTTATTCCAATTGCAGATGATATTGTCGAGAGGGTAAGCCATGATGAGAAGGTTTTGCATGTGATGCTTCCCGCTGGTTTGCTCCAGATATACTTGGATGAGTAGCGTTATGTTTGCTAAAGCGATACCTCGTACGTCTATTTAAAATTCCCTAAACTGATATGAGAATAGATATTGTCACTTGCTTGCCATCATTATTAGATGGCCCTTTTGATCATTCTATTGTGAAGAGAGCAAGAGATAAGGAGCTTGTTTCAATTCATGTACACAATCTTAGGGATTTTGCCACTTCGAAGCACAAAAATGTAGATGATTATGCTTATGGTGGTGGTGCCGGTATGGTCATGATGATAGAACCAATCGCAAGAAACATTGCATTCCTGAAAAGTCAGCGTGACTATGACGAGGTGATATATATGAGCCCAGATGGAGAAAAGCTCACCCAGTCCGTTGCCAATGAATTATCATTAAAGCAGAATTTGATCATCTTGTGCGGCCATTACAAAGGTGTGGATGAGCGCGTTAGGGAAAGTTTGGTGACAAGAGAAATTAGTGTTGGCGATTACGTTTTGTCAGGAGGGGAGTTGGCAGCTGCAGTGTTAACAGACGCTGTGGTCAGGTTGATTCCTGGTGTATTGTCTGATGAGACTTCTGCTTTGACAGATTCATTCCAGGACGGTTTGCTTGCTCCACCTGTATATACACGGCCTTATGATTATGAAGGAATGAAAGTCCCCGATGTGTTGCTAAGTGGCGATGAGAAGTTGATAGATCAATGGCGTTTTGATAAAGCGGTAGAAAGAACCCAGAAAAGACGACCAGACCTGTTGGAGTAATCAAATTGTCAGAATTAATTAAAGAATTCGCAGCAATCTTTTTTAGAAATAAAAAAATACATTACCTTTGCATCTCATTTTTCGGCGAGAAGAGTAAATATTCCAAAATATCATGAGCGAGCTTATAAAATTAGTAGAGGAAGCATATAACGAAAAAAGAAGCGATATCCCTTCTTTTAAGGCTGGGGACACTGTGAATGTCCACGTAAGAATTGTTGAAGGAAACAAGGAGAGAATTCAGCAGTTTCAAGGTACTGTAATCCAGAGAAAGAACCCAGGCACCAATGGGGAAACGTTTACTGTTAGAAAGGTATCTAACAATATTGGGATAGAAAGAATATTCCCTATTATTTCTCCTAATATCGATAAGATAGAGGTAGTTCGTAGAGGTGCTGTGAGAAGAGCTCGCTTATACTACTTGAGAGGAAGACAAGGTAAAGCTGCTAGGATTAAAGAAAAGATGTAATCATCTTTTTCCCAAAATAATATAGAAGGGCTGATTCATAAGAATCAGCTTTTTTTGTTTCACGCCATTCCCTAAGTGAGCTTGTATGTGAGCTGTGCTTTGTCTAGAATTATTATCTAAACATTAGCATTTTCTGTTGTTTTCCAAAGAGTGCCTTTAATAATCTTTGGTTGTCAGGAGGCTACTTTGCATAAAGGAATGGTTGTTTTGAACAAAATCCTATGAAATCGAAGAATATCACGCGACTCTTAGTAGTATTAGCAGGCATTGTGTTGGTAGCTTCTACACTCAGGGCGCCAATTACATCCGTTGGTCCAGTTATAACCGAAATAACGGATCAGCTCGTGCTTTCTCATGTCTTGGTAGGCCTTGTGACAGCCATTCCCTTGATTTCTTTTGCCGTGCTATCTGTGTTCGTTCCTAAGGCAGCTAGAAAAATCGGCTTGGAGAGGCTTCTGCTATATTCAATGCTTGTACTGGCTTTAGGCTCTTATGCACGATCCTATGGAAATGTTCCCTTACTGTTCTTAGGTGCTGGTATGATTGGTGCTGCGATTACCATAGGCAATGTCCTTATGCCGGCTTTTATCAAAAAAAAATTTCCAGAGAAAGTGGGGCTTATCACCGGTATTTACTTGGTGTCGATGAACTTAACCTCTGCTCTGGCTGCTGGTTTTAGTATAAACATTGGGCAGGCCACAGGAATGGGATGGAAGACCTCTATCGGTGTATGGGGTTTGCTGGCGCTAATTGCCTTTTTTGTGTGGTTGCCTCAGGTTGGAGAGAAAGTCCAGCATGTTCAACCTGGTACGGCTTATGGTACAAAGAAGGGGTCTGCATGGCGGTCTTCGTTGGCTTGGAATGTTTCTGTCTTTATGGGATTGCAGTCGTTTTTGTTTTACAGCTTTGCGGCCTGGTTGCCTACGGTTTTGCTCAGTTGGGGAATGTCATACGAGCGTTCAGGTTGGATGCTTTCGTATATTCAAATGGCTCAATTGCCAATTATGTTGATAGGGCCGATTTTGGCAGGAAAGATGAAAGACCAGTCTCCTTTAGTGTGGTTTACTTTCGTTTTGTTGCTGTTAGGAATAGGAGGAGTAATCTTTGGCAAGACGGATTATATTATCATCTCGGTCATCTTGCTAGGAATCTCGTTGGGGCTAGCTTTTACACTTGCCACAATGTTCTTTGTACTTAGGACAAAAAATATATTGGAAGCAGCCGATTTGTCAGGCATGGCTCAATCCGTTGGATATTGGCTTGCTGCTTGTGGCCCCCCAGCCTTCGGTGCCTTATATGAAATTACTGGCACATGGTATGCATCGCTAGGCATGTTGGTAGTGGCCATCGTATTGCTGTTTATAACAGGGTTGGCATCGGCAAAAGATAGGTACGTACACGATTAGCCCTAGTTTGTTATACGGATAGCTAGCCTAATCCAGGAGTTTCCTGAAAAGCCAGAAGATAATCACGATCACCGCTACCACTATAAAAATTCCGACCCATACCCCCGCTTTGAAAATCCCGCCGATGATTTCACAACTTGTCATAGTAAGCAGTAGGAAAGTAAAGATAATGACATTGGGACTGATAAAATTTTTCATAGTAGAGAAGTTGATTTCTTGAGACAACATGAATCTGCCCACATTGTTCATACGGAGTCATAGAATTACCGCAAAGTGGATAACTCGAAGCTATAATAGCTGCTCCGTTTAGTATAGTCAAAGCTTATCTTTAAATCATGTTGAGCAACCAGAAAGCATTATAGCTATATCTTTAACTACTTAGTTCTAGGATTTAGAGGTTCCTGCTGTTTGCTCATTTGTTCTGCGGCAATTCCGTCAGGCAATACGTTGGCCACGCCTACTTGAACTTTGTTTTTGAGTCCTGAAATAATGCTCTTTTTACCAGCCATCAAAGCGTCATACCCATCTTTAGCTACTTCAGTGGGACTAGCTAGCTTGTCTGGTTGGGCAATTTTGGAGTTTTCCATGTCTGCTTTTTCAAAAAAGTCTGTGTCCGTCGCTCCAGGTAGTAAACAAGTAATTGAAACATTAGAGTCTTTTGTCTCATTTTGTATAGCGGCAGTCCAAGAATTGATGAAAGCCTTGGTGCCATGATAGACTGATTGCCAAGGTCCAGGAATCTCGCCTGCAATAGAGCCAACATTCATGATTTTTCCATCGTTTCTTTCTATCATTTCTTTTAAGAAGAACTTTGTAAGAATAACGTAGGCTCCAATATTCAGCTGAATAATGTCAAGTTCTCGCTGAATGTCTGTATCTAAAAACTTTCCGAACTCGCCTTGCCCGCATTGTTTACTAATACATCTATTCTGATCCCTCTATCTTTTATTTCTTCACATAACTCAAAAGGACTTTCCTGCTTGATTAAGTCTTTAGCAATAGGATTTACCTGAATGTCATATTGCTGTTTTAGTTCTTGTGAAGTTTTTTCCAGATCTGCTTTGCTTCTCGCTACAATAACCAAATTATATTGATTTTGGGCAAAAAGTTTTGCGAGTTCTAGGCCTATTCCGCTGGTGGCTCCCGTTATAAGTGCATGTTTTTTATTTGTAGTCATGATAGAAAAATTAACTTGATATATAGTATGCTATATATAAGGACTACCTGACCCAAAAAATGTTGAGAAAATTACTAGTGCCTACAAACTGGTTTCGATAGGATGTACATAAGGTTGCTTTGAAGGTAGTAAATATGCCCAATTGACCGTAAGGAGTAATTATTTTAGGGCCATTGCAATACCAATGATAAAAAAAGGGAAGCGATATTATTTATCACCTCCCTTTTTTGTAGCCGAAACCGAACAAATCTCGAAACATTTTTTGGAAGATTTGGAACGGTTAGTAAATATTGAAGCGGATAAATAACTTATATTGTTCTTCTCCTATTTTGAGAAATCAAATAAAAGATATGTATCGTAAATTCCCTATCCAACCGTTTATGTAAGCTATCAAAAGTAAAATTATTTTCTTCGATAGAATTATCCGTAATCTGTATTAAATCACCCTCAGGCGTGGTGTGTAAGTTTTCTTTTAGCTTTGTCAAAAGACTACTCTTTATCTTTACACTATCTCCTGACAATACAAAACCAATCATCCCTCCAAAGGTTAGGGTTTGAACATGTTTTCCATTGAAATAACGTAAAATTCCTCCGTCAAAGATATTTTCATTGTTGGTATCTTTCTTATAGGTATTATAACAAACATACTTGTTTACTAAATCTTGACTACAATCTAAATTCTTGCATTCAAAATGGAAATTTTTACTTTTCCAATTAGTGCTGTGAATTGTGATATCATAATTGCCTTCAATGTCCTCATCATTGGTATTCTCTCCAATAGCTGTAAAATGATATCCAAATTCCTTATTTGCATTAAGCTTGATGCGCACAAATTTTGCTATTTCTCTTTCAGTCCTTGGATATTGCTTTTTCTTTTCATCTTCAATCTTAGACTTTAATTCAGCACTATCATAGTTTTTATAAAAGTTAAGCAAATAATAAAACACCCAATTTTCCCAAAACTCATCATCTAAAGTCTTTAGTTGGCGAGTATCAAATGGTAAGGGAGCTGGCTTCTTAATCCTAATGTATTCTCTCATTGGTAAGATACGAATGGTCATAGTAGCCACATTCAAAAGCAACATCTAAAAAACTTCGATTTTCATCTGATTTTTTGATAATGGACAAAGCATTTTGAAAGCGAATAATATTTGAATATTCTTTTGGGGATAGTCCAAAAGAAGAGTGTAAAAAGCGAATTGAGAGTTTGGAAGAACAGTTGAGCAAGGACGCTTCTGATGCCAAGAAAATCAATATAGAAAGTCTTTGGACAGGGGCTTTAAATTATATAGAAAATATTCCCAAAATGTACAGCGAGGGCGAAATCAATACAAGGAGAGGTATAATTGGTTCAATATTCCCCGAAAAATTGGAGTTTGACGAAAAAACTTATCGAACCGTCCGAATGAACGTAATCGCAAACTATATCTTTCAGATAACCAACGGATTATCCCAAAATAAGAACAGGACAAACGAAAATAAATTCATTTGTCCTGTTTAGTAGCCTCGACAGGAATCGAACCTATGTTTTTTGGGTATTCTCATATATACAGAAAATGCCTTTAAATATGCTGCAAACGGCTTTTTTGTTTTTTGGTGTTACTCTATGTTAACCTCAAACTCACAAAAATTGCCACCTATTTTGCCACCTATTTTGAAAAAGGTGGCAATTATTTTTATCTTTGTTTTGGACAGCAAAATCTTAGCAGATGACACATCAGACAGACCTCATTGGAACAGTACGTTTCACCCTTCGCATTGACAAAAAAAAGAAGGACGGCAAAGCCCCGATCGAACTTATATATTCATTGCACGGCCATCGTAAAAGAATAAACACTAGGCTGGACATTTTCCCTTGCCAATGGGATGCCGACAGCCAGCAAGCGTTTTTCATTCCAAAAAAGGAGAGCAAGGCACTAGCCCCCGATGTTAAGTATAATTCACTTATGATGGCGGGAGAGGTGCAGACCTTCAATGTGGCATTATTGAATTGGAGGGAGAGGGTGCGCAAAGCGGAATATCATTTAAGAGGCAAGAAGAAGCCATTCTCCTCAACAGACCTTATCGATTACCTCAAAGAAGAGGACAACGCCAACAAGCCCACAAAGAAGGAAGAGCCAAGGAAGCTGCTAGCCGATTTTATAGATTTTCATCTTGACAATATCAAGGCCACTACCAGCGAGAGTATCAAGAAGCAATACAAGACGATTGCAGCGAACATACGTGAGTACGAGAAGAAGAAGCGCACAAGGGTAACCCTTGCCGATGCTGATTACACCTTCATGCAGTCTTTCTATAATTTTTGCGTAGAGACAAAAAAATATGTCAACCCTACCAGCGTAAAGAAGATAGCTTGCGTAAAAACGATGCTGAACGTGGCAGCCGTAAAGTATGGCTATGAAGTAAACCCTACCTATAAAAACTTTACAGTCAAACGTGACAACCTAGAAGTGATTGCACTGACACAAGAGGAATTTGAGGCCATTCTTGAATTAGACCTTTCAAAGGACAAAAAACTCGATAGGGTAAGGGATGTGTTTGTGTTCTCGTGTGCTACAGGATTACGATATTCAGATATGCGAAACCTTAAACGTGAGAATATAAAGGGTGATCATTTGCGGTTGACGGTCAAGAAAACGGGGGAAATATTGGAGGTTCCATTGACCGCACACGCTTTTGACGTGTTGGCCAAATATTCCAATCTCCTCACGCCTTTGCCCATGATCAGTAACCAGAAATTTAACGATTATATCAAAACGGTATGCAAGCTAGCAGAGATAAACGAACCGATAGAGATAGTAAGGTTTAGGGGAAAAGAGAGGGTGTCGAAGGTATTTGAAAAATGGGAACTGATAACAGCGCACACAGGGCGGAAAAGTTTTGTGACACTATCCCTTGCGGGAGGTATGCCAGCGGAGTTGATAATGGAGGTATCAGGCCATAAGAGCTATGCAAGCTTCAAACGTTATGTAAACATTACGAAAGAGCAAAAAGCAAAAGCCATGATCGACATTTGGGGAAAAGCTAAAATGAAGGTTGCGCAATGATGGATATTATAATAGCGAGTATCGAAAAAGCCAAACAAGAAAGAGAGCAGTTTTTGCGAAACGAAACAGCATTAGGCAAACAATATCCCAAAGGGCTAAAAGCTTATTTTTCCCAACGGGTTTTTGAGCTCAAACAAAAGGCAAAAAGAGAAACTTTGATCGGAGCGGCTTGGGTGAATAGCGGTTGCCCTGAAATAGCAAGGGGTGAAATGCGTTCCATACTGGATATTTTGGACAAGCAATCTAACACTAGGGTGCAAAGCAGGCTTCCCCTCCAAACACGGCTTCACAACTTACAGGAAGATGAAACAGACCCGTTTTTTAGGTTGTACGAGCAAATCAAAGCTTTAGAAGGTATCCGAGGTGAAGAGACCAACACCCCCCATACCCTTGAGGATATTTTCCAGCCTATGTATAGAGAGCACTTCATGAGGTTTGTGGAAATTTTAAAAGAAGTTGACCCCCCTCTTATAAATGTTGATGGTGAATGGATAGGCGTAAAGGGTGCTGCAAAGGTATTCAAGGAAGCATTGGAAACCGAGGGCGTTATTTTTGGCAGGCTTTCCCGTAACACTATATACACAGCGTTTGAATTTTTCCCGAACTTGGGGAAATCCTTTATGAAGGTCGGGGTTTATCTTAGGGCGGAGGACTACAGGGCTGATTTTTTGCACATGATCCAGCAGATTAAGACCGAAATCTAGGGAAAGTTTTTCCCGTTTTTCCCCGTGGGGAATTTGGGGAAACAAAGAACAACCAGCTTCACAATCTTTGGGTATGTTAAAATCTTAAAGCATACCCAAAATGGAATTTTTAAACCCTTACGAGGCCATTTTCGAGCGGCTGGATGCCATAGAAGCAACATTGAAGAGTGTGGCCGAAAGACAACCAACCACCACGCCCCAACCTGTTATAATGACAGGCGAACAGATTCAGGAAAAATTTAACATTACACGCCAAACCTTGGCACGATGGCGAGCCTCAAAGCGCATTCCCGCAATGCAGGTGGGCAGCATAATAAGGTATGACCTTAACAAGGTCGTGGAGGCGTTGGAAAAGAGGGGAGGTAGATAATGGCACAAAACGAAAAAAGCCCCACCACAGGGCTTAATCAGATCACTGGAAAAGAACAGCAGCAATATACGGAAAATTTCGATATTTCCAAAGTAGAAAAGTTCTTTGACGCTGATTACCAGCCATTTGACCCAGAGAAATGCGTTGACGTGACTAAGGCCATAGGCTTTGATATGTCCTTTGACTATGAGATAAAGCACACCACGCCCGCCGTAACCTTAAATGACCAACCCTTAATTTATATCGGGGAAATAATGACCGTAGTTGCTCTCCCCGGAACAGGGAAAAGCCGACTATGCGAAGTGTTGGCTTCACGTTTTATTGCCAAGAAACAAAACATTCCCCTATCATATGATTCGTGGGGATTTGATATAAACAGCATTCAGCGCAAGGCAGCCATATTTGACACCGAACGCCCCTTAGATGACAGCAGGAGGGCAATAGAAAGAATATACAAGCGCACAGGACGCAATCCCGCAGCCCTAGAAGGCTCTAAATTCAAAGATGTGGATTTTATATGCCTTGCTGATGTTGACAGCGTGAAAGCCCTAAAAACAGCCGTAGAGAACCGTTTAGAAGGCGGAGAGTATTCCTTCGCCATTATCGACGGCATTTTGGATTTTTGTTTGGACGGTATGACCGACGGAGTGGACAGCACAGCAGTGGTAAAGTGGTTGCGGGCGTTGGCGAATAAATATGAAATGGCCATAGTAACCACCCTTCACCCCAACAAAGGAACGGAGACCATGGCAGGACACATTGGAGCCTACCTATATCGGTATAGTAGGGCTTGCCTTCTATTGACACGTCACCCGCACGATCAGGAAACAAAAGTAATTACAAGAAACTTCCCCCAAGGGAAGGCCAGCCATGCAGGCGACCTGCAAGACGTATTCTATAGATACGATGTGGATGCAGGGCTTCATGTGCTTTGTGAGGAGCCAGAGGAAATAAAAACGATATATAAAGGTGCTACTATAGAGGATATATTCAGGCAGCATATTTTGACTACGGGCAGCGACACCATGCCAGCAGCACAACTTAGAACAACCTACGCCCAGCGTGTGGGGATCAGTGAACGCACCAGCAGCAATCATATAAAAATGGCGGTGGCGGATGGACTTCTTGCAAAGGGTGGCAGCACCAAGGATGCAGCTTATGCACTTCAAAAATGATTCTACCTTTTCCTTGCAACGCCTATATTATATATATATAGGCGTTGCAGGTAGAATAAATGATTTTGAGGGTAGAAATAGGGTAGAAATAGGGCAGAAATAAGGTGAAATCGAAGGTAGAATAAAAAGCCCGAGGGTAGAAAAAGGGTAGAAAAAAGGTAAAATAAAAAGGGCAGAAGGTAGAATAAAGGAACAAAGAAGGTAGAATAATGACAGCACAGCAAAAGGAATTTATAACATACATACGCACCTTGCAGATGTTCGAGTTGCGATTCAAAGGCGAAGCAGCAGGGATTAAACCCGTCCACGTCAAGGCGGAGAAAGTTGCAGAGTTTTTCCCGACCAACAAGCAGGCACGCTTAAAGGAATTAGAAGCCCTTGGCGACCTCCAAATAATAAAGAAGGAGTTGGCGAACGGATGGACAAAGCATTACTATACCGTCACCAAGGCGGGAGAAATAGACTTCAACCTAATACCCAGACGGGAATTGCCGAAGGATAGCCTAAGTAGGGTAATGATAGCGCACCTGAAGAATGTTTCATTGCCCGAGGGAGCGGAAAGTACACTCTATTTTGATACATTCTTGAGGAACAAGGATACGCACATTGACAAGTTCGTCACCGTTGATGAGTTCGGCCACAGATTCCATTCCCCCGTTACTTCTTTTCCTAGAGATTTGCGAGACAATCTACTATTAGAGGGGAAACCAACCACGGCTTTTGATATTGTGCAATCACAGCCGACGTTTTTGGGCATTATCTTAAATGAAGCCATAGGAGCCAATGAGTTTAGCCAATGGATAGAGGAAGGGAAAGACGTTTACGAAATACTAATGGACATAGTAGGGTTGCCCACACGTGATAAAGCAAAGGATTTTTTTTATAAGATAACTTTTTCGTGGCCGTCCGATAGGCTTTCAAAGACGTTTGGGGATGCACCGTGGATTCAGTGGATCAACCAACTAAAAAAAGTAAAGCTGGAAGCAAATCCCCACGGACACAACCCCCACACCAACATGGCCTTTCTATTGCAACGATGCGAAAGCAAGACCATGCGGAAAGTGTGGCAGGAATTGGCCAGCGCAGACATACCATTCTTAACTATACATGATGAAGTAAGGGTAACAACCCCCACCGCAACCGAGGCCGAGGCCATTATCAAAGAAACGCTAAATAAGGAGTACCACGCCTTTAAAGTGTCCAGCAAGGGGATAACCCCCGAAAAGATAGATAATGCCACCACGGCCAAGGAAATGGCCTTTAAACCGTTACTACCATTACCGACCACGGAAATAAGGGAAATAATGGAGCAAATCGAATTATTCAATAATCCAGAAAAATTAATCAATAAACTACTATTCGTATGAAACCACTATCAGCACAAGAAGCAGCCACATTAGAGGCCATGGCGATAAAAAGAGGCATTGCAGTCCTTCATAAGGTAGGAAGGAAATATTTTGACAGCAACGGCCAAAGGGTGTACAACGCCCAGCACCTCCACGCCATAGTTCAGGTGCATAGATCAAAAAAGGATTTTTTAAAGTTTTTAATAACACGTAAAATAAACTAAACCATGAAAAAAGAAAAAGTACTACTACACGAGAACCAAAGAGGTTTCCAATATTGGAAGAGTTGGTATAAAGGAAAAATGCAAATTGCCAATCCTATCCTTGAGGAATTTGAGAAAGAATTTGAAGGGGTTATCAAAATGGACAACGACTTAACTAGGCGGCTAATTGGCGACCCTATGCGGTTTGTTGATACTGTTTTGACAGATGCCATAATCGAATATGCAGGAAAGCAGCGATTTATTGAAGATGTTGTAAGAAAGAATTTGCTGGAAAAAGCATATAAATTCTATGACGACCATTTGCGGGCTTTCCCGCTCACGATGCCAGCCGTGGCGGATAGATACAATACTAAGCCGACAGACTCAAGTTGGTACGAGTATCAATATTTCGAGATCGAGGGCAATAGGCTTACCCTATCAGAGGATTACGAGGCGAAGGCCAAAGATTCGTTCAGGAACTATATCGAGGGGGAGGCAGCGGAGGACTTCGAGAGGATACAGGCATTTGAAAAACAACTCAATGCCTTTATTGACAGTCTCAAATGTTTACCATATAACCCGCACCGTCAATTGTATTTTGACCCCGTGGATCACTACTTCACATACGATGCAAAGGCAAGAAAATTTAAACTTAACAATATCACTCACATTTAAAACCATTGATTATGAGTTATTTAGAGAAGTTACTAGAAAAACAGCAGGCACTTATTGAGAACTTGCATAAGAGATTGTCCGAGCTGGAGGATGCAAGGCATGATGATGAGAAGCAGCAGCAACAAAGCCACCCGACTGACAAGGAAATAGAGAAGATTGTAGATGGGATTTTATAGTAAAAAAGCCCCTGAAACATGGGGTTTAATTTCTAAACTAGATATTATTATAGCTATGAAAAAAGTAGGAAGACCCAAAGGCTTACCAAAGACGGGAGGCAGGAAAAAAGGAACGCCCAACGCAGTCACAACCGATTTGAGGACGTTTTATAAAATGTTACTGGATGACAACCGAGGGGAAATCATTAAGCGGTTAAAGCGTTTGGATGACAAAGATTTTTTCCAAGCACTCGACCGATTCAACAGGTACGTGTTACCACAGCTTCAAAGCATTGATGCAAATGTTATGTTCGCCGACAAACTAGAGCAACTTACCGAAGCACAATTAAATATTTTGATCGACAACATTTTAAATTCAGAGCAACATGAGCAGGAATAAAAAAATACAACAGTTGACCGACTTGTTAGCAGGAAGGATCACCAAAGAAGATTTGGCAGCCGAACGGGTTTACTTCCGAGAGAAGATTGAGCAGGACGGGACAATAGTTAGTGACCGTACCACCTTTGAAGGCAGGGAAGTTACAACCGTACCAAAGGGAGCGACTATTTGGAATGAAACTAAAACGTACACCCATGAATAGAGAAAACCTAATCAATGCCATACTATCGATGGACGTTCGGCAGATCAGGAAGGAGGCAGGGAAGTTTGACGGTGTGTCAGTGCTATGTTATTTGGAGGATGGCATATTGAAGACTTTCGATAAAGACGGTAACCCTATGAAGGTGCA
>SMEK01000521.1_pt1 | contig 15906 bp, 13 predicted proteins | sample 2456371 | NCBI WGS metagenome assembly SMEK01 (sample SAMN10132590, study PRJNA489261) | soil metagenome | isolation source: day1 antibiotic-loamy sand soil ammended with composted manure from dairy... | place: USA | collected 2015-04-01
TTTGCGAATAAAAGAACGTAAAAAATACGGTCTTAAAGGCGCTCGTCGCGCACCACAATTCTCAAAACGTTAATATTATCAACGTTATCAAACCCTCTTCTCGCTTTCGGGAAGAGGGGTGTTTTTATGAGAAATTTGTTTTGCTGATACCGCTTAAATTTGTATTTTTAACGTGAGCCGTAGACATTCATTTCATAAATTTTTATCCGCTAATAAAACAAAGACCCTCGACTAATTCGAGGGTCTCAATTATTATGGGTTGGCTTTTTCAAGGGCAAGTCTTAAACCAAAACCAATCAAGATGGCACCAGTAATTCCTTCGATAACTTTTTGAGTGCGAGCATTTTTTATAAATGCACTAATATGATCGATTAAATAAATATAGAAAATGAACCACAGGGCCGTAAGAATGGTATAAGTAATTCCCATAATAAGGAACGGCATAAATGTATCGCTACTAGTATTTACAAATTGAGGGAAGAAGGTTAAGAAAAATAGTGCAACTTTAGGGTTTAATATATTAGTTAAAAATCCTTGTTTGAAACAAGATGTATTACTCAATGTACCTTCTTGCACAAATTCTACCTCTACTTCATCTTTCTTTTTTCTCAAAGACCAAAAAGTTTTAATTCCAAGATAAATTAAGTAAATGGCTCCAACATACTTAAAAATAGAAAATAAAAAGGCTGATTTTACAATGAGCGCAGATAATCCTAATATCGCGGCAGTAGTGTGAATTAGCAGGGCACAACAAGTACCTAAAGCAGTTTTCATTCCGCCAAATTTGCCACGAGTAACAGTGTTTTTAGTGACGATGGCAAAATCAGGGCCAGGTAAAAGGATTAACAAAACACACATCAACACAAATAGAAAAAAGTTTTCCATCATTTCATTCCTTTCGAACACGAAATTTCAGAATATTTATTGTTAAATTGTATTCAGTATTAGTGTTTTTTTCAATGGCCAGAAGCAAGATAAAAAACATTTATTTTACAAGGTACGGTTATTCTACTATAATGGCACTAGAACAAATAATTGAATAACAAACAAATAGGTTTCTTAAATGTAAATTCATTACATTTAAGACTAAGAGGGAAGTTGGTGAAAATCCAACACGGTCCCGCCACTGTAATCGGGTAGGAATGTTACGATTATCCACTGTGTTTTTTAACATGGGAAGGAGTAACAAACCGATGATCCGTAAGTCAGGAGACCTGCCTATTTGTATTTTAAACATCCTTCGAGGAAAGGGATGTTTAAAGAGCAGATACCAATTGAATGTATATGTGTCATTATGCATATGGTTAGAGTATACATATCTGCCTTTACAACGCTTTCCAAGAGGGGGAAGCGTTTTTTATTTTTTTAAAAAAGGAGGAGACGAAAGATGTTAAAAATGAATCGAGCAATACTTCTGGCATTACTTTTTTTATTAACCATCCCATTCATTGCTGCTTGTGCTAGCAATGAAACAAATGTTAAAACCCAGGAAACGGTGACAAAAGAAACTGAATCGAAGAATGTTAGTTTCCCAGTTACATTTACTGATGATGCAGGCAGGGAAATTACGATTGAAAAAGAACCAGAAACAATCGTTTCTATTCAAACAAGTAATACGGAAATTGCCTTTGCTCTTGGACTAGGCGACAAGATTATCGGTGTTTCAGATTATTGTAATTACCCGGCTGAAACAGAAAATATTACAAAGGTGGGAGGACAGGACATTAATGTGGAGCTAGTTCTATCTCTCCTTCCAGATATAGCACTAGTGACAGATTATCATTACAAAGCTCATCCGACAGTATTAAAACAATTTGAAGAGGCGGGTATTCAAACCATCGTCGTTGGTAGTGCAGCATCTTTTGAAGATGTTTATGAAAACATTGAAATGATAGGTTTAGCCACTGGAACAAAAGATAAAGCTTTAGAGATTATTGCTGATATGAAAAAACGTCATGAAGCCATTAAAGAGAAAGCGAAAGCCATTGTAGATAAAAAAAGAGTTTGGGTTGAAGTATCACCAGAACCAGATATTTTTACGACTGGAAAAAATACATTTATGCATGAAATGTTAGAATCCATCCAAGCCATTAACGTAGCAGGTGATCAAGTAGGATGGGTAAAGATGAATGAGGAAGAAATAGTAAAATTAAACCCGGATGTGATTATAACGACATACGGCTATTATATAGAGAATCCAAAGGAACAAGTACTTGCTCGTAATGGTTGGCAAGCGGTTCCTGCGGTAAAAAATGGCGAAGTTTACGATGTGGACAGCGATACAGTAACAAGACCAGGCCCTCGTTTAATTGAAGGAGTCGAAACTCTTGCGAAACTTATTTATCCTGAAATTTTTGAATAATAAAATTGGTTGGATTTATGTAGGGAGTGGTATTCTTTTTGCCGCGGCAATCATTTTAGGTTTATTTATAAGCAGTGTACCCGTTGCTGTGGAAAAAATTATCCACATAATATTTGAGAAAACCCTCCATATCACTTGGATGGAAGTACCAAAAAATGAGGAAATGATTATTTGGAATATTCGATTGCCGAGAGTCATCCTTGCCTTTTGTGTTGGGGCATCCCTATCGCTAGCGGGGGCTGCTTTCCAAGGCCTTTTACGAAATCCATTAGCAGATCCATATACAATTGGTGTATCATCAGGCGCCTCTTTAGGAGCAGTGTTAGTTATATTTTTCCAAGTTACCATAATAGGATTAGGAAATTTTACGCTTCCAATCGTCGCAATTGTAAGTGGTTTTATCACTTTATTAATTGTATTTGGGTTGGTAAGGCTAAGCAGTAGAAGTTTAGCAATCGAAACGATTGTGCTTGCAGGTATTATCGTCAGTTCCTTTATCAGTGCCATTGTCTCTCTAATCATTTCATTGGGAGATCGAGATGCAATGACCCAAATTCTTTATTGGTTATATGGGAGCGTTGGAATGAGAGGTTGGGAATACATACAACTCATCATCCCGTTTATGATATTGGGGACATTCATTTTGTTAATTCATTCTCGAGAATTAAATGCCTTTGCACTTGGTGAAGAGGCTGCAGATCATATTGGTGTCAATGTCAAAAGAGGCAAGACTATGATATTAATTGGTGCATCGTTATTAACTGGTGCATCGGTTGCTGTTTCTGGTTCCATTGGTTTTGTTGGTCTCGTCATCCCTCATCTTGTACGACTCCTTGTTGGACCAAATCATCGACATGTATTACCGTTGTCATTTATCATTGGTGGTACTTTTCTAATGTTTGCGGATTTGCTGGCTCGAATTGTTATTGCACCGCGAGAATTGCCAATTGGAGTTATAACAGCGATTATCGGTGCACCGGTATTTGCGTTTCTGCTAATAAGAGAAAAGATTGGAAGGGGCAAAAATAGATGCTAAAGATTCAAAATGTGACGGGTGGATATAGCAATAACCCGATCCTAAGAAATATTGATATAGAAGTACAAAATGGTGATTTTTTTGCCCTTCTCGGCCCAAATGGAAGTGGAAAAACAACGCTCTTTAAATTAATTACCGGTCAGTTGCCTATTCAAAAGGGGAAAGTATTGTTATCGGGTAAGGATATCTCATCTTATTCAAAATTAGAAAAAGCAAAGAAAATCGCAGTTCTTTCCCAAGATACTTCTGTTTCTTTTGACTATACAGTTGAAGAAATCGTCAGTCTTGGGCGATACCCTCATCAAAAAGGAATATTGAAAAATTTATCAAAAAAAGATTGGCATATAATTGAAGAAGTAATGGAACTAACGAAAGTAACCGAATTTAGGCATACTCAATTTCGAAAGATTAGCGGCGGTGAAAAGCAACGGGTGCTATTAGCAAAAGCGTTGGCTCAAGAACCGGAGCTACTACTGTTAGATGAGCCTACAAATCATTTAGATATAAAACATACCTTTCAACTATTAGATTTATTAAAAAAGAGGCAAGAAGAAAAAGGATTAACGATTTTTTCAATTTTACACGATTTAAATGTGGCATCGCTTTATGCAGACCGATTCGCACTGCTGTACAACGGTAGTTTATTAGAAGTTGGGGATGCAAGCTTACTAAAGGAAGTAGATACTTTAAATAAAATATATCAAGTACAAATCCATGTCCAACCGCATCCAACAGTCCCTAAACCGCAACTATTACTAGCACCAAGTTTACCGAATTCAACACATTCTACGTTCTTTAAGGGAAATTATAAAATAAACAACAATGAACAATTTGTTCATGTTCAATTTCAAAAACCACTACGAACGATATCAAATGGAATGGTAGGAAATGGTATACAGTGGATAAAAGATTATTGCATCTTTTCGTGTAAACAATATTCCACAATTCCCCCAGAGGAAGAAATACAAACCATCATGGAACAATATTCTATTACTCCCGAACAAACAGTTGCCACAATTGTTGAAGGGAACATAGGTGATGTCGTTGAAGTTGAGAGAGAAATTGAGGATACAAAAATTCTCATCATCGTTACACCTACGAAAATGAATGAAAAAATTCGCGGATTCAATATGATGGTTTTTATGGATGGATATTTTAACGAGGGAGCTTTAGTTAATAGTTTGCTTATTGCAACAAAAGAAAAAATGAAAGCAATGCAACAATTTGGAATGGATGAAGCTAATGAAACAAATGAGGCTCTCTATTTAGCGGTTACGCAAAAAGGTGATAAGTCAGTAACGCAAAGAGCTGTCGAGGCAACTTTGCGAGAGATGGTACAACTTGCTGTAAAACAAGTATATCAAAAAGAAAAAGTTGTTGTTTGATTGAACAATTGAATACTTTCAATAAAGGGGGAGTATGGTGAGATTAATCTCCATTTGTCCAAGCAATACAGAGCTAGTAGGTTATTTAGGTTTAACACCTTCACTTGTTGGAGTAGATGACTACTCTGACTGGCCAGAAGATATTCATCAATTGCCGAGATTAGGTCCTGATTTAGATATTGATATAGATAAAGTAGAAGCATTGCAGCCTGATTTAGTATTGGCATCCCTCTCAGTACCGGGCATGGAAAAGAATATTGAAAGGCTGGAAAAACGGAATATTCCATATTGTATAGTACCTAATCCAAACACATTAACGGAAGTGGGAGAAAGTTTATTATTCGTTGGCAATGCAACAAACACAAAGGACAAGGCCAAGGAATTGTACGATCAATATATTCATTTGCTTGAACAATATCGCAGTTTATCAGAACAAGTTGATAATCCAAAAACCGTTTACTTCGAATGGTGGGCAAAACCGATTTTTACCCCTGGTGCAACGAATTGGTTAACCGAAATGTGTGAGCTTGCTGGAGGGCGAAATATTTTCCAAGATATACACAAATCAAGTGTCCAAACAGATTGGGAAGAAGTGAAAAGCAGAAATCCAGACGTATTTTGTGTGGCTTGGGTAGGAGTTGAAACGAAAAGAGTCAACCCAAAAGTAATATTAAAAAGACCAGGCGTACACGAGATAAAAGCAATTCAAAACAATGAATTATATATTTTAGAAGAATCTTTATTTTGCCGTCCTTCACTAAAACTCGCACAAGGTTTAGTGAAATTAGGTTCTATCTTACATCCTCATATTTATCCTTCATATGATCAAAAGAAAGATCCATTATTAGATAATAAGTAAATCCTGCTCATAGAGAGTAGGATTTTTTGTTTGGTTGCAATCATTCAATTATAGCTATTAAGATTCATCTTAAAGGATTAGTGTATCAAAAAATGGTTAAAGTTAATGATAGAAAAAACTCAAGGGGGACGGACATGAAGATTTATATTCCTTTTTTAATAATTGCTTTAGTCTTAACTGGTTGTTCACCTAAACAACCACCGAAAGCAAATGAACAAAAGACTGAAACTACAGCAAGCCAACAAATAGAAATCATAGCAACTGATCTTCTTATTCCGTGGTCCATCAACAAAATAGGGAATACATTCTACCTTTCTGAGCGTGGCGGAAATATTGTAAAAGTAGAAAACGGACAAGTGGAAAGACAGCAAGTACAACTCGAAAAACCTCTTTCAACGGCATCGGAAGCTGGATTTTTAGGATTTGTCTTAGCACCAGACTTTGTCGAATCAAATCAGGCTTACGGATATTACACTTACGAAGATGATACAGGTCAATTTAATCGCATTGTTCGCTTAAAGCTAGAAAATGATACTTGGAGAGAAGAGGAAGTACTACTAGATCAAATTCCAAGTGGACGGGTTCATCATGGAGGTCGACTTAAAATTGGCCCAGATGGTAAACTTTATGCAACAACTGGCGATGCATTACAGTCTGATAGCGCTCAAGATGTTAACTCATTAGGTGGAAAAATTCTCAGACTTAACTTAGATGGATCGATTCCATCCGATAATCCTTTTCCTAACTCTTACGTATATAGTTTTGGACATCGAAATCCTCAAGGTTTAACATGGGCACCAGATGGAACGATGTATGCAAGTGAACATGGCAATAATGCGAATGATGAAATAAACCGTATTGAACCTGGTAAAAACTATGGTTGGCCAGAGATTGAAGGAACTAGAGAAAAAGAAAATATGGTTGCTCCTCTCTTTACATCAGGCTCAGACAATACGTGGGCTCCTTCCGGAATTGCCTATTTTGATAACAAGCTTTACGTTGCCGCTTTAAGGGGTAGTGCTGTATTGGAATTTAACTTAAATACTGGTGCAAATAGAGAAATCGTTAATGGACTTGGTAGAATTCGTGATGTCTTAATTGAGGAGAATAACTTGTACTTTATCACCAATAATACAGACGGTCGTGGAAACCCAGAAAGAAATGATGATAAATTATATCGCATTTCGCTATCAGCTATCGATTAAATCGAAAAGATTGGAAAAACATGGGGCTGCTCACAGTCATGATTCCTTGAGAGCCCCATTATTGCTCACTTTTTAAACGGATTTTTCCACTCCATTAACACTCCATAATTACAGGATTCTTCATCTTCTAAATAGTTTTCAACAATCGCAATAGGGACACGCCCGCAACTTAACAGAAAAGTGATAACGGGATCTTGTAATGTTCCGTTGATGACCGCCTCTAAATACTCTTCCACACTCATCTTATCCGCATATTTGCTATAGCCCGGTATTCTTCCACCACCTAAAAGGCGATCTAGTTTCTTTTCGATTACAATATGATACATTGTCTGCATCATGAGTTTACCAAGGCCTAATGAACGAAAGCTTGGTCGAACACAAATATCGACAATGTATAAAGTATTTCCATTTGCATCATGATTTGTAATATAACCATTGTCGGTTATTTCTGCCCAAGAATGTTTTGGTTTGGCAGGGTCAAATTGTACACAGAGACTTGTTAAGGAACTAGCTAGTTTTCCATCAATTTCAACACATATAGCACCTTCGGGAAAAATATTAATATGATTTTTTAATTGTTTTTCATTCCACAATAGTTCTTGTGGAAATGGTGGAGGGAAAGATTCAACTTGAAGGTCGATTAGCTGTATAAAATCTTCTTTTCTATAATTACGAATGACGATAGGAACGGCTTTTTGTCCGATAAAAATAAACTGTTCGCTCCTGTACATGGATTCACCTCCACTACCAATCCGTATATAAATCGGTTCTACGATCTTTCCATGTTGTTACTGAACCATGGTTCCTTACTTCATAGAGAAGGTTTAAATCTAAATCAGCGGTAATAATCATATCTTGATTGACTTCTCCTTCTGCTAAAACCCCTTTTGGAGGGAAAGGAATATCATTAGGAGTGATAATAGCTGCTTGACTAAAGTTCGATCTCATAAAGTCAACAGTCGGAAGTGAACCTACTGTTCCAGATAGAACGACATATACTTGATTTTCTATTGCCCGAGCATGACTTGTATATCGAACACGATAATACCCGTGTTGGTTATCGGTACAGGAAGGACAAAAAATGATATCGGCTCCTCGCGCTTTCGCTATACGTACAATTTCAGGAAATTCAATATCGTAACAAGTTAAAATCGCAATCTTTCCATATTTGGTGTCAAAAATTTTTAATTCTTCTCCTTTTGCCATATTCCAAGCGCTGATTTCAACTGGCGTGATATGCAGCTTTTCTTGTCGCATAATGCGGCCTTCAGGGTCAAAGAAAAATGCGGTATTTCGTAGTTGATTGTTAACTTCTACTACATGTGTTCCGCCGATAATATGGATATTGTATTTTTTAGCTAATTTAAGAAATAAATCTTCATATTGTTCTGTATAACTAGGTAAATCATGGATTGTTTGATTTGAACCATTTTGTTTTTTGAAAGAAAGCAATTGAGTTGTTAAAAATTCTGGAAACACGATAAAATCCGAATCAAATTCCAAAGCGGTTTTAATGTAGTGTTCACATTGCATTGCAAAATCTTCGAATGATTGAATCGTGTGTAAATGATATTGAACTGCAGATACTCTTAATTTCATATGCTTCGCTCCTTTATTGCAATAATTGAAAGTCCGGATATTGCTTTCCATACTGTATTTTTTATGATGAAATGAAGTAGAAAATACTTATAATGGAAACTTTAATTTTTTGGGGGATGGCTATGTGCGGTCGATTTACGTTGTTTTGCTCGTATCATCAGTTGATTGAAGAATTTGATGTAGCAGAGGCTTTTTCCGAGGAGTTATATAAGGAAAGTTATAATATTGCTCCAAGTCAACAAATTGTAGCAATCATTAATGATGGAGATAAAAATCGTATGGGGTTCTTAAAATGGGGATTCCTTCCTTCGTGGGCAAAAGATGAAAAGATAGCATCGAAAATGATCAATGCTCGTTCTGAAACTGTCGACGAGAAACCAAGTTTTAAAAAATCATTTTATGAACGGAGATGTATTATCCCGATGGACTCCTTTTACGAATGGAAAAGGGAAGGAAATTTGAAAGTCCCAATGCGAATAAAGAGGAAAGATGACGCAGTATTTGCAGTTGCGGGATTATGGAATACTTGGCGGAGTCAAGAGGGAGAAAAGATTCATACGTGTACGATCTTAACAACGAAGGCAAATGAATTAATGGCCCCAATCCATGACCGAATGCCGGTCATTTTAAATAAGGAACAGCAAAAAGAATGGTTAGACCCTCATTTAAAGGGGCGAGAGAAATTAAAATCGCTGCTTAAACCTTGCCCTTCAGAGTGGTTAACTGCCTATCCAGTATCTAATCTAGTAAATTCTCCGAAAAACAATTCGAAGGAATTAATTGAAAGAGTTTCTTTATGATAATAAAGAGGCTATCTAGATAGTCTTCTAGATAGCCTTATCTTTTAAATTGTTTGACTCCCCATGATTTTTAGCATATATTGATGGGATTCTTCTAAAGTAGTCATGGTGTTCATCATAGAACATGCGGCATCAAGAATAGGAAAAGCAAGGGCTGCTCCTGAACCTTCACCTAATCGCATATTCATATTCAACATAGGCTCTAACCCTAATACCTCGTTTACAATTTTTGCTCCAGGCTCTTCTGAAAGATGGGATGGAATAATGTAATCCTTCACTTTCGGTTCTAATTTATAAGCAATAAGTGCAGAAACTGTGGAAATAAAACCGTCCACTACTACAGGAACACGATTTGCTGCAGCACCTAGGACTACGCCTGCCATTCCCCCTAATTCCAAACCGCCAACTTTCGCTAACACATCAATTGGGTCATCTGGATTTGGCTTATTTATGTCAAGAGCTCTTCGAATGACGTCAATTTTATGTTGAAGACTATCTACCCCAGCCCCCATACCTGTTACAATAGCCGGGTCACAACCACAGAATGCTGACAGGACAGCACTACTTGGAGTGGTATTACAAATTCCCATTTCTCCAGTTGCTAAAACATTGACACCTTGTTTCACTTGTTCATTGGCAATTTCAATACCTACTTCAATCGCTTGAATCGCTTCTTGACGTGACATTGCTGGTCCCTTAGCCATATTATCCGTTCCGTATTTCACTTTTTTGACGATGACTCCAGAATCTTTTGGTAAATCTTCTTTAATGCCAATATCTACTGGAACGACTTTTGCACCTGCTGCTTTTGCAATAGCACATACTCCTGTAAAACCTTTAGCAAAGCCAATTGCCTGCATTACCGTTACAAATTGGGGGTTATTTGAAACATTTTCTTCATATACACCGTGATCCGCAGCTAATGAAATAACCGCTTTATTGGATACATCAAGCTCTAGTTTCTCAGTTATTCCAGCAAGTTGTATCGCGATTTGTTCTAATTTTCCTAAACTGCCAGGTGGTTTACAAAGAGCATCTACTCTTTCTCTTGCTTTTCCCATCACTTCTTTATTAAGTTGTTTAATGTTTTGTAATGTCGATTGCAATAGTTCCAATTGAATCTCCTCCATCGATTATTGAAATAAGAAAAGTCTGCAGTTTATTGGCATGCCAAATAAACTACAGACTTTACCATCGTACTGTATGTTTTCAAGTAATTAGGCAGGTCTCCTGGCTTAGGTTCATCGCAAATATAGGCCTTCCCAGTTTCCCAGTGGCATTTTCTATATTGCTCCCCGATACAGTGGTGGGTCCGCTAAAGATTCTCACTTTATTCCCTATTCTCCCTAAAAAGGGCACCTAATTACATAGATATACTTTTTAAAATAATCTAAAATGAAATGAAACTTTAGTCAAGTTTTTTGAAAACTTCCATTGCCTAAAAGATTATTTTAGTGGTGAAATATTAAGGAATCTATTCAGTTATAGTTGGAAATGTAAGGGTATCAACTTGACGGTTAGTATACAATTGTATACAAAAATTAAACGATGGTAATAAAGAAAAGGAGTAACAAAATGCGTGCAGCGTTAAAGCTTTCAAAATATTTAAAGCCCTATAAGCATTTTGCGATTTTAGCGCCGATACTTATGGTGTTGGAAGTAGCGATGGATTTAATTCAGCCAACGATTATGCAGAAAATAATCGATAAAGGAATTGCAACGAATGATACACAGTATATCATTATGATGTTTGCTGCGATGATTTTGTGTGCAATGATAGGTTGGCTTGGGGGTGCAGGTTGTACATATTTCAGTTCGAAAACGGCGGTAAACTTTGCATCTGATGTTCGAGCGGATTTATATGAAACTATTACATATTTTGCGAATAGCAATAAGGACAAGTTCACTTTAGGAAAATTGATTACCAACTTAACAAATGATATCGAAATGTTGCAAAGGGCCTTAAACATGTTATTAAAAATATTCGTTCGCGGGCCTTTTATGTTTGTTGGGGCGGTCATTGTCGTATTTTTTACGGCAAGAGATTTATTTCCAGTACTATTTTTTGTGGTGCCTGTATTAATCATCAGTTTATATATTTTTATTCAATTATCGATTAAGCTGTTTCGAAAGGTGCAGGAATCAATCGATCAAGTGAATACACGTGTGCAGGAGAACTTGGCGGGGATTCGCGTCATTAAAGCATTTAACCGTATGCGATATCAAATGAAGCAATTTGCAACTGTCAATCATCAATTAACGAAACGCAATATGACGGCAGATCAAGTGGTAGCTGCCTTAATGCCGATTACCCAATTTGTTGTCAACATCGGAATTGTACTTGCACTTATGCTTGGTGTCGTGAAAGTTGATGCAGGAGCTATTGAAATTGGGGTAATTGTTGCATTCATCAACTATTTGATGATGATTATGAACGGCCTTATGAGTTCCAGCAACGTACTGATTCAAATTGCGCGGGCTATACCAAGTGCAGAACGTGTCGTTGTCGTATTGGAAGAGCAGTCTGATATTACGAATATTGAAAACCCAGTGAAAAAAGAAATTCAAGGAAATGTGAAATTTGACAAGGTTAGTTTTTCTTATAACAAACACGTTGAACCGGTGTTGAAAGAGATTTCCTTTGAAGCGAAAGCCGGCAGTACAGTAGGGATTATCGGTATGACAGGCAGTGGAAAATCGACATTAATCAAATTGCTCGGTCGACTCATGGATGTCGATGAAGGAACTATTTACATTGATAACATTCCCATACAGCAATATGACATTGACATGTTAAGAAATGCTATGGCTTTTGCCCCACAAAAGGCAACATTGTTTTCAACAACGATTGAAGAAAACTTAAAGTATGGAAAAATTGACGCAACTAAAGAAGACATTCAAGAAGCGCTCTTTGCATCAAACGCCTTTGAGTTTGTGGAAAAATTGGATCATAAAGAACAACATGAATTAACGCAGGGAGCTACGAACTTATCCGGTGGGCAAAAGCAACGTTTGGCAATGAGTCGTGCAATTATAAGAAAACCAAAAATTTTAATATTAGATGATACAACATCAGCGGTAGATAGCATCACTGAAAAGATTATCCAGCGAAACATGAAAGAAGCTCTTAAAGACAGTACGAAATTTATCGTATCATCAAAAATTTCTTCTATTAAACACGCAGATTTGATTCTAGTGCTAGAAGACGGTCGAATTGTTGCCCAAGGAACCCACGAAGAATTACTGAAAATGAGCGAGCATTATAAAGAGATTGTAGCAACTCAAGTTGAAAGGGGAGGTGCGATTGATGAATAGGCTACAAGAATCCCTTACTGGTAGAGGTAGTGGTCGAAGCCGTGGTCCAGCAGCAAAGGCTAAAAATCAAAAGGCTACAATTAAAAGGATTTGGAGTTATTTAAAGAAACAAAGACTCAGCATTAATTTTGTTATTATTCTTGTGCTGATTACATCGGTGTTAAATATTTTAGGGCCTTTGATGATTGGTGTTATTATAGATAACTATATTCTTCCCCTCGACATTGAAGGAACTATTCGGATGGGAATGTTGCTTGCAGCAATTTTTATCGCATCATCCTTATTAACTTGGTTGCAAACTTTTGTCATGATTCGAGCATCTTTAAAAACAATTCATAATTTGAGAATCGAACTGTTTGAGAAAATGCAATCATTGCCGATTTCGTTTTTCGATCAAAAACAGCAAGGCGATTTGATGAGCCGCATGACGAACGATATCGACAATTTGAATTTCGCTCTTTCCCAAAGCGTCATTCAAATCGTATCGTCTGTATTATCTCTTGTAGGTACCGCCATTGCGATGGTGTATTTAAATTGGATATTAGCCATTGTTACCCTTTTGGTCGTTCCGTTAATTGTTTGGGCTACAAAACAGATTGTGAAACGTAGTAGCATGAATTATCGAAATAGACAACGAGATTTAGGAAATTTAAATGGATTTATTGAAGAAACGATTTCTAATTCGGAAGTTGTGACGCTCTTCGGAAAAGAACAACAAACTATTCAACAATTTAAAGAAGCGAATGAGAAGTTGCGCTATTCTGCAATGCAATCAGAAATAGTATCTGGTTTGTTAGGACCAACGAATAACTTTATCAATAACCTCGGATCAGGTTTAATTGTTGGAGTTGGTGCTATTATGGCGACCAATTCTCTCGTTACGGTAGGTGTTATAACGTCATTTTTAACATATGCAAGACAGTTTTTCCGCCCAATTAACCAACTTTCAAACTTATTAAATACTTTTCAATCTGCAATTGCTGGAGCCGAGAGGGTATTTGAAGTACTAGATGAACGAATTGAATTAATGGATTCACCACATTCTCTTCCTAGACAACCTCTAGAAGGAAATGTTGAATTTCGAAATGTCAGTTTTTATTATGTAAAAGATAAGCCGGTGCTAAAAAACATTTCGTTTCAAGCGAATGCTGGTGAAATTGTTGCTCTTGTTGGCCCAACTGGTTCAGGGAAGACAACCATCGTACAGTTATTAAGCCGTTTTTATGATGTAACTGAAGGAGAAATTTTAATAGATGGTGAAAATATTCAATCTTACTCAATGGAACATTTACGAGATTCAATAGGTGTTGTATTGCAAGATACGTATTTATTCTCAGGAACGGTAAGAGAAAACATCCGATATGGAAAACTAGATGCTACCGATGAGGAAGTAGAAATGGCAGCAAAAATCGCCTATGCCCATTCCTTCATAAAATATTTGCCGGAGCAGTATGATACGTTGCTTGAATCAGGTGGTAAAAACTTAAGTCAAGGGCAAAGACAACTGATTGCGATTGCACGAGCTATTTTAAAAGATCCGGATATTCTAATTCTGGATGAAGCCACTTCAAATAATCGAGCAAGGAAATCATAATTCCTTAATGTCCTTAGATGGATTTTATGCCCAATTGCAAAAACAATATCATCAAGCAGAAATTTAGCAGTAAACTGTCCCACTAATGTTTACAAAGCATAGGGGGCAGTTTTTTTCTATCATCATCAAATTTCGGATACATGAATAAAATATTTGAGTTTAGTAAAGTATTCAGTTTGTGTCTTTCAGGAATCATTTTAAATCTATTCGTTTCTTAATAATCATTTGAATTTTAAGATGACTGAAACAAAGATTAGGATGAACAAAGTCTTTTAACAAGCAAGTTGGGTAATAAAAATAATCAACTTTTTATAGAAATTCTTTACGCATACAAGCCTTCCTTTCAGCGTATAGTAGTGCAAAAGGTTGCAAAAGGCGGTGTAGTAGATTTGAAACGATGGATTGCACTAATTGTCATTTTGCTCTGCTGTTTTTTAGTGGTTATGTATGAGACAAGCGCATCGGACAATCGATTTTTCCTTCCTGAACCATTAGGAGGAGTTAAAATCGTCGTTGATGCGGGCCATGGTGGGATTGATGGAGGAGCATCGGCAGAAAATGTTATTGAAAAAGATATTACGTTAGCAATTGCAAAAAAGGTTGAACAAAAATTAAAACGAATGGGTGCGGAAGTTGTGATGACAAGAACTTCAGATGGCGATGTTCTTTCGGAACACGCACCAAGTGAAGAGTTCTCTACATTAAGAGAAAGGAAAAAACAAGATATTTTCTTAAGAGAAAAAATTGTAAAAGAAAATGAGCCCGATATTTTCATTACGATTCATGCAAATGCTATCCCAGAAGAAAAGTGGCGAGGCGCTCAAGTATTTTATCATAAAGAAGGGCACCCAAACAGTGAGCTGCTAGCTAAAGCCATTCAATCTTCAATAAGAGAAAAGTTACAAAATACAGATCGAGAGGCTTTGGCAATCAAACAAATTTATCTACTGAAAAAAACCGAAGTTCCTGCGGTTCTGGTGGAAACTGGATTCTTAAGCAATCCTGAGGAAAGAAGTTTATTGGCAGATGAAAAGTATCAAGACAAAATGGCAGATGCAATTGTTAACGGAATTGAAAATTATGTAAATTTAGAGATAGAATAAGCAATATCGCTATGATTAAACACTTGGTATGTTATACTTATACTATCAATCGGAAGCTAATATAGGGGAGTGTTTATCGTGATCAATGAACAACAAGTCCGTGAAATTTTAGGACAACTACAAGACCCGTTTTTACATAGAACGCTTGAAGAAACAAACGGTATTGTCAATGTATCAATAAAAGAAGAAAAAAATCATGTGAGTGTAAAAGTTGCGATTGCTAAAACGAATACCCCAGAACAATTACAATTGCAAATGAAAATTGTTGAAAAATTAAAAGAAGCCGGTGCTTCAACTGTAGGAATTCGATTCGAAGAGTTGCCAACGGAAGTTCTTGAACGTTTCCGTGGAAAAGCAAATGAAGCCGAGTCCCGAGATATTCTATCACCATTATCAACAGTAAAAGTGATTGCCATTGCCTCAGGAAAAGGTGGTGTAGGGAAATCTACTGTAGCTGTTAACCTAGCGCTAGGACTTGCACAGGAAGGTGCCAAAGTTGGTTTGCTGGACGCTGATATTCATGGCCCCTCTGTACCTATTATGCTCGGTCTCAGAGATAGCAGACCGATGATGATGGATGTTAACGGAAAAGGCATGATTGCGCCTCTGGAAAAATATGGCATAAAAGCGATGTCGATTGGCTTTTTA
>SMEK01000456.1_pt1 | contig 15765 bp, 11 predicted proteins | sample 2456371 | NCBI WGS metagenome assembly SMEK01 (sample SAMN10132590, study PRJNA489261) | soil metagenome | isolation source: day1 antibiotic-loamy sand soil ammended with composted manure from dairy... | place: USA | collected 2015-04-01
AGCGGCACCACCGCCATCAACGCGGCGCCGGGTTGTACACGTTGACCCACTTGCACCAGTCGTTTGGCCACATAGCCGTTCACAGGTGCAAGGAAACTGCTGCGTACATGGTCAAGGAAGGCGGCACGCAGCCGCTCGGATGCAACCCGCACATCCGGATGCGACGCCACGGTCGTGGCGTCGACCAGTGAATTGCGAATCCGGTATCGCTGCCGCGCTGCCACCAGCGCGCTCTCGGCTGAGGTCAGCGTTTCCCTGGCATGTTCGACCTCTTCGAGCGAGATCGCGCCAGCCTTCGCCAGCGTGACGCGTCGGTCATGATCCGCGCGTGCCTTGTCCACGGCCGTCCGGTAGACCGCGACCTCAGCCCGGGCGCCGTTGACACTGAAGTACAGTCCACGAACCTTGCGCACTTCGCTGGCGAGGCTTGCCTTGGCCTGTTCCAGGGCGATCGCGGTGTCGCTGGGATCGAGCCGTACCAACACGTCGCCAGCATGCACGAGGTCACCGTCGTCAGCCTCGATGCTGACCACGGTGCCGGCAATGCGAGGGGTGATCGGCACCACGTTGCCGCCGACGTAGGCGTCGTCCGTACTCTCATGCCAGCGCCCCTCGGCGAGGTACCACGCGCCCCACGCGATCAGTCCGACCAGTACCGTGACGCCGAGAAGACCCAACATAAGGGAGCGGCGATTCGTGCTCGGTGGCGCCGTAGCTGCAGCGGGACTCCCGCCGGGGACTGGGTCAGGGGTGGCAAGACTGGACATGAGCGGTCTCGGGAGCATGGCTGAAGGGATGCGTGCATGGCCCACGACTGTTTGTGGAACCGCTTTACCCACCGGGCGCCGGAACTCCGCTTTCACTCCGTCACGCCGGTCCGCCGTTGATCGTTCCAACCGCAAGACTCGTGGTCGACGTCACTTTGCGATTGCGCAAGGAGTGTTCATGGGAGTGGGACGCGTGGGCTGTGCCTGCGCACAAAGGTGGGTGGTCGGGGCGCAGGATATGGTTTCTGCGCGAGTGGCAGCAATGTCATATATGCAACTAAAAAGGCCTTGCGTCTGCGAGGCGCTCGCCGTCACGTGGCGGACGACATGCGCGCCGCGGAGTTCTAGTGTCTGCCGTCATGATGGCAAGAAACGATGCATATATGGCATTTGAGTCATGACGTCGACTGCGTAGAGTCTGCTGTCCAACTCGAAAAAATATGGAGTCGACATGACAACCGTCAAAGCCGCCGCCGTGCAGATGAGCCCCGTGCTCTACAGTCGCGAAGGCACCGTGGAAAAGGTTGTACAGAAGATCCTTGAGCTCGGGCGACAGGGTGTGCAATTCGCTGTTTTTCCCGAGACCATCGTTCCGTACTATCCCTACTTCGCCTTCGTGCAGCCTCCGTACCAGATGGATGCCGAACACCAGCGCCTGGTCGACCAGGCGGTCACGGTGCCGTCGCAGGCCACGATGGCCATCGGCAACGCCTGCAGGGAAGCGGGCATGGTTGTCTCCATCGGCGTGAATGAACGCGACGGCGGAACGCTTTACAACACGCAGCTGCTTTTCGATGCCGACGGCACGCTCATTCAGCGGCGCCGCAAGATCTCGCCCACCTTCCACGAGCGCATGGTCTGGGGCCAGGGCGATGGTTCCGGCCTGCGTGCGGTCGACAGTGCGGTCGGCCGGATCGGTCAGCTGGCCTGCTGGGAGCATTACAACCCGCTTGCGCGCTATGCGCTCATGGCGGACGGTGAACAGATTCACGCGGCCATGTACCCCGGCTCGTTTGCCGGTGATCTGTTCGCCTCGCAGATGGAGGTGAACATCCGCCAGCACGCGCTCGAATCAGCATGTTTCGTGGTCAACGCCACTGCCTGGCTGGATTCCGAGCAACAAGCCCGGATCATGCAGGACACCGGTTGTACCGTCGGCCCGATCTCCGGTGGTTGTTTCACCGCGATCGTGTCACCCGAGGGCGTCCTGATCGGTGAGCCGCTGACCTCGGGCGAGGGTGTGATCGTTGCCGACCTGGACATGGCCATGATCGACAAGCGCAAACGGAAAATGGATTCGGTCGGCCACTACAGTCGCCCTGAGTTGCTGGGTCTATTAATCAATCGCACGCCGGCGTTGCATGTGCGCGAACACATCGAGGCCAGCGGAGCCTGCGCTTCCTCCGATCGGATCGAGACCGGGTCCTGAAGACGGCCAACCGGGCGCCCGGGCCGGTCCTCCACTTCTGCCCGTGCCTGCCCATCGCATCCGATCAACTGTGCTCGGGGTGGCGCGCACGGCGGTACAGATCGCCTGCCGATGCTTCCCGTCGCGGCCGTTCCGGCCCAAGGGTCACCACCGTGCGATTCCAACGGGTTTATCCATCAAGGAAAGTTTCATGACCATCACGCAGTCACCGTTACCAGCGATGTGTTGCGCCGCGCCCTGCAGACCGTCGCGCGTAACGTTCCGTACCTGGGTGTTGTCCGATACCGGCGCTGCTGCAGCCAGGCGCGCTGCTCTCGCCGTCGGTCTTGCTGTTGCTGCCTTGCTCACGCTGGCCGGCGTGGCTACCGCCACTACCGTCGAGCAGTCCAAGCTCACCGCGTTGACGAAGAACTCCGGCGGCACCATGCCAGCCGAGCAGGCGCGGGTGAACTTCGACCATGCCGAACTGCACTTCGCGATCGACCCGGCCAGGCGCTATTTCGACGGCGAGGCCACGCTGCGTTTCACCGCCCGCGAGCCCACCGACGTGCTGCTGCTGGACCTGGACAAGAACCTGCCGATCCGTCGCATCGCCGTCGACGGCAAGCCGTTGAACAGCAGCGCGTGGAGCAATCCGGAGGGTCGCCTCCGTATCCGGTTGTCCCGGCCGCTGGCCAAGGGCGACAACGTGACCACCACCATCGCCTATGGCGGCCGGCCGCACGTGGCCAAGCAAGCGCCGTGGGATGGCGGTTTCGTATGGAGCCACACCGATGACGGCCAGCCGTGGATTGCGAGCGCGGTCGAAGGCGAGGGCTGCGATTTGTTCTGGCCATGCATCGACCAGCCCACCGGCGAGCCGGACCTGGTCGATACGTTCGTCACTGTGCCCAAGGCGCTGGCCGCGCCGGGCAATGGCGTGCTGGTGGACATCAAGGACAACGGCGCGACGCGCACCTGGCACTGGCGGATTGAGCAGCCGGACACCTACGCGATCACCATCAACGTGGGCCCGTTCGAGGAACTCAAGGGCGACTACGAGAGCCGCTACGGCAACACCATCCCCATGCAGCTTTGGTACCTGCGCGGTCACGAGGCGGGCGCCAGGGCCCTGTTTGGAGAGTTTCCGCTCCTGCTCGACTTCTTCGAGCAGGAGATCGGCCCGTACCCGTTCGGCCACGAGAAGATGGGCGTGGTGGAGACGCCGCACCTGGGCATGGAGCACCAGACCATCAATGCCTACGGCAACGGCTATCCGAAAAGCGAATACGGTTACGACTGGCTGTTGCAGCACGAGTTCGCGCACGAGTGGTTCGGCAACCAGGTGACCAATCGCAACTGGGACGACATGTGGCTGCACGAAGGCTTCGGCACCTACATGCAGCCTCTGTACGGGCAGTACCTCGACGGCGACATGCCGTACTTCTCGATGCTGCACGACGAGCGCATGAGGCTGGCGAACACGTCGCCGATCGTGTCGGGACAGCCCAAGACTGCCGAAGGCGTCTACGATGGGAATACCGGCCCGGGCCTGGACATCTACTACAAGGGCTCGCTGGTGTTGCACACGCTGCGTGGGCTGATCGGCGATAGCGCGTTCTTCGAAAGCGTGCGGCGGCTGGTCTACGGGCGGCCTGATCCGAAGCCGGGCAATTTCAAGCCGCATTACGCCACCACGCGCGATTACATGGGCATAGTCGACCAGGTGACCGGGAAGAACCTCAAGTGGTTCTTCGACGTGTACCTGTACGACGCCGCGCTGCCGAAGCTCGAGACCACCCGGCACGGGGACGTGCTGCGGTTCCATTGGGTCACCGAACGCGGCAAGCCGTTCCCGATGCCGCTGGAAGTGCAGGTGGGCGATACCTTGCACACGCTGGCGATGGCCGATGGGACGGGCGAACTCAGGGTGCCGGAAGGAAGCGTGTTGATCGTCGATCCGCGCTCGGAGGTGCTGCGCGAGATGCCGCACGTGAAGGCGTTCCAGGCGTGGGAGAAAGCGCGGGCGGCGAAACGGAAATAGCAGGCGTTTCGTGGTGCAAAGCCAATCGGTGCGATTGAACGTATCCCCGGCAGCGCACGACGCTGCCGGGAATACGCACTTCTCGGTGCCGGTTGTCTGAGTGTGCGTGATTTGCGCGAGTCAACCGCTAGCCGCGCTCCGAGACTTCAAGGGCAATCGCGGTCGCTTCTCCGCCGCCGATGCACAAGGCCGCCACGCCCCGGCGTGCGCCACGACGGCGCATGGCATGCAGCAACGTCACGATCAGACGTGCGCCCGTGGCACCGATGGGATGGCCCAGCGCACAGGCACCGCCATTGACGTTCAGGCGATCGTGCGGAATGGCGAGCTCGCGGGCCGCCGCCATGGCGACTACGGCGAACGCCTCGTTGATCTCGAACAGGTCAACATCTTCGATCGACCAACCAGTGTTGCGCAGCAGCTTGCGTATCGCCGGTATCGGCGCCGTGGTGTACCAGGCCGGTTCCTGGCTGTGCGTCGCGTGGCCGCGGATCTCGGCGAGAATCGGCAAACCGTTGCGCTCTGCGGTAGACCTGCGCATCAGCACCAGCGCCGCGGCACCATCGGCGTTGGCCGACGCACTGGCCGCCGTGATCGTGCCGTCGGCACGAAACGCCGGCTTGAGCCGCGGAATCTTTTCGGGCGACACCCTCAGCGGGATCTCGTCACGTTCGATCAGCGCCTCGCCGCCTTTCACCGGCACGCTCACCGGGACGACCTCGTCACCGAACGCATCCGCTTCCACCGCGGCGCGGGCTCGCACGAGAGTTTCAGTGGCATAAGCGTCTTGCGCCGCGCGGTCGAAACCGTAGGCCGCCGCCGCGTTTTCACCGAACTCGCCCATGGATCGGCCCGGCTCGTAGGCGTCCTCGAGTCCGTCCAGTGCCATGTGGTCGTAAACCGTGTCGTGTCCCACGCGGTACCCGGCGCGAGCCTTCTTCAACAAATACGGCGCGTTGGACATCGATTCCATTCCGCCGGCCACCACGATAGCGGCCGAGCCGGCGAGAATCAGGTCATGGGCGATCATCGCCGCTTTCATGCCAGAGCCACACACTTTGTTGATGGTGGTGGCGCCGACCGCGTCAGGCAGTCCGGCGCCTCGGGCAGCCTGACGGGCAGGGGCCTGACCCTGGCCAGCGGGCAGCACGCACCCCATCAATACCTCGTCGACCTGCGAGGGCTGCAAGGCCGTGCGCGCAAGCGCGCCACGGATCGCGTGGGCGCCGAGATCCACGGCGCCAAGGGGCGAGAGTTCGCCAAGGAAACGGCCCAGCGGGGTCCGTACGGCGGCAACAATGACGACGGAATCAACAGCAGGGATGGGGATGGAAGAAGACATGTTGACACTCGGTGGCGATGATTTCATGCATCCAATATAGGTGCACTCATCATCGACCCAAATGTCATAGATGCAGCATTTACTGCCATCACGGGCGGGGGCTGCACTCGTCTCCCTCCAGACGCAGCCTGCAGCGCTCAGGCAGCCCGTGCCTGGCGGCGCACCTCGCGCGGCGGTTGACCCAGTACGCGCAGAAAAGCGCGGCGCATGCGTTCCCGGTCGCCGAAGCCCGTTTCGTTGGCGATCACGTCCATCGAATGGCGTCCCTGTTCCATCAGCAACCGCGCCGCTTCCACCCGCAGGTTCTCAATTGCCTTGGCGGGCGACTGGCCGGTTTCGGCGTGGAAAGCGCGGCTGAACTGGCGCGGACTGAGCCGCGCGGCCTCGGCGAGTTCCTCGACCGACAAGGTGCTTTGCAGATGGTTCTTCGCGTAATCGAGCGAGTTCTGGATACGGTCGGATTTGGGCTCCAGTTCCAGCAGTGTGGAAAACTGGGACTGCCCGCCGGCGCGCCGTTGATAGACCACCAGCCGACGGGCGACGGAACGCGCGACTTCGGCGCCGAGATCCTTCTCGATCATGGCCAGTGCCAGGTCGATGCCTGCGGTCATGCCCGCCGACGTCCACAGCGACCCGTCGATGATGAAGATGCGGTCTTCTTCCACCTTCACGTCGGGAAAGCGGTTGCGCAGTTCGCGCGCGAAACGCCAATGAGTAGTCGCGCGACGACCATCGAGAACGCCTGCCTCGGCCAAGACGAACGCACCGGTGCAGGGCGCGGCGATTCTTCGCGAGGTTGCCATCGAGCGTTTCACGAACCTGATCAGCCCCGGCGCCGCTTCGGCGACACCGATACCCGCGCCGATGAAAACGGTATCGAAGTGGCGCCGGCCGAAGGGCAGGGTGTCGACCGAGAACCCGGCGGATGCCGCCACGTGGCCGCCGTCTTCCGAGACCAGGGTGAGTTTGTAGAAGGGCTCGTCAACGCAAAGGTTGGCCAGTTCAAAGGCGGTCATGGAGGCGAAACCCATGACCTGGAAACCGGGGTAAACAACGAAGCCAAGCCGATGCACAGCGAATTCTCCTAATTTGTTGCAGGCTTAAAAGGTGGTATACAAGACATTCGAGCCAAGAGCAACAGGATGCTGAACTGTCCGGCCCGCCTGTCGGGGACGGGCGTCACCCGCCAACCGGGAGTGATGGTTGGCGGTACCGCCGCCGTCTATCGCGAGTCGTCGTGATGGCTGAGCGCCATGCAAACCACGGGAACGGGCTGGCGGTTTCGCGTCATAACCACTTGGGTGTCTCAACGCGCACATGCGACCGAAGTTTGTCGAGCAACGCGTTTGCTTCTGCGTCCGTGCATATCGAATGCCGGTGCGCTGGCGGCAGAAACCGCGTGTCCACCATGTGATCGATGAATGCCAGGAACGTGGAAAAGAATTTTCGAGTATTCAACAACCCCACTGGTTTGTCGATCTCCGAAAGCTGATTCATCGACCACACCTCCATGAGCTCTTCGATGGTCCCAAGGCCACCGGGGAGGGCGATAAAGGCGTCGGAAAGCTCGATCATGCGTTGCTTGCGGCACCGCAGGGTCGGTGCGATTTCATGTCGGCTCAAGCCCGGATGCGATTGCCCGCGACGATGCAGGCTTTCGGTAACCACGCCATGAACGGTGCCTCCATACTCCAGCGCGGCGTCGGCGACGATGCCCATCAAGCCTTTGGTCGTTCCACCGTAGACGAGGGTGATTCCGGATCGTCCCAGTTCCCGGCCAAGTGCCCGCGCCGCCGCGTCGAACTCCTCCGAGACGCCATGGTTGGATCCGCAGAAAACGGCTACGGAAGCGATTGAACGCATCGTCGATCCAGTGTCAGTTGCGCAAGGCAATCGGATGTCCGCCGGCAGGGTTCGCCGCGGTGCTGCCCAGATATGTTTTTCCAGAGCGACCGGGAAGGGTGCAGGTCCGTCGCGCGGGGGTTGTCAGATGGAGCGCCTAGTGGGGCTCGCGTTTCGTTATCGATGCATGCGCAAAGTTCTCGGGATGCGAACCATCGCGTTGGCTTGCGTGCGCATTGGATGGCAGCGTCCGTACTGCGGGATGCGACGACAGTGTCTTGTTGGCGGACTTGTTGGCGGCGAAGTGATCCCGCAGCGCCTGGTCCGTTGCCGTCCTGGCCGCGGTCAACGCTTCCTCACCGAAGGCCGTGCCCTGAACCGAGAAGAAGGCGAGATCGTGCAGTCCGACCATCCCGAAGATGGTCTTCAGGTAGGGAGTAAGGAAATCCGGCTGGTGTGGGCCATCACCGGAGAACCTTCCGCCGGAGACCATCGCGACATAGACGGGACGGTCGCGCAGCAAGGGCACTTTTCCCCCCGGTCCGACATTGAATGTCCACCGGACGCGAACGACGTGATCTATCCACGCCTTCAGGGCCGAGGGTGCGGTGTAGTTGTGCATCGGGGTGCCGATCACCACGATGTCGGCGTTGTCCAGTTCCTGGATCAGCTCTGCGGAAGTCGCCGCAGTGCCGTCCTGGGAGACATCTGCCGTCGAATGCTGGGAGATCGCGTAGCTTTCATCCACGTGCAGCACGGAGCCGTCACCGATCATGCGTTCGACGACCTGTGCCCCGGGGTGCTGTTCCAGCAGCATGCCGATGATCCTGCGGGAAAGCCGAAAACTCTCGGAGGCATGGCCGCGCGGGCTGCAATTGACATGCAGGATTTTCATGGTCGACCGCTTGTTGGCAGGAGAGGGGTATCACCCTACAAACCCCATGCCCCATGCCAAAGGTCCATGAACCAAGTTTTGATTTGGTCCATGATGATTCGCAGATCATCCTTGCCGGGCCTGCGCACGACCCCAGCCGACTCCCGCAGGCGATGACTTCTTGACTGCTGACTGCGGCCAGCGGGTACAACACACCAGGGCGGAGCTTCGCCCGCATGCAGGTTTTCGCCATGACAACACCGAAGAACGGCACCATCTCTCCGCTGGATCCGACGGCAGCCATCCCCTTCTACCGACAGATCTACGACCGGTTTCGCGGCGCCATTGCCAGCGGACTGCTGAAACCTGGCGACCGGATTCCTTCGGCGCGGGCGTTGACCAAGGAGCTGGGCCTGGCCAGGGGGACGATCGAAGCGGCCTATTCCTTGCTCGCTGCGGAGGGCTATATCCAGGCCCGCGGACAGGCCGGCACCATAGTCACGCCGGAGCTCAAACCGCAGGCGTCGGTGCCTGGTCCGACGCCCGGTCACGACAAAGGCATGGTGGCGACCTTTCGACCCGACTCGATATTGCCGTTCCAGATGGGTTTGCCCGCGCTGGATGCTTTTCCCAGGAAGATATGGGCGCGCCTGGGGGCGCGCTGCGTGCGTGCCATGCAGCCGTCGGACATGATCCACCCCTCCGTGTACGGCCTGCATGCATTGCGCGCAGAGATCGCGACCTATCTCCAGGTGTCGCGCGGTATCGACTGTTCCCCCTCGCAGGTTTTCGTTACGTCCGGATATCGACAGACCCTGGAACTGGTTGCGCATGCGCTGTTGGAAACCGGGGATCGCGTCTGGCTTGAGAACCCGGGTTACCCGCCCACGCGTGAACTGCTGGCGCTCATGCGCATGAAACCTGTCCCGGTGCCGGTCGACGGTGAGGGCATGATCGTTTCCGAGGGAGTGAAGCGCGCACCGCGGGCGAGTGCAGCCGTCGTCACCCCGGGGCACCAGAGCCCGTTGTGCGTGTCCCTGTCCTTGCCTCGGCGGCTCGCGCTGCTGGACTGGGCCGCGCGCAACAACGCGTGGATCATCGAGGACGACTACGACGGCGAGTACCGATACGTGAGTCGACCCCTGCCTGCGCTGAAGAGCCTGGACCAGGATGGGCGGGTGCTTTACGCGGGCACGTTCAGCAAAGTGCTTCTTCCCGGCATCCGGCTCGCCTATCTGGTCGTGCCGACTTCGCAGGTCGAACGGTTCGAGCAAGTCAGCCAGGCTTTTGCGGGAGGCAGTCCCCAGCTGACGCAGGCCATCGTCACGGCCTTCATCAGGGAAGGGCATTTCGCGCGTCATATCCAGCGCATGCGCAAGCTCTACGCGGAGCGTCGGGAAGCGACGGCAGCGGGCCTCGAAGCCATTCTCGGCAAACATCTGCGGATCGATCCGCAGCCCGGAGGCATGCACCTGATCTTGCGACCGCGACGTCTTCGATCCGACGTCGAGCTTGTCGCCCGCATGCGCGAGCAGGGGCTGTACGCCGAAGCCATGGCGGACTGGATGGCCGAAGGCCGTGGCACACCGGCCGTGCTGGTGAACTTCACGAACATCGATTCCCAGGCCACCGCGGAGAAGCTCGCGCGGCGGATCCTGAAGTTGATGTGAGGCCGCTTGCCGTCCCCGATGCGCCGGGCGTTTGCCTCTGACCGATACGCGCGACGATCCCGTCGCCACGCTGGTCACGATGCTGCGGGCGTCGATCATGGACTATACGAAAATTGGTATCTTGGATCTTATGTATTAGGCCAAGATGCAACACGATAGCGTCCGGCAATCCGCACTGCTGGACCAAATACATGATCAATTTCCGCATCAATGCGTGGCATGAAGGTTACAAGGCGTTCCGTGGAATGCGCTTCTTCTTCTTCAGCCTCGTCCTGTCGTTCTGCTCCTTTTTCGTGACCTTGGCCCTCATCTTCAGCGGGGCCGGCCCCTTCTTCTGATCAAGCATTCCCCGTCGGGCCAGGGTCGTCTTCTGCTGTGCCTGTTGGCACCTGCAAGAAGCCGACGGGTTCGCCGCGGATCGCGGCTGGCACGGCGCCACTCGTGGCGGTTGATTCCGTGCGCCGCCGCCGATTGCAGCCGCTGCGTAACCAGGCAGCTGCATGGGCTCCGAGAGCATCCGGAAACGACTACTCGAGCTCGTTGCGATAGCGCACTGACCCTGCGATCGACCTGTCTTCGGTACAGCCTTTTCGTCAGAAAGCGGTCCTTTTTCCTGAACAGCAGTGTGCCCGGTCTTCGGGCCACTCCCCTACCGGCACACACCATGCTCATCTCTTACCAACGTTTCATGGCGGCGGGCGCGGCGTTCGCGTGCGTAACGCTTCTCGCGGCTTGCGCACCAGCCGAAAGCGCCGATACCGGTGGCTCCACCAAAGTCGGCGTTGCAACCGTCGTGACGCGCTCGATCCGGCTGGCCGACGAATTCAATGGTCGGGTCGAGGCCATCCATGCCGTCGAGATCCGTCCGCGCGTCAGCGGCTACATCGACCACGTGGCTTATGTGGAAGGCGCGGAAGTCAAAGCTGGCGACCTTCTTTTCGTTATCGATCCACGCCCGTACCGGGATGCCCTGAAGAGCGCTCAGGCGCATCTGGAAAGCGCGCGGGCCGGTGCACGCCTGGCGAAGAGCCAATACGAGCGCGCCCGGGAGCTGGTCGGCATGCATGCCGTATCGCAGGAAGATTTCGAAGAGAGCGAGGCCAGCCACCAGCAGACCGTTGCCGATCTGCACGCGGCCGAAGCGGCCGTCGCCGCGGCGAGCCTCAACCTCGGCTTTACCGAGATCCGCGCACCGGTCACCGGCCGTGCCGGGCGCGCGCTGCTTACCCGCGGGAACCTCGTCCGGGCCGACCAGACCATGCTCACCACGGTGGTCTCGCAAGACGAGATGTACGTGTATTTCGACTGCGACGAGAACAGCTTCCTGCATTATGGCGCGGGCGGGCAGGGCACTGATGCAGTGTTGCGTGTCGAACTGGCGGATGAGAGCCAGTTCCCGCGTGCTGGCAGGATCGACTTCCTGGACAACCGGCTTGACCCCTCCACCGGCACCATCCGTGCGCGCGCCATCGTCCGCAACGACGACCGCAAGCTCATCCCCGGGCTGTTTGCGCGGGTGAGCTTCCAGAGTGGTGCACCCGCCCAGGCCAGGCTCGTCGATGAGAAGGCGATCCTGACCGACCAGGACCATCGCTACGTCTATGTGCTGGGCGACGGAGACAAGGCTCTTCGCAGGGACGTCGTCCTCGGGCGGAGTGTAGGCGGCATGCGCATCGTTCGCTCCGGTCTCGATGCGGGCGATCGGGTGATCGTCAGTGGCCTCCAGAAAATCTACTTCTCGGGCATGCCGGTCACGCCTGAGCCAATCGTGAAAGCGGTGACACCCGCGATCGCCTCCGCGACCGGCCAATGAGGAGCGCATCCCATGGATTTCTCCAAGTTCTTCATCGATAGGCCGATCTTCGCCATCGTCCTGTCCGTCATCCTGTTTGCCGCAGGGCTCATCGCCATACCGCTCCTGCCGATTGGCGAGTATCCGGACGTGGTTCCCCCCAGTGTCGTCGTGAAAGCCACCTATCCCGGGGCCAACCCCAAGGAGATTGCCGATTCCGTGGCTGTCCCGCTGGAGGAGGCGATCGATGGCGTCGAAGGCATCATGTACATGAAGTCGGTCGCCGGATCCGACGGCACCCTGCAGGTCGTGGTGACATTCACCCCCGGAGTGGATCCCGATACCGCCGCCGTGCGCGTGCAGAATCGTGTGGCCCAGGCACTGACCCGGCTTCCCGGGGAAGTGCGCCAGTTCGGCGTCACCACGCAAAAGCAGTCGCCGACGCCGCTGATGTACGTAAGCGTCGAGTCCACCGATGGGCGCTACGGCCTGCTGTACCTGCACAACTACATAACCCTGCACATCAAGGATCGGCTGTCGCGCATTCCCGGTGTCGGCAACGTCGGCATCTTCGGTTCGGGTGACTACGCGATGCGCCTGTGGCTCGACCCGCACAAGCTGGCCACGCGCAGCCTGACGGCGGCGGACGTGATTCGCGCCGTGCGCGAGCAGAACGTGCAGGTATCCGCCGGGCAGCTCGGTGCGGAGCCCTCTCCGAACAAGTCCGATTTCCTGGTCTCGATCAACGTGCATGGCCGCTTGCAGACTCCGGAGGAATTCGGTGACATCGTGATCAAGAACGACGATCAGGGTCGTATCGTCAGGCTCGCGGACGTGGCCCGGGTCGAACTCGGTTCGAATGACTACACGCTGCGCACGGCCATCGACGGCCAACCCGGGCCACAGGTCGGCATCTATCTTTCTCCCGGCGCAAATTCCTTGCAGGTGGCCGATACCGTCTACGCGACGTTCAAGGAACTTTCCAGGTCATTTCCACCCGGGATGACGTATCGGGCGATCTGGGATCCCCAGGTGTTCGTCCGCGACTCGATCAGCGCCGTCATCCACACGCTGTTCGAGGCCATGATCCTGGTCGTGCTCGTGGTGATCCTGTTCTTGCAGAGCTGGCGGGCGTCGATCATTCCGCTGGTCGCGATGCCGGTGTCGATCGTGGGTACGTTCGCGTGGTTGTTCCTGCTCGGATACTCGATCAACACGCTGACGCTGTTCGGGTTGGTGCTGGCAATAGGCATCGTGGTCGACGACGCCATCGTGGTGGTGGAGAACGTCGAGCGCTATATCGAGCAGGACATGGCGCCACGTGACGCTGCCCACCAGGCCATGCGGGAGGTATCCGGACCGATCATCGCGATCGCGCTGGTGCTGTGTGCCGTGTTCGTGCCCATGGCCTTCCTTTCCGGCGTCACGGGCGAGTTCTACAAGCAGTTCGCCGTCACCATCGCGATTTCCACGGTGATCTCCGCGATCAGTTCGCTGACGCTGTCACCCGCACTGGCGGCAAAACTCCTGCGTGCGCATGGCGCGCCGAAGGATGGCTTCACCCGCTTCATGGATCGCGCGTTTGGCTGGCTGTTCCGTGCGTTCAATCGCTTTTTCCGGCGCACATCGGAGCGCTACCACGGCGTGGTCGGGCGTGCGCTGGGCCGGCGCGGCGTGGTGTTCGGCGTCTACGCGGGCCTGCTGGTGGCGACCGCCGTGTTGTTCAACCTCGTGCCGGGCGGGTTCATCCCCACCCAGGACAAGCTCTATCTGTTCGCCGGCGCCAAGCTTCCCGAAGGCGCATCGCTGGCGCGTACCGAAGCGGTATCGAACCGCATCAGCGAAATAGCCAAGGACGTGGAAGGCGTGGACGTGACCGACGGCTATGCCGGCCTGAACGCGCTGCAGTGGGTAAATACGCCCAACCTGGCCGCCTCCTACGTCATCCTGAAACCGTTCGGTGAGCGTCACCGCACCGCGGCGCAGATCAACGCCGATTTGTCTGCACGCCTCGCCAGCGTCAAGGATGGCTTCGCCTATGCATTGATGCCGCCGCCCATTCAGGGCCTTGGCACGGGCTCGGGGTACTCGTTGTATCTGGAGGATCGGGCCGGGCTCGGCTACGGAGCCTTGCAGGACGCCGTCGCCGCGTTCCAGGCCGAAGTGGCCAAGACGCCCGGCATGACGTTTCCCGTCACCAGCTACCAGGCGAACATCCCCCAACTCGAAGTCAAGGTGGATCGGGTGAAGGCCAAGGCGCAGGGCGTGTCCCTGTCGGACCTGTTCGACACACTGCAGGTGTACCTGGGCTCGGTGTACGTGAACGACTTCAACCTCTACGGGCGTGTGTACCGGGTGATGGCCCAGGCGGATGCCCAATTCCGCCAAGACACCTCGGACATCGGCAATCTGCATACCCGCAATGCCGATGGTGGCATGGTGCCGATCGGTTCGATGGTGACCGTGGCACAGAGTTTCGGGCCCGATCCGGTCATGCGTTACAACGGCTATCCTGCGGCCGACATCATTGGAGACACCGATCCGCGCGTGATGTCGTCTGGCCAGGCGATCGCCAGGCTCAACGAGATCGCACGTCGGGTCCTTCCGCGGGGCATCGCGCTTGAATGGACCGATCTCAGCTACCAGCAGGTGACCCAGGGGCATGCGGCGGCGGTGGTTTTCCCGGTGGCGATCCTGCTCGTGTTTCTGGTGCTCGCCTCGCTCTATGAAAGCTGGACGCTGCCGCTGGCGGTGATCCTGATCGTGCCGGTCTGCTTGTGTTCGGCGCTGTTCGGCGTGTGGCTAACCGGCGGCGACAACAACGTGTTCGTGCAGGTCGGCCTCGTGGTGCTGATGGGCCTGGCCTGCAAGAACGCCATCCTGATCGTCGAGTTTGCCCGCGAGCTGGAGATCCAGGGCCACACTGCGGTGGAAGCGGCCCTGCAGGCCTGTCGTCTGCGCCTGCGTCCGATCGTCATGACCTCGATCGCGTTCATTGCCGGGTCGGTGCCGCTCATGGCCGGGCATGGCGCCGGCAGCGAAGTTCGCACCGTCACCGGCATCACCGTTTTTGCCGGCATGTTGGGAGTGACCCTTTTCGGTCTGTTCCTCACCCCGGTGTTTTACGTCGCCCTTCGCAGGCTCGCCGCAGACCGGCCGGCATCCGCACGGGCTCAAGGCAGACTGGAGTACCACCATGACTAAGACCCGGGTTCTTGCCCTTTCGATCAGCATCCTACTGGCGGGTTGTGCCACCGGCCCGGACTATCACTGGCCGCACGATGCCGCGCCCGCGAGTTTCGCGCGTGCGCCGGTCGATGCCACGCCCGTGCCCGACGCCGTGGATGCGGCATTCTGGCAGCGCTTCGACGATCCCGGACTGAGCGCACTCGTTGGCGACGCACTGCACGCAAACCACGAACTGAGGGCGGCCGTGGCCCGCTACGATGCCGCAAACGCCATGTTGCGCGAGGCAGGCTTCGACCGGTTTCCCACGATTACCGCGGGTGGCGCAGCCAGCCAAGAGCGTCTGAGTACCGACCAGGCACAAGGCAATCCGCGCAGCCGGCGCAATGACCAGGCGGGCATCAACGCCAGTTGGGAGCTCGATCTGTTCGGGCGGATACGCCGCTCGTTGGAGGCCAGCCGCGCGGACGCCGCCGCCACCGCGCACGATGTCGCCGCTCTGCAGGTTGTCATCGTGGCCGAGACGGCGCGGACATACATGGAGCTGCGTGGCGCGCAGGAACGTCTGCGCATCGCCAGGGACAATGTCGCAAGCCAGCGGAAGACACTCGATCTCGTGCAAGCGAGCCTGCACGCTGGCCGGACCAACCGGTTCGATTCGGCACGGGCCCGGGCTCAGCACGCCACGTCGCTGGCGACCATCCCCATGCTGGAACGGGACATTGCATTGGCCGAACACCGCCTTGCGGTACTGACGGGGAGGGTGCCCGAAGCGCTGATCGGGTGGCTGGACAAGCCCGCGCCCCTGCCGGCCATACCCGGTGCGATCGATCCGGGCAC
>SMEK01000510.1_pt1 | contig 15735 bp, 11 predicted proteins | sample 2456371 | NCBI WGS metagenome assembly SMEK01 (sample SAMN10132590, study PRJNA489261) | soil metagenome | isolation source: day1 antibiotic-loamy sand soil ammended with composted manure from dairy... | place: USA | collected 2015-04-01
TGAGCTGTATGTACTAGGCATGGGGTATGGGACCATCCCCGCGTGCGCGGGGCCGACCGATACGCCGCAGCCCGGCTGCTGTGCTACCCCGGACCATCCCCGCGTGCGCGGGGCCGACACTTGTTGACCTGGGCGTTTACCCGGCCAACGAGCGGTTTTCATTCAGTCTGACACAGAGTGAGCGGGGAGTGCTCATCCCTCCTCCGAGAGGAGTCAATTTCCGCATGTTCCGGAAATTGTCGGCGGTGTCCTCTACGGTGCCCGATGTCCGTCGGTTGACAACGCAGGGGGCCAGTACGTGGTTGTGGCTGATCCTTCGGAACAGCGATGGCTGGAAGCGTTGTGGGGGAAGTCGGCCTCGCGGGGCGGTGGGCGCCGGAACCTGTTGTTGGCGCACATGTTGGATACCGCTGCGGTGGCCGAATGCCTGTGGGACCGGTTCTTGGCCCCCGTGACGCGCCGCTCGGTCGACGAGATCGCGGGAGGTCCGGGTAAGGGTAGGCCGTTTTTCGCTTGGCTCTGCGGTGTCCACGATTGTGGAAAAGCGGTACCCGCCTTCCAGTTCGTGGACGAAGACTGTGCGCGGCTCGTATGGGATGCGGGACTGCAATGGGATCGCCATCGGATCGCCCGTCAGCCGTGGCGGCATGACAAAGCGGGGGCCGTGCTGTTGCGGCGCTGCCTACCGCAAGCGGGCTGGCCGGTCGAACAGATCGACTGGGTGTGGCCGTTGGTCGCCGGTCATCATGGCACGTTCCCTGGTCGCGACGCCCTCTATCTGCGCCCTGCCGCGTTGCGTGCCGTGCAAGGCGCTTCCGCGGAATGGCTTCGTGCGCAGGAAGTGTTGCTGCGGGTCTTCACCGAACAGCTCGGTTACCGAACCGTGGCTGAGGTGGCGCCGGTGGAAGTGCCGAATCGTGCGCTCCAGTTACAGCTCGCCGGCTTGGTCGTGATGGCCGACTGGATCGCCAGCAACACGACCGTGTTCGAAGGTCTGGACGAATTGGCGAAGACGGGCATCGAGCAGTCCCGGCGCCGCGCGGACAGGGCGTGGCGGGAGCTGGGCCTGCGCGGTGGGTGGGGTACGAGGCCGGTGCCGGGGCCCGAGGCCTTCCGGGACCGATTCGGTCAGGACATGCGCCCCGCCCAGGCGATGATCGTGGATGTCGCGCGACGAATGCCCGACCCCGGTCTGATGGTGTTCGAGGCCCCGATGGGAGAGGGCAAGACCAAGGCGGCCCTGCTGGCTGCCGAGATCCTCGCTGCTCGCTTCGGGGCCGACGGGGTCTTCGTCGGCATGCCGACTCAGGCGACCTGCGACCCCATGTTCTCGGAGGTCCGTGGCTGGGTCGCTGCGACGGAGCCGGGGTTGGAAGGCCAGGTGGCACTGCTGCACGGCAAGCGCAGACTGAACAAGCAGTGGCGGGCGTTGCTGGAGGCCACCGGTGAAGCGCCGATGGACGATTACTGCGTTCCTGAGGACGATGCCCAGTACGGGATGGTCGCGACCGAGGAGGATTCCGGCGCACCGGATCGATTGGTGCCCGCGGAATGGTTCCTCGGTAGTAAACGCGGCTTACTGTGCCCGTTCGTGGTGGGCACGATCGACCAGCTCCTGTTCGCCGCGACCCGCACGAAGCACGTGATGCTGCGTATGGCCGGGCTGATCGGCAAGGTCGTGATCCTCGACGAGGTCCACGCATGCGACGTCTACATGTCGCAGTTCCTCGAAGAGGGGTTGAGGTGGTTGGGACAGGCACGGGTCCCCGTGGTGTTGTTGTCAGCCACCCTGCCTCCGGAGCAACGCGAACGGCTGATCAACGCCTATGTGTCCACTCACGTGCAGCCTTCCACGCCCGAACCGGTGCATCCCCCACGGGGATATCCGAGTGTCACCGCGGTGTCCGTGGGCAGCGACGGGAACGTGCGGGAGCCGATCGTGGAGCACACGGGATCGTGGCGTCCGGACCAACACGTGCGGGTCAGCGTTGTCGATGAGACACCACATCAGGGAAGAACAGCCGCGGACGACGCCGAAAACGCCGTGGCCGATCTGATCGCCGATCGGCTCCGAGAAGGCGGTTGCGCCCTGGTCATTCGCAACACCGTCGACCGCGCCCAAGCCACCTATCGGATGCTGGCACGACGCTTCGGGCGGGATCAGGTGGGTTTGCTCCACGGACGGCTTCACGCCGGCGACCGAGCTGAACGCACCGAAGACAACCTCGGCAGGTTCGGCCCCGACCCGGCGAAGCGTGTCCCTCCGGGGACACGGTGGGTCCTTGTCGCGACAAGCCTCGCAGAACAGTCTTTCGACGTCGATGCCGACCTACTGGTCACCGACCTGGCCCCCATCGACTTGTTGCTGCAGAGGATCGGACGGCTGCATCGACACAATCTCGCCCATCGACCCACCCCGCTTAAAACTCCCGAAGTGGTGGTGACCGGGCTCTGTCGACGCGGAGCCGAGCCGCCCTGGTTGGTGCGGCAGAGCATCGCGATCTACGGCGAGTACCTCCTGTTGCGCTCGGCCGCGCTGGTCATCGAAGCCGAGGGCGGGCAATGGCGGGTACCGAGTCAGGTGCCGGAGCTGGTTGCGGCGGTGTATGACGGGAAGCCGTTGAGCGTTCCCCGCGCATGGGTCGAAGCGGAGCATGCCGCGTATGTCGACTATCAGCGCCGTCAGGAGGAGCGCATCGCCAATGCCGAGCCGTTTCGGCTCGCTCGCCGAGGCGAGGAACACTCCGGAACCCTCGAAGGACTCCACGTCGGAGCACATCGCGAAGGTCTGGGGGAACAGCAGTTCCAAGCCCTGGTCCGTGACGGAGCGCCCAGTGTGGAAGTCGCACTCGTCCATGAGGGCGACCGAGGTTACAGCACCTTGTCCGGCCGCAGGCTCGGTGTCAACGGGGATGTCGCCGCGGAACTTTTAGACGAAATCCTCGCGGCGACAGTGCGGCTCCCCCAGAGCTTGACCACATCGGCCGAGGAAAACCTACGTCCGTTGCCGGGATGGCACGGTCATCCGTGGCTTCGACATACCAAAGCGCTCGTGCTCCACAATGGCCGGTCCGACGTCTTGGGCAAGACCGTGACCTACGACAGCACCCTCGGCCTGGTGGTGAACCCGCGGTGAGGAACCGGCAGGGTGGGATTGGGACGGCGGCACAGACGGGCACGTCTCACTGCTGTGGTGGCAATAGCACCCACTGGCCCACGCCGGGGCATGTACGAGCGCTATGCGCGAAGTCGACTCAAAAGGACACCTTTTCCGCAAGGAAACGTAATGTTCAGTACAGGATTAGCGACATTCAGTGAGAGGACGGACGCGTTGTCTCAGCGAGGTGCGCTGCGTGACAGATGAGTACAACTTGCTGACGCAGCCATGGTTGCCGATACGGCATCGGCACAGTGGCGCGCTCGAAGCGGTGGGGATCGCTGAGGCACTACTGCGTTCCCATGAACTCGCCGATCTGGTCGTTGATGTGCCGACCCAGGTTCCGGCGCTGCTGCGACAAGTTCTCCTACCCGTCATGGTCGATGCCCTCGGACCACCGACCACGCGAGAGGGATGGTCGAAACGGTTTGCGGCCGGGCGCTTCACCGACGAAGAGCGTGACCGACTGTCTGAGTATTTCGACCAGTATCGCGATCGATTCGCGCTCTTCCACGACACGCGGCCCTTCGCACAGGTTGCGGGATTGCGAACCCCCAAGGGGGAGACGAAAGGGACCGCGGTTCTGGTGGCCACGGCGGCGTCCGGGAACAACGTCCCGTTGTTCACATCCCGCACCGACGGTGATCCGTTCCCGCTGACGCCGGGGGAGGCTGCGCGGTGGCTGCTGCACACACAGTGTTGGGATACCGCCGCCATCAAAAGCGGCGCTGAAGGCGACCCGAAAGTCAAGGCGGGCAAGACGACCGGGAACCCGACCGGACCACTGGGACAGCTCGGTGTCGTCGTTCCCGTTGGACGCAGTCTGTATGAGACGTTGCTGTTGAACACCCCGGTCCACCCCGAGGACATGTGGGGGGTTCCACAGTGGAAACGCGATCCTCCTTTCGGACCTGAATGGGATACCTATGCCCCGCAGGGCTTGTTGGAGCTGTGGACGTGGCAGTCACGGCGGGTGCGCCTTTCACCGGAGCAAACCGGTGACGGGCAGCGGGTCTGCCGTGTGGTGCTGACCGCGGGCGATCGCATCAGCGTGCTACCGGAGTGGGAACCGCACACGACGTGGACGTCCGTCCCGAATCCCAAGGCAGGTGCCCCCGCGCGACGACCGCGTCGACATGCCCCGGGCAAGGCCATCTGGCAAGGCATGGAGGCACTGCTCGCCGTGGAACGCGAGGAGAAAGGGGAATTCCACACCAGCGATCTGCTCCGCCAGATCAACAGCGCCCGTGTCGACGGTGTGATCGCCGACGACTACCCCCTGCGGGTACAGACTTACGGGCTGCTGTACGGCAACCAGTCCGCTGTGGTGGAAGACATCCTGCACGATGCGATGCCTCTACCCGTGGCCGCGTTACGCGCCGAGGGTGAAGTCTATGACCTGGTGGCCGAAGCGACCGAACAAGCTGAGGAACTCGCGCAGGCTGTCAACAGCCTGTCGGCGGACCTACGGCGCGCGCAGGGGGCGGACCCCATCCCGTGGGACAAGGGGCACCGGCCCGGTGAGCTCGTGTTGCACGCGCTCGACCCGTTGGTGCGTCGACTTCTGGCCGGAATCAGTGCCACGGGCACTGACTTCGACGTGCTGAGTCGGGGCCAGCGCGCGTGGGAGCAGAAGGCGTGGGCCGAGACCATGCGGATCGCCGAACGAGTGCTCGGCACGGCGAGCGCCGGCGCCTTCATCGGCCGCGAGGTCGCCGACAAAGGCAAGAAGGACGGCAAGAAGGTCCTGTACTCGCTGGGTACGGCGGAGCGCGATTTCCGCGCCCGGCTCGCCCGAATCCTTCCTCGGGCCGCCGAACACCGCCGGGAAGCGAAACCGGAGCTGGGCGTCGCATCTTCGGGCGCGTCGACACAAGGGCAGGGGTCATGACCTCCAGACACTGGCACCGCTACGTCACCGCATTGACCCGGAACGAGAAGGAACCGTGGCCTGCGGGCACGGGGCCGGAAGATCTGGCAGCGCTTCGCTCCGGGCTCGGCCGAGAGGCCGGGACGGTTCCGAAGATGTGGCGCTATTACAGCACCGAGATCGACGACGCCGCGGTTCGATGGGGTGACACCGTCCCACCGGAACTCGCCGCTGAACATGCCGCACTCGCTCTGTTCGGGTTGCACCAACGTGCCAAGACCACCCCAATGCACAAAAAGGGCATCCATCCGGCTGCGGCACTGCTGCGTTTGCGCCGCCACACCGACAAGGTCAGTCCCGAGGCACTCGACCGGCGGGTGGCCATTGCCGTCAGTTCCCCGAGTGTCGCCGTCCTCTGCACTCGGCTGCGCGGGTTGGTTGAGCAACTTCGCCTTATCGACCAACCCTGGGACTACGACCTCCTCCACACCGACTTGAAGGACTGGCACTACCCGCACCGTCGCGACCGAGTGCGACGCCGATGGGCGCTCGCCTACCGAACCTGGACCGAAACCGACACCGGTAACCCCGGTGCCTGAGAGCCCGATATTCCAAGGAGTACTCCGTGACCTCTCGGCTTTACGTCGACGTGCACGTGTTGCAGACCGTGCCGCCCGCCAACATCAACCGCGACGACAACGGTGATCCCAAGGAAGCGTACTTCGGTGGCGTGCGCCGTTCCCGGGTGTCCTCTCAGGCGTGGAAACGCGCGACCCGGAAGTACTTCGCCGAGCACAACCCCACCGGATCGGGCGCGGTACGCACCAAGCAAATCGCCTCTCAGCTCGCGAAGCGGCTGGACGATCGTCACAGGATCGGCATGGAACAGGCACAGCGGTTGGCGAACGCGGTCCTGCAGCCGTTGAAGATCAAGCCGGGACGCAAGGCGGGCGAAACCGCTTACCTGCTGTTCTTCGGCTACGAGCAGCTCGACGCCATCATCGACCTCTTCGCCGAGCAGATACCCGAACTGGTGGAACTCGACGACGACACCCTCGCCGAGCGACTCAAGGACGTCGACGTCCAAGGCAGACTCAACCAGGGGCACCCGCTTGACGTCGCGCTGTTCGGCCGTATGGTCGCCGACATCCCCGCTCTCAACGTCGACGCGGCCACCCAAGTCGCCCACGCGTTGTCCACCCACTCCGTCGAGTTGGAAATGGACTACTACACCGCGGTCGATGACGAGAACGAACAGAACACCGGCGCGGGCATGATCGGCACTATCGGGTTCAACTCAGCCACCCTCTACCGCTACGCCACGCTCGGGGTCCACCAGCTTGAGAAGAACCTCGGTGACGCCGAGGCCACTGACGACGGTGCCCGGTTGTTCCTCGACGCCTTCTCCCGTTCGATGCCCACCGGCCACATCAACTCCTACGCCCACCGCACCCGCCCCAGCCTCGTCGCGGTGATCGTCCGGGCGGATCAGCCCGTCAACCTGGTGTCCGCGTTCGAAAAGCCGGTCGCGTTGCGGGACGGTGACACCGAGGGAATCGCCGAGAAGTCCGCGTGCAGGCTTGCCGCCGAGCACGAGCTCGCCGTGCGGCAGTGGGGTGATGAGCCCGTGTTCGCCGGTGCCTGCCACACCTTCGCACCGGATTCCCGAGCAGCTCGCTCCGTGGAACAGGCGTTCGGCCCCAACCACACGTTCGGGGACCTGCTCGATCAACTCCACCGGGCGCTACGGGCTCAGCGGGAGAACGCATGAGCAGTGAGCTCGTCCTGCTACTGCGCCTGGCCGGTCCGCTGCAGTCCTGGGGTGATCGCAGCGTGTTCAACCGCCGCGAAACCCGACCGGAGCCCACCAAGTCCGGTGTGCTCGGGCTTCTCGCGGCAGCGCAAGGCCGGCCGCGCACCCAGTCGCCGGAGGACCTCGCGGAACTACGGTTCGGGGTGCGTGTCGACCAACCGGGCAGCCTGCTGCGCGACTACCACACCGTCAGCGACTATCGCGGTGTTCCACTACGTCAGGCCGGAGTCAACGCCAAGGGGGAGCAGAAGCCCACCTCCCCGGTCAAGACCACACACGTCACCCACCGTTATTACTTGCAGGACGCGGTCTTCGTCGCTGCCGTCGCCGGTCCGGCGCCGGTCATGACTGCGCTGGCCGAGGCGGTTCGCCGTCCCGCCTACCCCTTGGCGTTGGGGCGGCGTTCGTGTCCACCGACCCAACCGCTCGTCCTGAAACTCGACGAACGCGACATGGAGACGGCACTGACCGAATACCCATGGCAGGCCGACCACGCCACCCGGCAACGTCTCCGCCGACGACACAACGGAGAACTACCACCACGGGTCGATCTCTCGGCGACGCTGGAGGACCCCGAAGGAACGGACGTCGCACAGGACGTCCCGTTGTCCTTCGCTCCCGGCCAGCGCCGCTTCGCCACTCGCCGGGTCCGGCACACCTGGTTGACCACACCGACCGAGGCCACGAAAACTTCTTCGACACCCACAACTCCTCACGATCCCTTCGCCCTCCTGGGCTGGTGACCGCATGCCTTTTCTCTCCCGAATCCGCATCAACCCTTTCCGCCAAAAAAGCCGAGAACTACTCGCCAACCCGCACAAAACACACGGCGCCGTACTGGCCGGGCTGCCCGACCCCGAAGCCGAACGCCCGCTGTGGCGCTGGGACACCGGGCGGGAGCGCAGACCGTATCTGCTCGTGCTCACCCACACCGTTGCGGACTGGGCTCACCTTGTCGAACAGTGCGGTTGGCCCGCAGCCGACGGCGACCACGTCATCACACGCGACTACACGCCACTGATACGCCAGCTCGGCGAGGGCCGCGAATTCGCCTTCCGGGTCACCGCAAACCCCGTCCAGAACGTTCCCGCTCCCGCCCAGGAATCGACACCGGAGCCCTCGGCGAAGCCCGGCCGCGCCGTCCGTAAGGGGCACCGCACAGCCGCGCATCAACAACGCTGGTTCCTCGAACGTGCCGAGCGATGGGGATTCCAGGTTCCCCCGGCGCTGCTCGACGACCCCGAAGCCGACGACGTGCCCGACATGCGGATCACCCAACGACAGCGACTGTCCTTCGCGAAGAGGAAAGGCGGGAAACCGGTCATCCTGACCACCGCGACGTTCGAAGGGCGGCTGCGGATCACCGACTCGGAGCTGTTCACCCGAACACTGCTCCGAGGGCTCGGCCCCGCGAAGGCCTACGGTTGTGGTCTGCTCACGCTCGCTCCCCTCCCGGCGACCGCGCGGGGGTGAGCGTGGCCGATATCTGGTGGAAAGCCCACCCCCACGACCTGCACCGGCTCACGGACCGTGTCTCGAGCGTCTACATCGAACGCAGTCACCTCGATCGCGCGGAGAACGCGATCGCCATCATCAACCGTCGTGAGACCGTGCGGCTTCCCGCCGCACTCGTCGCCGTGGTGCTGCTCGGGCCGGGAACCCGTGTCACCCACGGCGCGATGCAGTTGCTCGCGGACTCGGGCACGGCGGTGTGCTGGGTCGGCGAACAAGGCGTCAGGATGTATGCCGCGGGGCTCGGCCCCAGCCGGGGCGCGGCGCTGCTCCAGCGACAAGCGTATTTGGTCAGTCGCACCACAACGCGGCTGGAGGTGGCCCGGGCCATGTATGCCATGCGGTTTCCCGGCGAAGACGTCTCCACGCTCACCATGCAGCAGCTACGCGGCCGGGAAGGCGCACGCGTCCGCAAGGTCTATCGGCAACAGGCGCGACAACACGGCGTGCCCTGGAACGGACGTGCCTACAAGGCAGGGGACGCCTTCGCGGTCGGCGATGACCTCAATCGCCTGTTGTCCGCCGCCAACGCCGCTCTCTACGGCATTTGCCACGCCGTCATCGTGGGGCTGGGAGCCAGCCCCGGTCTCGGGTTCATCCACACCGGCTCGGCGACCTCCTTCGTGATGGACATCGCCGACCTGTACAAAGCCGAATACACCATCCCGCTGGCCTTCCAGCTCGCAGCGCGAGGTCTCCTTGAGGAACGTGACGCCCGAACCGCACTGCGCGACCGTATCGCCGGTACCGGCCTGCTCCCGCGCATCATCAAGGACGTCAAGACACTACTGGCACCCGAAGGGGTCGACCTGCCCGATCCGGAGGTGAACCTGCTCTGGGACGAGCGAGGGAATCCCGTCCCCGGCGGGGTGAACTGGTCCGATGACTTCGATTTCCCGGTTGTCGACCCCAGCATGGACCAAACCCACATCTCTGTGATCGGTCCCGAATTCGACACACCCACCACAGAGGCCGGGGAGTCATGACCGTCATCGTGCTCATCGCTGCCCCCGAGGGCCTCCGTGGCCACCTCACCCGGTGGATGGTCGAAGTCCACGCGGGCGTCTTCGTGGGCAACCCCAGCCGGCGAGTCCGGGACCGGCTCTGGGAGCTGTTGGCAACCCGAATAGCCGACGGCCAAGCCATCCTCGTGGAATCGGCCGACAACGAACAAGGCTGGGCCGTCCGCACCGCAGGAACCGACCGTTGGCGGCCCACCGACTTCGACGGACTCATCCTCTCAGCCCGGCCCCGCCGCCACTGACTTCCCGGAGGAAAGCGAGGTGCGAACCCCACCCTGTCGCATCATGCAGCCATGAACGTACTGAATGAAATTAACGGCTTGCCTCGTTAAAATCCCAGCTCAACAAGTGTCGGCCCCGCGCACGCGGGGATGGTCCGTTGCGCGAGCAGATCGACGCGGCATTCCCGAAGTCGGCCTCGCGCACGCGGGGATGGTCCCCCTCTCCTTCACGCCGGGGGCCGACATGTCGAGTCGGTCCTGCGCACGCGGATGGTCCTGCACCGGTTTCGTCCTCGCGAAGCTGCGTGCGCATGGACGTCACTGCTTGCGACGTCCTCGTATCGCCGTCGCGCTCACCTGTCAGCCGGTGCCTGCGACGCCGCTGAGCTTCAATCACCGCATGGTTCGCTTCTACCTCGACGAACTCGCTCATTAAAGGAAGGTCGGCATCCGGCGGGCAGATCAACAATGCTCCGCTGCCGTCACCCACACTCCGCTGTTCGTCCGCGGCGCTTATGGCGGTGTCGAAGACAGCCGTCGAGGTTGTCGGACTGATTCTCGCCCGTGGACCCCGGAACCGGGACATTGCCGGAACACGGTCGCTTCCGGACTGGCCGTCACGCCGTTGTTCCCGGCGGATAAAGGCGAGAAGCTGGTCGAGCAGCCAGCTTCGAGACCGTCACTTTCCTCGCGGGCCCCACCTGCGGGGTCAACAGTCAGGCGACCTTCGCCAACGACGGCATGGCAAGGGGCTGAGAAGCTGCGCACTGTCACCAGGTAAGAGCGACGGCTGCCGTGGCGGTGGCGTCGAGGACCGCTGGGGAGGGATCGCCACGGAGAGGCTCGGTCTCAGCGAAGATCACCGATGGCCCCTTGGTTTTCGAGTCGTAGTGGTATCCGGTGAACGGTACGAGGGGCGCGATCGGGCGGATGTCGCCGGTGCCGTGCTCGTCGATGAGGTCCTTGAACTTTCGAGCTTGCGACGTGCGTCGCATGGTCACCTTGGACACGGCCACCAGCATCTCGTTACCCGCCTCGTCGGTGACCGGGTATTGCCAGCGTTCCAGCTTGCGACAGGGCGTGGTGAGGAAGAACTCCTGTACTTGCCCGAAGCTGAAGGTCACACACTCGACGGCTTCTTCGTGACGTTCTCGACCTTTGCGCATCCGCAGTTGTTTCCAGGCGCGCTGGGAGTGGCCCTGGCGAGCGGTCCGCTTCGCTTTGGGGAGCTGGGACTGGATGTTGCGGACCACGACGGACTCGGCCGCGGACAAGCCGGCGGAGCTGCTCGCCGACCCACCCACCGTGGACAAACCACCGAACCCGCCCGAAGCGCTGAGCGCCACGGTGGTGCCGACCGCCACGGCAGCTACCGTTCTTCGCCCCTTTCCATTGACTAAAATTTTCCTTCCATCAGATAAAGTCACCCACCTCTGTTCGGACATCATCCTCCTCCCATCGATCTGGCGAGGATTCTTGATCAATTGACCCGACGCCGTGAGGAAACGGGGACAACGCCCCCGAATGGATGAGCAGGAGACAGAGAGAAGCGGAGATGACTGTCAGGAGCAACATCCAACGGTGTGGGTGTTGACGAGTCGACCGGATGCGTGCGATGGGAGATCAACGACTCGCCGATTCTGTGAAGCGAGCACGGCATCGGTTACAGGATGAAGTCTGCCGCTATTGCGCAGCTTTGAATGCGTGAGAACTGGACTCAGTGGCCACCGATGAGCTGCGGCGGTGGCTCAACCGGCGAATACGGGACCCCGCCGGTTGAGCCGATGAGACGAAAGCCACGGGTCCGCAACTTTCCGATTCATGGACCGGCCGTCTTGAGGAGACATCGTGGTTCCGAACCGAGCTTGGCTATCAGCCCTCCGGTTGGCACCGAGGGCAGCTCGGGTCAGGGAGTAGACGCATGGCGAGCACGGTTCCATCCGGATGGATCGACACCGGGCCACCCCAAGACTCGTTCGCGGAAGGACTGGGCCACGAGGAGCGGCGGTCGTAGATTTCGCGACGGTACTGTTCCAGCCGACCTTTGACCAGTAGGTTGAACAGGTCTTTCGCCACGCCGGAGAACGCCTCAACCCTGACGCCGTTCAATCGGAAGACATGGTCGGTTCCGGCGAATTCGATGCCACAGAGGGTGTGTTCCACATCCTGCACGCTGCCGGAGCCTGCGTGGGCGAATCCCTCGAAATGCTGCTTCCCTTGGCGTTTGGTCAGGTATTGGGCGGTTGCTTCGCTGTTACCCGCGAAGGCCGTCACTCCAGCTGCAGCCGTGCGTGCGAGTACACGCCCAAACCATCCGTATCGTTCCGGCGTGACGTGGAAACCGAAGGAATGAGGCAGGGATTCCTCTACTTCGGAGGGAACTTGTAGCCGGGGAAAGTAGTTCTCGTCACTGAGTTCCTTGTCCAAGTCACCCGGCTTGACGTGCTCCCTTTTCAGCCACCCACCACCTCCTTGTGCACACAACGCATGAACGGTGACATAACCTTCCGGCGGAATTTCAGTGCTGAAGATAAGAACCGGAGTCTCGTTCCAAGGTCCAATATGGACCATCTCCACGTGCGCTGACGCGGAAGCGAGTTGACTTTGAGATTGTTTGATGTCGCCGTGGTTTCCTTTGCAGGAGATCGGGAACACCAAGGAATGCTTCCCTGGTTTCCACAGCTCGGCGAAGTACTGCGGTTTGTACGTGCCTAACTTGCTCCATCCCGCCTGCAGGACCGTGTCCGCAGGCACGATCGAGACGAAGCGATCGGGATAGCGGTCTTTCAGGAATCGCCGGGCTGTTGCCAGGGCAAATCCGGTACCGAGCTCACGAGACTGGATAGCCTTGTAGTACTCCGCTGTCGCCTTGCCCTCCTCGGACAAATGCATGAAGGTACCACTGTCACCGGTCAGTGCCTGACTGTACTTCAATGCCCCCCAATGTTCGGCGAGTCCGCGTGCCGCTCCTCGCCTTGCAAGCCCGATAGCCCGGCCGAGCACATGTAGCACTTCCCAGGGGGTGATCGCAATGGACTGAAGTTCGGGTAAGGGCCGCAATCCCGGTTTCCGGCGTAGAGTGTTGTCCTTGTCCTTATCGGATTTCTCCGCTTGCTTCTTCGCGCGCTCCTCGTCTTCCTTCTCCGCAGCCTTGGCTACGTCGCCTACCAGTTCGGAATCGGAGTGTACGGAGAAATTCGACTCACGGATGAGATCCTGCAGCACTTCCTCTGCCGGTTTCAGCACTGTTCCCCCAGATACACGACAACCATGCCTCGGCCTCACATGATCTCTACCGCGATGCAACGTTACGGCCTTGATCACACGTGCACATCCGCGCAATGAGTGATGTGGTCCGGAATCTTTCACACGCATGGATCAACCGAACCTATTGACAAGCTTTTCGAAGCTGGCGCAGTTCCGCTTGAGAATTAAAAGGGGGCCGTGCCGATGACTTCCCAGTCGGAAATCCTCGGCGTTCACTCAGTCCCGGCTGTTCGTGACGTGCAGCAGACGGGCCACGGCGTGCTCGAAGGGAATGACTTCCTGCTCGATTCGCCGGAACGGGGTGGGACCCGCGGTCGCGATGGTGTCGTAGGCGAGGCGTTCGGCCTCGGTCAGGTGCGGCGGGACCTCCGCCGACGATGTCAGGGGACGACCGTGTTTGTCGTGGTTGACGCCGTGCTCGGCATAGCGGTGGAGGTCGGTGTCGTCCATGAGGATCGAACTGACCGATTTCGGAGGAGCCCCGTCCGGTGTGGGCTCGGCCAGCGCGGCACGGAATCGGTCGAGGATCGCGTACCCGTCCGTGTCGATGTCGCCCCAGTAGACGACGTGTTCGGCGGCCCGGAGCCAGGGCACCTCCGCGAGGAGGGCGGCCGCGGCCTTGCCACCACCCTCGACCACGATCGTGTCGCGTACCTGCGGGAACCGGAGGCGGCAGTCGCGGTTCTCCACGACGAGCACGACACGGGGTCGATAGGCGATCTCGTGCACGTCTCCGGTGGTCCAGGCGTCGTGTCTGCGACGGCCGGACGCCAAGTAACCGGGATCGACGTAGGTCAGGTGCACGACCGCCGGTCGAGGCCGTACCTCCGCGCGGACGTCTCTTCCGGAGACCTCGCGTAACAGCGCGCCGTGGGAGTCGAGCCACTTGGTGTGCATTCCCCGGATCGGGAGCTGCCGCAGGGTCCACGCGCTGAGGTCAGGGTGCTGACGCAGCCAGTCCACCGCGCGAAGCAGCACTCCCACGTCGTGCGCCTGAAGCCGGTGGACCGCGCGGAGCGTGGCCGGGGTGAGCACCGCATCGACGGACCGCAGCGCCGAGGCGAGCTGGCGAGCCCGTTCGACATCCACAGTGGGCGGTTCGGCACCGAACTCGGCGAGGAACGCGACGCCGCCGTCGAGATCCGCGACGAGCCTGGCGGGGAAGTCACCGGCGACTCCTCGAATGCTGAGCGTGCGATGAACCAGGCACACGCCGTGGGGGAGTCGGTCGGCGACGTCACGCCAGCGCATGCGCCACTCGTGCCAGACGCCGTATCCCAGCCTCTCCACGGCTTTTCCCGTTGTCACGCCGGGACGTAGCGGCACGGAGAAGATGACTGTCTCGCCGCCATTCACGCCCGTGCACACGGCTTCCGCCCACTTCCGATCGATTCTGCGGCGGAGCTCCGCGCACGCATCCTCCGGGGTGACGAGCGTGTTCATGCGTCCGGAACCCCCACCAAGGGCTTCGCCCACGACCGGCCCTCGGAGTTTTTGAGGATCAGGTACTCCGCGTCGATGATCAGCTGGAAGCCGAGCCCGCGCCACGCGCCGATGGCGCGGCCGGTGAAGCGCGCGTCGGCCTTGATCAGCGCCTCGTCGAGGAAGACCGGGGCGTAGCGGGGGCGGGTGGCGCCCGCATCACCCAACTGGTAGCGCAACGCGGCGCCGACGATGAACGCGATCAGTTCCTGCGACTCGCCGCCGGACTTCTCCCCGATGTGGTCGTACACGGCCACGTGGTTGCCGTCGAGGTCGCACTTCTCGGCGCTGATCCGCACATGGTTGCGGACGTCGATCAGGTCGGCGAAATCGGGGGCCGTGCGGCGGATCCGGTCGATCACCTTGGCCATGCGGTGATACGCGCGTTCCCGCTCGGCGTCCGTGGTCGCGCTGTCGATGAGGGCGCGGACGTCACGCAACTCCTTGCGGAACCGGGCGCGGACCGCGGAGTGGCTCTCCTGCGGATCGATGCGCAACCGGTGGTTGTCATCGGCGAACGGCAGCTCGGCGAGGATGCGGTTGACCGGGTCGATGCGGTCGCGGATCTCGCGGACCGCGGCGGCCAGCTCACTGTCCAAGGCGGTGAGGTCGTTGCCGGACAACTTCAGCAGGCTGTCGCGCCATTCGGCCTCCAACTCGTGCAGGCCGCTGGTCTCCAGGTCGGTGAGAATGCGGTCGAAGTCGCGATACGAGGCGTCCGGATCGGTGCCGAGGTTCGGGTTCGGCCAGCGTTCGAGGAACGTCGAGAACGTGTCCTCCAACGCCTTCCTCGACCGAGCGATCGTCTCGGTCGCCGCGCGTCGGTCGGTGACGAGTCGGTCGGTGGCGCGTTTCACCGCCGCGTCGAACTCCGCCAGCTCCGTCATCGGGCCGTCGTCCGAGGCACCCGAGAACAGCTCCTCCAGATACTCCCGGTGTTCCGGAAGCACGACCGTGCCCGTCCGCACGGCCACATCGAGCGCGGTTTGGGCGCGGTCGACCTCGTCGACGATCGACGCCCACGCCTCGGCGAGTTCCTTCTCGGTCTTCTTCTGCTCACCGACCCGCTCGGTGAGTTCCTTGGCCCGCCGCCTCAGCTCCTCGACCTGTTCCTGCAACTGGTCGATCTTCGGGTTGCCCGCGCGGACCTCCTCGACGAGGAGGTTCCAATGCTCTCGTTCCGCCTGGAGCGAGGCGACGTCCACCTGGTCCCACGACAACTCCGTCACGGCCCGGTAGGCCGCCCGTCGGGCCTCGAACGAGTTGAGCTCCTCCTCCGCCCGCGACACCCACGCGGCGGCCTCCTCCAGGCGTCGGCGCGCCAGGTCGATCCGGTGGTCGAGGTCGGCGAGCAGCCTGTCGTTGGTGAAGCCGAGCACGTTGGCGCGGCC
>SMEK01000469.1_pt1 | contig 15687 bp, 14 predicted proteins | sample 2456371 | NCBI WGS metagenome assembly SMEK01 (sample SAMN10132590, study PRJNA489261) | soil metagenome | isolation source: day1 antibiotic-loamy sand soil ammended with composted manure from dairy... | place: USA | collected 2015-04-01
AAAAAGGCTGTGTAAAAAGTGCTATGCTTTTTATACAGCCTAAGTGTTTTCATAAATTAAGTTTGGACGAAAAAAGATCAATTGTTTTAATAACAATTGATCTTTTTATTTTAGTTAGCTTGAGCTAATTTTTTAGCAAGGCGTGATTTTTTACGGCTTGCAGCATTTTTATGAATGATTCCTTTGCTTACTCCTTTATCAAGAGCTCTTGTAGCTTGAATCACTAATTCTTGAGCGTTTTCAGCACCGCTTGCGATTGCTTGTTCAGCTTTTTTAACAGCAGTACGCATTGCTGATTTAGCTTGAGCGTTTGCAACGTTTGCTTTTTTCGTAGTTTTTACACGTTTAATTGCTGATTTAATATTTGGCATTTTTTAAAACATTATACAAAAGGTAATCTATATTTGCAATACATAAATGCAAAGAATATTTACTTGACAGATTGAACATGATAGAGAAGAGGTGATAAAAATGCAAGAAATTATCTGGAATAGAACCGATTTAATTGATGAAACAGAAGAGGTTGTTCAACATCAAACGAAACAACAAAAAGAGAAACTAGATGATACAGAAGGAGTCAAATTTGAAGAATTTTACGAAAATCGAGTAAAAGTGACAAAGGTGACCGTCAATCAAGAAGGAGCTAAAGAGATTGGAAAAAAAGAAGGGCAATATTTTACCTTAACTGTTCCAACATTGAATATTGACGATCACGATGGTATGAAGCAGTTGGAAAAAGCATTTGTTAAATATATCGATGAAATTCATCAAAATATTAAGTTAACAAAGAAGAGTAAAATATTAGTAATTGGACTCGGCAATAAGACAATCACACCTGATGCGATAGGCCCGTTTACTATTGATGCAATGCAATCAAGACAGTTAGAAGAACATAATGAACAATTTATTTTATATGCTCCGGGTGTAACTGGGCAGACGGGGTTTGAAACGAGTGATTTTGTACTTGCATTAGCAGAAAAAATTCAACCCGATTTAGTTATCGCCATCGATGCTTTAGCAACGAGAGGAACAGCTAGATTATGTAAAACAATCCAAATAACTAATACCGGAATTCATCCAGGGTCAGGTGTCGGAAATCAGCGGGCAGAAATATCAAAAGAAGTGTTAGGTATTCCTGTAACCGCAATCGGTGTTCCAACGGTCGTTGATGCTACGGTTATTATTGCTGATGCGGTAGATAAGGTATTTCGTTCCATTGCGACAAAAATTCAAGAGAAAGACAAGCCTTCTGGCAAACTTTCTGTCACATCTTGGACATCGGATTCAAATTCAGATGTCGATTTAAATGTTGTTCGACCGATTTTTGGAGAATGGTCGACTTGGTCAAAGGCTGAACGAAGGCAACTATTTGAGGAAGTATTGTTATCTGGTTCGCAAAGACTTATTGTTACGCCGAAAGAAGTCGACATTTGGATGACGAAGTATTCGGTATTGATTAGCAATGGTTTATTTAATTGGGTAGAAGATAGATTGAACTAGTTCTAAAAATTCTCTTTCTTCCATATCGTAGTGGAAGGAGAGGATGCTATGATTAAAAAAATTCAAGGATTTGTACTGTTATTGCTTTTCTTTTTCTTGTTACCAATCATTACAGGACTATTACCTTTTCCAAACAACGAGAAATTTGTTCCTGCCACACCAGAAGAAAAGATAGTCTATGCATCGAATGATTTAGTAGTATCTGATGTTGTGCCTCCAAAAGATCCTTTTAAAGTGTTGCTCGTGTTTACCCATTCCCATGAAACGTATAAGCCTTTCGTGGAGAATGAAAAGGGAATGGTCGCTGTATACGATGATCATTCAAATTTATTTTCCATGCAAAGTTTGTTTGAAGATTATTTTCGGTTAAATGGAATTTCTGCGACAACTCTTGATGTAGATGTAATGAATGTCATGAAGCAGAATGGCAAAGCTTTTCATGAGGCTTATAAAACAGCTAGGCCATATATTGCCGAAGAATTAAAATCAAATCATTATGATTTGATTTTGGATATTCATCGAGATTCTACTTCTCGAAATAAAACAACGATTGTTCATAAAAATGTTTCCTATGCGAAAGTAGCTTTTGTTATTGGTGCAGAAAATCCAAATTATAAATCTAATAAAACGCTTGCTCAAGCCTTAAGTGATTCAATGAATCAAATTATACCAAATATTTCAAGAGGTATTATTGAGAAAAAAGGCAGCGGTGTGGATGGGGTATATAATCAAGATTTGGCAAAAGAAATGATATTAGTGGAGATTGGTGGCATTGATAATACAGAAGATGAAGTTTATCGTACTGTTGCCGTAATGGCGCAAGCGGTGGCGAATAGTATTGCAAAACAATAAATTTATATTTGCAAGTAGCGTTTAAGAGAATGACTTTTAAACGCTATTTTTTATTTTCACAAGGCAATTATGATTATTTTATAGAATAAGAATAAAGATTCCCTTTATTTGCTTATCTTGTTTATTATTGTGCTTACGCCATACTTCATAGTATAATTCAACTTAGTTTATTGTAACTTTGTAAAATCATGTTGAAAAACAACACAAAATAGCAGTATATAGTGAAAGGTGAAAAGCCTCCTGCGAAAACCAAATGACTTTGGTTAGATTCAAATCGCATGGAGGCATTTGTTAGGAGTGGAAATATGAATCGTGAAGAACGCTTAAAACGACAAGAACGCATTAGAAACTTTTCAATAATAGCTCATATTGACCATGGAAAATCTACATTAGCGGATCGCATTTTGGAAAAAACGAAAGCTTTAACAGAGCGAGAAATGAAAGAACAGCTACTAGATTCGATGGATATAGAACGAGAACGTGGAATTACAATTAAATTAAACGCTGTTCAGTTAAAGTATCAAGCAAAAGATGGGGAAATTTATATCTTCCATTTAATCGACACTCCAGGACACGTCGATTTTACTTATGAAGTGTCAAGAAGTTTAGCTGCATGTGAAGGAGCCATTTTAGTTGTAGATGCTGCGCAAGGAATTGAAGCGCAAACACTAGCAAACGTTTATTTAGCGTTAGATAATGATTTAGAAATATTGCCGGTAATAAATAAAATCGATTTACCTGCAGCTGATCCAGAAAGAGTTCGCAATGAAATTGAAGATGTGATTGGTCTCGATGCGGAAGATGCGGTGTTAGCGAGTGCAAAAGCAGGCATCGGTATTGATGAGCTTTTGGAGCAAATTGTTGAAAAAGTACCTGCTCCATCAGGAGATCCAGATGCACCTCTGCAAGCATTAATCTTCGACTCATTATATGATGCTTATAAAGGTGTTATTGTTTCTGTAAGAATCGTAAACGGAACAGTAAAACCTGGAGATAAAATTCGATTTATGGCAACAAATGCGGAATATGAAGTGGTAGAAGTAGGTGTACATACGCCGAGAGTGACTCCTGTTGAAGAGTTGACGGTTGGTGATGTAGGTTACATTACTGCTTCAATTAAGAATATTCATGACACGAATGTGGGGGATACAATCACCCATGCGGATCGTCCGGCGAAAGAACCTTTGCCAGGTTATCGAAAGCTAAATCCAATGGTATTTTGCGGCCTTTATCCAATCGATACAGCAAAATACAACGATTTACGAGACGCATTAGAAAAACTTGCACTAAATGATTCTGCATTACAATTTGAACCTGAGACATCTCAAGCATTAGGTTTTGGGTTCCGCTGTGGTTTCTTAGGTTTATTGCATATGGAAATTGTGCAAGAACGCTTAGAAAGAGAGTTCCAGCTTGACCTTATTACGACAGCTCCATCTGTTATTTATGAAGTGGAATTAACGGATGGTTCAAAAGTTAGGGTGGATAACCCTTCCATGATGCCAGCACCACAAAAAATAAACCAAGTGTTAGAACCATATGTCAAAGCAACCATTATGGTGCCAAACGATTATGTTGGTGCGGTAATGGAATTATGCCAAAAAAAGCGTGGCACATTTATCAACATGGATTACATTGATTCAACACGAGTGAGCATCTTTTATGAAATGCCACTTTCAGAAATCGTTTATGATTTCTTCGATCACTTAAAATCGAATACAAAAGGTTATGCTTCATTCGATTATGAGTTAATTGGTTATAAACCTTCGAAACTTGTGAAAATGGATATTTTAATCAATGGTGATCAAGTCGACGCATTAAGCTTCATTGTACATCGTGATTTTGCGTACGAAAGAGGAAAAGTCATTGTTGAAAAATTAAAAGATATTATTCCGCGTCAACAATTCGAAGTACCTGTACAGGCGGCTATTGGAACAAAAATTATTGCCCGCTCTACAATTAAAGCAATACGTAAAAATGTGTTAGCGAAATGTTATGGAGGAGACATTTCCAGAAAACGTAAACTTCTTGAGAAACAAAAAGAAGGTAAGAAGCGCATGAAGCAAGTAGGATCTGTTGAGATTCCGCAAGAAGCGTTCATGGCAGTATTAAAAATGGATGACGAAAAGAACTGAGTTAAACAAAAATTTGGAAAAGCCATTCGGTAGTCGGATGGCTTTTTATTTGTTACATTGAATTTTATGATTGAAACGGTACAATAGTAAGATAAATAGTGTTAAAGAAAGAAGGGATAGAATGGTTCGAGGAGTTTACATCCATATTCCTTTCTGTCATCAAATATGCAATTACTGTGATTTTAATAAAGTGTTTTTTCACAATCAGCCAGTAGATGAATATATTGAAGCAGTTGGGAAAGAGATTGCAATGGCTGTAAATAATATGCCGGAGCAATTTGAAAATATAGAAACAATCTACTTAGGTGGAGGTACACCAACAGCATTATCTCCTAATCAAATCAGCCGTTTGCTAGAATTAATTGCAAAACATTTAAACATTGATGTAATAGAATTCACTGCTGAAGCTAATCCAGATGAATTAACAATAGAAAAATTAAAAGCATTGAAAAATGGTGGGGTCAACCGTTTAAGTTTAGGGGTTCAATCATTTGATCAACAACTTCTTCAAAAACTAGGGAGAACACATACCAATGATGATGTTTATAAAGCAATTGACAATGCGATTGCTGTTGGTTTTCAGAACATTAACATTGATTTAATGTACGGGCTACCTGGACAGTCAATTGAACTGTGGGAAGATACTTTAGAAAAAGCTCTTCTACTAAACTTGCCTCATTATTCTGCATATTCATTAATTGTGGAACCAAAGACTATTTTTTACATTCAGTTTTCAAAAGGAATGTTGCATTTGCCACCTGAAGAACAGGAAGCGAAAATGTATGATTTGTTGATGGAGCGTATGGAGGATAGCGGCCTTTCTCAATACGAAATTAGTAATTTTGCAAAGGAAGGTTTTCAATCGCTTCACAATAAAATTTATTGGGATAACGACGAATATGCAGGCTTCGGTGCTGGTGCCCATGGGTATATGAATGGCATTCGCTACTCCAATTATGGACCTATCAAAAAATATTTACAATCCATCCATATGGGACAGCTGCCAATTCTTCATCGCCATCAAGTTTCGATTAACGAAAAATGTGAAGAAGAAATGTTTCTCGGATTACGAAAAAATGAAGGAGTTTCGTACCAACAGTTTGAAAAGAAAATAGGATTTTCGTTAAATGAAAAATATGGTGAGATTATAAGCAAACTGATGGATGAAGGGTTAGTGATGGAAGAGGAAGGTCGAGTAAAACTAACAAGAAAAGGTCGTTTTTTAGGAAATGAAGTGTTTCAACAATTTTTATTGTACGAGTAGGTTATTTCGTTGACACTAATTCATAGTTTTGTTAATTTAATTATAGTATTAGCACTCTCTTTTTATGAGTGCTAACAGAGGTGGTTTCAATGTTAACTGATCGTCAATTACAAATATTGCAAGTAATCGTTGATGATTTTGTGATATCAGCTCAGCCTGTTGGATCACGTCAAATTTCCAAGAAAAAAGGAATTAATTACTCACCTGCCACAATTCGAAATGAAATGGCAGATTTAGAGGAGCTTGGGTATTTAGAAAAGACACATGTTTCTTCTGGACGTATTCCTTCAGAAAAAGGATATCGTTATTACGTAGATCACCTACTGCAACCGAAACGTATGTCTGTTCATGAAATAAATTTAATACAATCCATTTTTGAAAAACAAAAGGTTGAAATTGAACAAATCATACGTGAATCAGCAAGCATTTTATCCGAATTAACATCTTATACAGCGATTCTACTTGGTCCAAATGTAACGGATCATCGGGTTAAACGCTTTCAAATTATACCTCTTTCAAAACAAACAGCTGTTGCGATTATCGTAACAGATATGGGTCATGTAGAAAACCAAGTTATAGCATTACCTGAAGGTTTTGATGCTTCCGATATTGAAAAAACAGTTAACATTCTTAATGAAAGGTTAATTGGTGTACCGTTAATTCATTTGCAAAGTAAATTAGAAAAAGAAACATATGAAGTATTAAAACAACATGTTCATATGGCTGATTCCCTCATTCTTTCGTTAATAAAAGTTGCATCTGTGGAAAATGATAGTAAAATTTACTTTGGCGGAAAAACAAATATGCTGAATCAGCCGGAATTTCATGATTTAAATAAAGTCCGCCAGTTGATGGAATTAATGGATAAGAAAAACCAAGTAATTTCACTGTTTCAGCCAGTGAAACAGGGCATTACGATTCGAATCGGGTCTGAAAACAATCATATTGCAGTCGAAAACTGCAGTGTAATTACCGCTTCCTATACTGCTGGTGAAGAGCAGAGCGGAGCCATTGCCATTATCGGGCCAACGCGAATGGACTATAAGCGGGTCGTGACGTTACTTGACATTGTAAGAAGAGGATTATCAAGAACTTTTTCGGAAAAATTGAATGATGGACAGTAAGGAGGATTATCAGTGTCCGAAACAACAGAAAACAAAGACCAACTAGAAGAAACAGTTGAAAACGGAGAAACAAAACAAACATTCAAAGAAGAAGCAACTTTCTCGAATTCAGAAGAATTAATAGACGAGGAAGTCGTGAATGTAGAAGAAGATACATCGGCTGATGAAAGTTCACAAGCAGAACTATCAGTAGAAGAATATAAAACAAAAATAGCCGAGTTAGAAGCAAAATTAGCAGAAGAAGAAAATCGTTATTTAAGATTAAGAGCAGATTTTGAAAATTTGCGTCGCCGTAGTCAGCTCGACCTGCAAGCGGCAGAAAAATATCGTGCTCAAAGCTTATTAACAGATTTATTACCGATTATTGATAACTTCGAAAGGGCACTTCAAGTAAAAGTTACTTCTGAAGATGCTCAATCACTATATAAAGGAATTGAAATGGTTTATAATGCCCTCATAGATGCGACGAAAAAAGAAGGGCTAGAAGTGATTCCGGCTGTCGGTGAACCATTTGATCCAAATGTTCATCAGGCTGTAATGCAAGAATCAGATTCAGAAAAAGAATCTGGTATTGTCTTGAAGGAATTACAAAAAGGCTATAAATTGAAAGATCGCGTATTAAGACCTTCCATGGTTTCAGTAAATGAATAATTGAAATTTGAATGAAATTTGTGTGTGAAATAGGAGGCAAAATTCAATATGAGTAAAATTATTGGTATCGACTTAGGAACAACTAACTCTTGTGTAGCTGTATTAGAAGGTGGAGAACCAAAAATCATTCCTAACCCAGAAGGAAATCGTACAACTCCATCTGCTGTTTCATTTAAAAATGGAGAGCGTCAAGTAGGGGAAGTGGCAAAACGCCAAGCAATAACAAACCCAAATACAATTCTCTCTATTAAGTCTCACATGGGGACTGATTATAAAGTAAAGATTGAGGATAAAGAATACACTCCTCAAGAAATCTCTGCAATGATTTTACAATATTTGAAAAGCTATGCCGAAGACTATTTAGGAGAAAAAGTAACAAAAGCTGTCATTACAGTACCAGCTTATTTCAACGACGCACAACGTCAGGCGACAAAAGATGCTGGACGAATTGCGGGTCTTGAAGTAGAGCGTATCATTAACGAACCTACTGCTGCAGCTCTTGCATATGGTTTAGATAAATTAGATGAAGACCAAAAAATCTTAGTATTCGACCTTGGTGGAGGTACATTCGACGTATCCATTCTTGAACTTGGTGATGGTGTATTCGAAGTGCTTGCTACTGCAGGTGATAATAAACTTGGTGGAGACGATTTTGACAAAAAAATTATTGACTATTTAGTTGAAGAATTTAAAAAGGAACATGGCATTGACTTATCTAAAGACAAAATGGCAATGCAACGTTTAAAAGATGCTGCTGAAAAAGCGAAAAAAGATTTATCTGGCGTTACTTCTACACAAATTTCATTACCGTTCATCACAGCTGGCCCAGAAGGTCCTCTACACCTTGAAATGTCATTGACACGTGCGAAATTCGAAGAGTTAACAAAAGACTTAGTAGAACGCACAATGGGCCCTGTGCGTCAAGCACTTTCTGATGCTGGACTTTCTGCATCTGATATCGATAAAGTAATCCTTGTTGGTGGATCTACTCGTATTCCTGCTGTACAAGAAGCAGTTAAACGTGAAACAGGTCATGAACCACATAAAGGGGTAAACCCAGACGAAGTGGTAGCAATGGGAGCTGCTATCCAAGGTGGCGTAATCTCTGGTGACGTGAAAGATATCGTATTGTTGGACGTAACTCCGCTTTCATTAGGTATTGAAACAATGGGTGGAGTATTTACGAAATTAATTGAACGCAACACAACAATTCCAACATCAAAATCACAAATTTTCACTACTGCTGCAGATAACCAACCAGCTGTGGACATTCACGTTTTACAAGGAGAACGTCCAATGGCAGCAGATAACAAAACATTAGGTCGATTCCAATTAACAGATATTCCACCAGCTCCACGTGGTGTACCACAAATTGAAGTAACATTTGATATCGACAAAAACGGTATTGTGTCTGTTAAAGCAAAAGATCTTGGCACTGGCAAAGAGCAAAAAATTGTTATTCAATCGAACTCTGGTTTATCAGAAGAAGAAATTCAACGCATGATTAAAGAAGCAGAAGAGAACGCTGAAGCGGATGCAAAGCGTAAAGAAGAAGCAGACCTTCGAAATGAAGCAGACCAATTAGTGTTCCAAGTTGATAAAACAATTACAGATTTAGGCGATCAAATTACAGAAGATGAAAAGAAATCTGTGACAGATGCAAAAGAAGAGTTAACGAAAGCATTAAAAGAAGGTTCAATTGATGATATCAAGTCTGCAAAAGAAAAACTTGAAGGTGTTTTACAACCGTTAGTGATGAAAGTATATCAACAAGCTGCACAACAAGCACAAGCAAACAATGCTCAAGGAGAAGACAAAAAAGATGACGGTGTAGTAGATGCAGACTTTGAGGAAGTAAAAGACGATAAATAATAAATTGCCAATGATATAAGCGAAAGGCGGTTCTAATAAATAAACCCTCCTTCGTTGACCGCCTTTCGATTTGTATTGTCAATATTGGTTGATTGAATAAATGGAAAGCAAGAAAGTCAAAGCCGTTTTTGGTCTTTGACTTTTTCCATGATATAGACTGAATGATAGCATTATAAGGTAAAGTATCTTTCGCACACGCTTACATTAAAATAATGCAATTTTTAATGTAGCGTTTGTGGCGGATACATCATAGAAATAGAAAACTGTGTTAAATTTTTTCATCTTTTATTTGCATGGTTTAAATAAACTTCATTTCAATCTTTAGCATATATGATAAAATAGACCTTATGTAAAAGAGAGCGAGTGTGAGGTATGAAACGCGACTATTATGAAGTCCTTGGCGTAAGCAAAAACGCAACGAAGGATGAAATAAAAAAGGCATATCGAAAATTATCGAAAAAATATCATCCCGATCTTAATAAAGAACCTGGTGCAGATGAAAAATTTAAAGAAATTAGTGAAGCATATGAAGTTTTAAGTGATGATCAAAAAAGAGCACAATATGACCAATTTGGTCATGCAGGTGTCAATGGACAAGGCGGTTTTGGCGGCGGAGGATTTAGTGACTTCGGTGGCTTTGGCGGTTTCGAAGATATTTTTGATACTTTCTTTGGTGGTTCAAGACGTAGAAGAGATCCGAATGCCCCTCGAAAAGGTGACGATTTACAATATCGTATGAACATTTCTTTTGAAGATGCAGTATTTGGTAAACAAACAGAAATCGAAATCCCGAGGGAAGAACAATGTGATACGTGTAACGGTTCTGGTGCAAAACCTGGTACATCACCAAAAACATGCGATAAGTGTAACGGTACTGGGGAAATGAGCCAAGCTATTGATACTCCATTAGGCCGCATTGTCAACCGTCGTACTTGTAGCTATTGCCAGGGCACTGGTAAAATAATCGTGGAAAAATGTTCGACTTGTGCAGGAAAAGGAACTGTACAAAGAAGGAAAAAAATTAAAATTACTATCCCAGAAGGAATCGATGACGGTCAACAATTACGCGTATCTGGTCAAGGAGAACCAGGCATTAATGGTGGACCACCTGGGGATTTATATATTGTCTTTCGTGTTGGAAAACATCCTTATTTTGAACGAGATGGAGACGATATTTACTACGAATTAAAAATTACGTTCCCTCAAGCAGCTTTAGGGGATGAAATTGAAGTTCCAACAATTCATGGAAAAGTGAAATTAAAAATTCCAGCAGGTACTCAATCGGGCGCTCAATTCCGAATTAAAGATAAAGGTGTAAAAAATATTCATGGATATGGAAGAGGTCACCAATACGTGAATGTAAAAGTTGTTACTCCGACGAAATTAACAGAACGGCAAAAACAACTATTGCGGGAATTTGCTGAAATTAGCGGTGATATTCCTGAAGAACAAGGAAGTTCATTATTTGATAAATTGAAAAAAACTTTTAAAGGTGAAACAAAATAAGGAATAATGATAGAAAAGTGGAGTGTGATTGCAAGTGAAATGGACTGAATTATCAGTACTAACAACAACTGAAGCGGTGGAAGCGGTATCGAATATTTTTCATGAGGCTGGAGCAAGCGGAGTTGTCATTGAAGAATCTTCAGAACTTAGTAAAAATCGTGAAAATCAATATGGAGAAATTTATGAATTAAATCCCGATGATTATCCAGCACAAGGGGTGATCGTTAAAGCCTATCTTCCTGCATCCAGCTTCTTAGCGGAAACTATTGAGGAGATAAAACTTGCAATCGCAAATTTAAAGAATTTTGATATTAATGTCGGTGAAAATATATTAACAACTTGTGAAGTTCACGAAGAAGACTGGGCGACTGCTTGGAAACAATACTATCATCCAATTAAGGTGTCAGAGCGATTTACGATTGTACCTACTTGGGAAGATTATCAGCCAAAAAATTCAGATGAAATCATTATTGAGTTAGATCCTGGCATGGCTTTTGGTACAGGAACTCACCCGACGACGGTCATGTGTTTACAGGCTCTTGAAAAAACGGTGAAAGCGGGCGACGTAGTCATTGATGTTGGTACCGGTTCAGGGGTTTTATCCATTGCTTCAGCTCTACTAGGTGCAAATAAAGTGCATGCTCTCGATTTAGATCCTGTAGCTGTGAAGTCAGCACAAGAAAATGTTCAGCTAAATCATGTCGAGAAAATTGTGGAAGTGGAGCAAGGAAATCTATTAGAAAAGGTACAAACGGAAGCGGATGTTGTCGTAGCGAACATTTTAGCTGAAGTCATCATGACATTTACAGATGATGCATATTCGATTATCAAGCCGGGTGGATTCTTTATTACATCTGGAATCATCGGTGCGAAAAAAGAAGTTGTGAAAAGTGCTCTTGAAAAATCAGGTTTTATTATTGAAGAAGTATTAATGCTGGAGGATTGGGTATCCATCATTGCGAAAAAATAATTTTAGGAGTTGTCTTTAGGGCAACTCCTTACTTTTAGGAGGAAATAATGCAAAGGTATTTTGTTGATGAACCATTTAATGAACAAAAGCAATTGACAATTACAGGTGAAAGTGCTCGGCATATTTCGAAAGTAATGCGCATGCAAAAAGGAGACAAAATTATTGTCGTGCAAAAGGAAATTGCTTATCTTTGTACAATTCTTTCTGTTGGACAAGAAGTGTTAGTAGAGCAAACGGGTGAAACGATTCCTTCTCCTGAAATGCCCATTCAAGTAGACATTGCTTGCGGTTTACCTAAAGGAGATAAACTTGAATTTATAGCACAAAAAGGGACAGAGCTTGGCATGCATGCATTGATTCCTTTTGTAGCAGAACGATCCATCGTCAAATGGGATGAAAAAAAGAGCGATAAGAAAATCCAACGGCTATCCAAAATAGCTCAGGAAGCTGCAGAACAATCCCATCGCACATTTGTGCCGATTATTTCCCCTCCTCTTTCATTCAAACAACTATTGGAAACATTTCCTTCATACGATGCAGTATTTGTTGCTGATGAAGAAGAGGCTAAGGGTAAGCGCACAAGATTTGCGGATCAGCTAAAAAAAGTGTATGATAGTGAATCGAAGTGCATTTTATTTATTTTTGGCCCAGAAGGTGGAATTTCAAGGAAAGAAATTGAACTTCTAAAAGAACAAGGTGCACTCAGTGTTGCTTTAGGTCCAAGAATTTTACGTGCAGAAACGGCGCCATTATATGTCCTTTCTGCCATATCATATGAATTTGAATGAAAGAGGTGTGTTGCCTTGCAAACGGTGGCGTTTCACACATTAGGCTGTAAGGTAAATCATTACGAAACTGAGGCCATTTGGCAATTATTTAAAGAGAATGGTTACGAACGTGTTGATTTTGAAGAACAAGCAGACGTTTATGTCATAAATACATGTACTGTTACAAATACAGGAGATAAAAAGTCTCGCCAGGTTATTCGTAGAGCTATTCGTCAAAATCCGGATGCTGTGATATGTGTAACAGGATGTTACGCACAAACTTCACCTGCTGAAATTTTAGAAATTCCAGGTGTGGACATTGTGGTAGGTACGCAAGATCGAGTAAAAATGCTTGATTATATTGAACAGTACCGTAAAGAGAGACAGCCAATTAATGCAGTACATAATATTATGAAAAATCGCGTATTTGAAGAATTGGATGTTCCTTATTTTACTGATCGCACTCGTGCTTCGTTAAAAATACAAGAGGGTTGCAACAACTTCTGCACTTTCTGTATTATTCCTTGGGCGCGCGGATTAATGCGTTCACGTGATCCACAAGCAGTAATCAAACAAGCACAAGCGCTTGTAGATGCAGGTTATTTAGAAATCGTGTTAACGGGTATTCATACAGGTGGATACGGTCAAGATTTTAAAGATTACAATTTAGCCCAATTGTTACGCGATATTGAAGCAAATGTAAAAGGAATTAAACGTTTGCGAATTTCATCGATTGAAGCCTCTCAAATAACAGATGAAGTCATTGACGTATTGAGAAAGTCGAAAATCGTTGTGAATCATTTACACATTCCGCTCCAATCTGGTTCTGATACAGTTTTGAAGCGTATGCGCCGAAAATATACAATGGATTTCTTCGCGGAAAGATTAAATAAATTAAAAGAAGCATTGCCAAATTTGGCAATAACTTCTGACATCATCGTTGGTTTCCCAGGTGAGACGGAAGAAGAGTTTATGGAAACGTACAACTTTGTAGCTGAACATAAATTTGCAGAGTTACACGTATTCCCATATTCAAAAAGAACTGGAACTCCAGCGGCAAGAATGGAAAACCAAATTGACGAAGAAGTTAAAAATGAACGAGTACATCGTTTGATTACATTAAATGATCAATTGGCGAAAGAATACGCTTCTCGATTCGAAGGGGAAGTATTGGAAGTTATTCCTGAAGAACATGTGAAAGAATTTGGACCAAACATGTTAGCCGGTTATACAGATAATTATTTGCGAGTTGTTTTTGAAGGAACGCCAGATCTCATTGGAAAATTAGTTAAAGTGAAGATTACAAAAGCGGGATATCCATATAATGAAGGTCAATTTGTTCGCGTATTAGAAGAACAAGTTCAATAATAATTCATTGCGCATTCTTGTACAGATACAGGAATGCGCATTTGTTTTATTCATTGAACAATTTTCACCTTAATATGAATGATTTTCGTATGTTATCATAAGGTCAATTGGACAAGAATAAATAATACATTAAAGGAGCAATTACAATGACAACAAATTATGCTTCATATATTGACCATACGTTGCTCTCACCAGATGCAACGAAAGAACAAATTGGAAAATTGTGCCAAGAAGCAAGAAAATATGGCTTTGCATCTGTTTGTGTGAATCCATATTGGGTAAAGTACTGTAAAAATTTATTGCAGGACACATGCGTTAAAGTTTGCACAGTCATTGGTTTTCCTCTCGGAGCTACAACGACGGAAACAAAAATAATTGAAACAAAACAAGCAATTGAACAAGGTGCAGATGAAATTGATATGGTCATTAATATCGGATTGCTTAAGACGCGTGATTATGAACGAGTGAAAGAAGATATTCAACACGTTATTGATGCTGCGGGTGGAAAAATTGTGAAAGTAATTATTGAAACATGTTTGTTAACCGATGAAGAAAAGGTGAGAGCATGTCAATTGGCAGTTGATGCTGGTGCCGCATTTGTCAAAACATCAACAGGATTCTCAAAAAGTGGAGCCACTGTAGAAGATGTCGCATTAATGCGAAAAACTGTTGGCCAACAAGTTGGAGTAAAAGCTTCAGGTGGAATTAGAAGTTTTTCTGATATGAAAAAAATGTTGGAGGCTGGAGCAAATCGTATTGGTACTAGCAGCGGAGTCAGAATTATTGAAGAAACTTTATAGGATTTCTATTGACTCAATATTTACAATACGATATAATTTTCGAGTACACAATTAACGCATGTTTTCTGTGTATTGACGTGTGTTCGGAGGGAGGGAAAAGAGATGACAAAAACTGTCGTAAGAAAAAACGAAACACTTGAAGATGCTCTTCGTCGCTTCAAACGAACTGTATCTAAAAGTGGTACAATTCAAGAGATTAGAAAACGCGAATATTATGAAAAACCAAGCGTAAGACGTAAGAAAAAATCTGAAGCTGCACGTAAACGTAAGTGGTAATCTAATTATACCCTTCGTTCGTAACACGCGTAAGATACACTTTAGCTTAGTAAATCATACCCTAGTATTTGTTAAACAAATACTAGGGTTTTTTGCATTAATGCTTCAATCATTTACATACTTAACAGAGGAACAACAATTGATTTTCATGTACAATATAATTAAGTATTAAATGAAAAATTTGAAACTTTTCATTCAATTGAGACGTAAACCATATTGAGGAAGGAGGGAACAGATGAATAAGCCGCACATTTTCCGATGGATTGTACTTCTAGCAGCTACATTGTTTTTCTTATTTCCGAATAACACTTTTGCGAAAGAAAAAGTATATCACATTCCTATAGAAAATGAAGTCGAAAGAGGTTTATATGAATTTTTAAAACGTTCCTTTAAAGAAGCGATTGAAAATAAAGCAGATGCTATCGTACTTGAAATACATACCCCTGGTGGCTATGTTGACGTCGCTTACGATATAGGAAAATTAATGGATGAGACGCCTGCGAAAATTATAGCATTTATTAACTCAAAAGCTCTTTCAGCAGGTGCTTATATCGCTCTTCCTGAAGATGAAATCTACATGACACCAAATGCGACGATGGGAG
>SMEK01000567.1_pt1 | contig 15665 bp, 10 predicted proteins | sample 2456371 | NCBI WGS metagenome assembly SMEK01 (sample SAMN10132590, study PRJNA489261) | soil metagenome | isolation source: day1 antibiotic-loamy sand soil ammended with composted manure from dairy... | place: USA | collected 2015-04-01
GTGCTGCAATTCCTGCCCGGCGACGGCGCCACGGTCGGTGTTGCCCTCACCCGTGACCCGCGGGTGTCCGGCGTGGCCTTCACCGGTTCCACCGACACTGCCTGGGCGATCAACCGCGCACTGGCCGCGCGCAACGCGCCGATCGCGGCGCTGATCGCCGAAACCGGCGGCCAGAACGCGATGATCGTCGACTCTTCCGCGCTGCCCGAACAGATCGTCAAGGATGTGATCGCCTCGGCGTTCCAGTCCGCCGGACAGCGCTGCTCGGCCTCGCGCGTGCTGTTCGTGCAGGAGGACATCGCCGACAAGGTACTGGAGATGCTCGCCGGCGCGATGGCCGAACTGAAAGTCGGCGACCCGGGCCTGCTGTCCACCGACGTGGGCCCGGTGATCGACGAGGACGCGCTGAAGATCCTCGTCGACCACGCCGCACGGATGGACGTCGAAGCCCGCAAGGTGGCCGAAGTCGCACTCGATCCGGCCACCACCGAACACGGCACGTTCTTCGCACCGCGTGCGTACGAAATCCCGTCGCTGTCCACGCTGACCCGCGAAATTTTCGGCCCGGTGCTGCACGTCCTGCGCTGGAAGGGCAGCGAGCTGGCGCAGGTGGTCGAGCAGATCAATGCCACCGGTTATGGCCTCACCCTGGGCATCCACAGCCGCATCGACGACACCGTGGAGTACATCGCCAGCCATGCCCGCGTCGGCAACTGCTACGTCAACCGCAACCAGATCGGTGCGGTGGTGGGCGTGCAACCCTTCGGCGGCGAAAGCCTGTCCGGCACCGGCCCCAAGGCCGGCGGCCCGCACTACCTGCTGCGCTTCGCCGGCGAACGCACGCTCACCATCAACACCACCGCCGCCGGCGGCAACGCCTCGTTGCTGACCATCGGCGAATAGTCGTTCCTGCGTGCCGTGGCGCATCGACGCCACGGCACGCCGCTACCGCCGCGCACGACCTATCTCCCGCCTGGCGTACTCATCGCCGGAGCTTCCGGCTGAAGATTCAACGACGCATTGGTCTGCACTTGCTGCCGGGCCTGCTGGTCGTGCACCTGCATCTGCTGCATCGACTCATGTGGCGTCGGTGGTGGCAGCTTCAGGTCGGCTTGCGCCATCCGTCCGGGCGGCCACGACGCGGAGAAACTCATGGCTCGGTCATCGATATGTATCCGGCCCAGATTGCCCGCCGTGATGTTGTTGCGATGGCACACAGCGGTCGCCTGCACCAATCGCGCCTCGGAAGTTTCTGACGGCATGGCCCCCTTCAATCGGGCGTAAAGCGCGTGCTGAGGATGGGCGATGTCGCCGAGTGCGACCGGTTCGGTCGACGGTACCGAAAACGATGGACGGGGGGCTCGTACCGATCGGTCCGTGGGCTGGCCTGGCGTCGCCTGGGCACCGGACTGGTGATCGAACCGCGAGCCAGGCTGGGTCAACCTGTCATAGGCTTGCCCTGCCGCACGCTCAACGACATCCACACCTTGCGACACGGCACGGCTGGCATGGTCAATGGCAGCGCCTGCCGCTTGCGTGCCTTGGATCAACGTGTTCTGGACTGCATCGTGAGCCTGCCTTCCGGCGATGCGCTGTGCCATGTCATGAATGGATTGGCTGGCCTCCTGCGCCCTGGCCGACGCGGCATCAAACGCGGCATGGGTACGTTCGCCCAGCCCATGAACCGTCTGCGATACCTTTTCGGCAGCACCATGGGAAACCCGCCCTGCCAACTGGACGCCATGAGCGAATGCTTCGGCCTCGGCCTGCATCACATGGCCGGCGACCTTGGCACCCAGCCCCGCACTGGCCGCCATCAAGGGCGCCACCGGCAGCATCCCCAGCGCCTGGCGCGAGACCACATCACCGGCCTGCCGCGAGACCTGACCACCCGCATGAAGGACATGCGAGGACTGCTCGGCACCTGTCTGCACGACCCGCCCCGCAAACTGGACACCCTGCGCGACCGCGTCGGCGTGGCCATGCATCGCCTGACCGATGCCGCTGGCCGCATGCGAGGTCTCATCGAACAGACGTTCCACAGCAGGAACACCCACCATCCTCTGCATCTTGCGCATGCCGGCGCCATACGCCGCCACACTCAAGGCATCGTTGACCTGCGCCTCCAGTCGCGCAGCCTGGATCGGATCATGACCGTGGTTCAGCACGTCGTGCAGATCGACCCGCGCGGTCAACACGTCGTGTCGATACTGGTCGAAGGCAGGCTGGTACTGGTGGTAACGCGCTTCATTGGCCGCGGTCATGATCGACGACCCGCCGTCGTCCGGCGCGAAATTGTTCACGAAGTGCGCCGACACGCTGGCCGCCAACAGAGGATTGGCCGGATGCGCGGGATCGGGCGCATCCAGGTAGCGGCCCTTTTGCAAGCTCGCGACATCTTCCTCGGTGGCATAGATATGCAATCGGCCGTAATGCCGCCTTGCCGAGCTGACCACGTCGGTGGCGCGCGCGTAACCGACAAACGCTGGCGCATGGGCGGCGGGCCGCTCCGGCACGCCATAACCCAGATCGACCGCCCCGTAAGCATTGAAAGCTGCGCCGCCCAGATGATGGCGCGCCGCTTCAATTTCGGCATGCGTGCCGCCAAGCGAGTGGCCGGTGACGAAAACATGTTCGCTGAGATTCCAGTCCGGATGTCACCTGGTGCTGCACCATGTCCTTGTCGGCGAGCAGGTCCTTGCGCGGCTCATCCCAGAATTTCAGCTTGACCGCCTCGGTCCCACGATAGGCAATGATGACGTTGCCATCGTCCCGCAAATAGGCGGTAGCTTCGAACCCGGAATGGGAGTGATCGATCGTGTCGAGGACGCGGTACTCAACGCCAGCAATCTCAACCTTATCTCCCGTATCATGGTGGTCGTAACTGTTTTTGGAAAATTGGGAAAATATCTCTTTGCTGATCACCTCATTCTTGCCTGTCATGCGTTTCATCTCTGGCTGTCAAAGTAATGGAGAAATAATCGCCACGATGCAGTGACTTTTCATCCGACATGGTTTCTCCAATAATGAACATATCAGGAAGTCGGGAGCCGAAATAGAATCTTTTTGGCATATACCTTGTAACGATTCCTCCAGAGATAATCATCTTCAGCCCTATTCCAGATCCAAACAACACGCCATGGCTCTTCATGCTTATGTTGGCGGACGCAAATTCCCAATGACAGGTATCCAGTCCATAATAGTTGCCATCTTCTACCAGATCTGTATAGATCACCCCCCTAAATTCGTTGTCACCGACACGAACCAAGGTGAATGGCACGTCGTAGTCTGATATAGGGTGGGCGCCACTGATGGGATCTTGCGGCACACAGCTATCTGCATTGGCAATATGGAACTGCATTTTTCCTTCCACCGAATCAAACGGCCCCGGCGCATCATCAATGCGTACCGTTATCTCATGGCGCTGCCTGGGATGGAGATTTTGTTGAACTGGTGGTTCGCCCATAATCTGGCTGCATCCTGTCGCGGTCACGGAAAAAAAGGTAATGATGGATAAAATCGGGTTTGTCGTCATGAACTCCCACTCTTCGTACTTCGCCAAGTCGCTAAATTTAGATAATCAACTTTTACCCTCATCCCGAAGCGACGGTGTCCATGCCACTGTGCCGCAATCGGAAAATGGATAACCGGACATTCGTGTTGAAAAGCACTTGCCGGCTTCACGGGGCTGACGGCAACCGGGGTCCTTCGAGATTCTGAATGACTCATCGGTCAGACGAGAGCGTAGTCGGATAGCTTCATCCTTCCGCCAACGCCCGCAGTGCCGCCGCATCGCCGGACAGGGTCACCTTGACGCCTGTGGGCTCCCGGTTTTTCAGCGCCAATGGCGGGATGTCGACGGGTGCCAGGATGCGTTTCTTGAAGAACGCGCTCTTGAAGTACCAGTTCTTCTTGCAGCGGATCGGCGGGCAGCCTTCGTAGAAGATGATCTCGTCATCGTTGGGCAGGCCCTTCAGCTCCTGCGCCAGCATCAGCGGTCGGCGTTCCTCGGTATAGGTGTAGGAGGTGCCGTCCTTGCTGACCGTGCGGTTGCGGCGGCGCACGGTGGTGTCGCCGAGCATCTTGGAATAGTCCTCCGCGTCCTGCTGTTCGCGCGGGGTGAACACGATGCTGGCGGCGTGGTTGGTGATGTAGGTTTGCGCCGCGTCCGCGCCGTAGGTGGAGCGCAACTGCGAATTGCTCTGGATGATGGTGAGGTCGCGCACCCAGTAGCCGGCGGTGATCGAGATGCGATCGGAGAGCACCCCGACCTTGCCCATCGCGGTGAATTCGTCCATCAGCAGCAGCACCTGGTTCTTGATCGACTTGTCTTCCTGCGGCGTCACCTTGAGGTTCTGGCCCACGATCGTGGAAAAGAAGATGTTCAGCAGCTTGCTCGACTCGCCCAGCTTGGCCGGCGGGATCACCACGTAGATCGTCGTTGGCCGCTTGCGCAGTGTCTCCACATCGAAGTCGCAGGCATTGGTGGCCGCGGCCAGGATCGGGCTGATGAACTGCTGCAGCGGTTCCTGCATGGTCGCGATCACCGACGAGAAAGTTTCGCCGGCGAGCCCGCTCAGGCCGGACAGCGCGGTGCGCGTCTGCTCGCCGAGGCGAACACCGCCATCGCCCAGCCACTGCCTGATCTGCTCCTGCGCGCCGCCGCCCTTGCCGTCGCCGCTGGACAGCCGGTAGATGCGTTCAAAGCTGGGAAAGGAGGGGTCGGTGTTGGGATCGGGCTGCATGCCCTTGCCGGTCATCTCGTCCCAGGCATCGAACATCAACGAAGCGAAGCCGAAGAACGCGGTGCGCGACTGCGCGGTCCAGAATGGATCCTTGTTGGGATCGTCGGGGTAGAGGATGGCGCCGATGGTCTGGATTTCGCTGATGCGAACCCGCGGGTCGGGGGACAGGCACAGCAATGGATTGAACCGATGCGTGCGGCCATCCTCGGCATAGGGCGCGAATCTGTAGATGACCTGGCCCTGCTGCCGTCGCCAGCCGCTGGTGTTCTGGAACAGCTCGCCCTTCAGGTCCATCACGACCACCGAATGCTCGTAGGTGAGCAGCACCGGAATGGCGATGCTGGTGGTTTTGCCGGTGCGCGTGGGCGCGGTCATGATGATGTGCTGCAGTCCGCCCAGGTAGAGATGGTCGCGACCGGCCTTGCCGATGATCACGCCCTCGGGGCTTTTCTTCAGCAAGCCGGCGCGGGCCAGGTCGGCGCGACTGGCGAAGCGCGCATCGCCGTGGAAGGCTTTCGCGCGGGGCTTGGCGATCAGCATCGCGATGACCGCCCAAACCAGTAACGGCACGCCGAATCCGAAATAGCCGGAAAGCCTGATGCTGGTGGCGTAGGGCGCGAGTTGGGCCAGGTCGACGGCCCGGAAATATTGCCAATAAGTGGTGGCTTCCAGCGGAATCGGCAGCTTGAGCAGCCACAACGTCATCCAGCCCGCCAGATAGTTGCCCACGACCAGAACGGGCAGCAGCAACAACAGGATCGTCACCACCTTGACCTTGCCAGTCATCACACTGCACTCCATTGCACGATGAAAGTGCAGCTTAACGTCATTGCACCAGCGACTTTTGCGAACACCACGACGCTTACGCGTGCTGGCGGCGTTATCCGACGGCAAACATCGTCATCGTCGGTACCGCGGCGCACGTCGTGTGCCTGGCGTGCGCATTTCGATAACCTGCGGATCGTTGCGCCGGGGCATGCTGCGGCGCGCAAGTATCGCGACCGCCACGCGTGCTATAGAAACCCCCTGCACTGGCCCGTGCCAGTCGACCACGTTGGAGCACAGGCAACATGGCACGTCCCGCCGGCATGATCGTTTCGCCAACCGCCGCCAACACGGCGCCGGCGCTCGACGACCCTCGTTATACCGCCGCGGAGTTCCCCCCGAACAAGCTGCTCTACCTGGCCCAGCTGGCCGAGCAGCGCGGTATCGACAGCCGCCCCTGGTTCGCCGGCCTGGCGCTGAGCCGCAACCAGATCGCCGACCCGGCGCTGCGCGTGTCGTATCGCCAGGCCAGCACCTTCATCCGGCGGGCGCTGCAATCGCTGGACGTACCCGACGCCGGCCTGCGCATCGGCCGCGAGGGCACCGTCGGCGGTTTCGGGTTGCTCGGGCTGGCCATGATGACCTCACGCACGTTCGGCGAGTCGATGCAGTCGGGCATCCGCTATCACAAGATCTGCGGCTGTTTGCTCGACCTTTCGTTCGAGGCAGTCAGCGAGCAGGCGGTGGCGCTGGTCGCCACGCCGCAGTTCGGCGACATCGAGCTGTTGCCCTTTTTCTGCGAGGAATTGTTCGCCAGCTCGACGATGATCGCGCGCGAACTGGTCGGCCCCGAACTGCGACCGTTGCGGGTGGAGCTGAGCTACCCGCGACCGGATTACGCCGACGATTACACCGCGCTGTTCCAGTGCGAGCTGGAGTTCGACGCGCCGCGCAACCGGATGCTGCTCGACACCCGCTGGCTGGGCCAGCCGTTGCCCGGCTACAACCCGCTCACCGCGAAGCAGGCGCTGGCGCTTTGCGCACAGCAGCGCACACCGGACGGTGGCGAGCCGCACCAGGAAATCGTCGCCGCGGTGGAGCGCCTGCTGCGCAGCCAGTTGCCACAGCAACCGAAGCTCCATGACGTGGCACGCACGCTCAACCTCAGCGAACGCTCGCTGCGCCGCAAGCTGGCCGAGAGCGGACGCATCTTCCGCGAGATCCACGATCGGGTGCGTGCCGAACGCGCGCTGCAACTGCTGCAGTCCGGCACGTTGAGCGTGGCCGAGATCGGCATGGAAGTCGGTTTCAACGATCCGCGCGAATTCCGCCGCGCATTCAAGCGCTGGACCGGCATGCCACCGCAGAGCGCTCGCCGCACCGCGGCCTGAGTCCCCGAATCCGCCTTTCTGGCCGGATTGCCCCCCATCCGTTGGCCGTTATGCCCTCCCCCTCGATGGCAGATTGGGCGACAGTGGCTGCATTGACGGCATTCGATCCGAATGGGGAGCTCAAGATCATGCGCAAGCTGTTCATCAGCGTGGCCCTCACGGCTGCACTCACCGGTTGCGGCAAATCCGAACCGGCACCGCAAAGCACCACCGACACCAGCTTCGAGGCCAAGCTGCAGGAGCAGTTGCTGGATGCCAAACCGGGCAGCGTGATCGAGATCCCGGCCGGCCACTACGCGCTAAGGCGCGGCCTCAGCCTGCGTACCGATGGCGTCACCATCCGCGGCGCCGGGATGGACAAGACCGTGTTGTCGTTCAAGGGCCAGCTGGTCGGCCCCGAAGGCCTGCTGGTCAACGCCAGCGACTTCACCATCGAGAACCTGGCGCTGGAAGACACCAAAGGCGACTCGCTGAAGATCAACCAGGGCAAGAACATCACCATCCGCGGCGTGCGCGTGGAATGGACCGGCGGCCCGAAAACCACCAACGGCGCCTACGGCCTGTATCCGGTGAAGACGCAGAACGTGCTGATCGAGGATTCGGTGGTGATCGGCGCCTCGGACGCCGGCATCTACGTGGGCCAGTCGGACAACATCATCGTGCGCAACAACCGCGCCGAGTACAACGTGGCCGGCATCGAGATCGAGAACTCGGTCAACGCCGACGTCTACGGCAACACCGCCACCAACAACACCGGCGGCGTGCTGATCTTCAACATGCCCAACCTGACCAAGGAAGGCCACAGCACCCGCGTGTTCAAGAACAAGGTGTACGCCAACAACACCGGCAACTTCGCCGCCAAGGGTGCGGCGGTGGCCAGCGTGCCGGCCGGCTCGGGCGTGGTGGTGAACTCCAACGACAAGGTGGAGATCTTCGACAACGACATCGCCGACCACAAGACGGCGAACGTGATCATCTCCAGCTATTTCTCGACCAACTACTACAACACCCGCGGCGTCTCACCCGACTACAACCCCTACCCGAAAGGCATCTACGTCTACGGCAACCGTTTCAAGGGCGGCGGCGACTCGCCCGACGGCGTCGATTTCAAGATGCTGAAGACCGCCGTCTACGGCCTTGCCGGCCACTTCCCCGACGTGCTGTGGGACGGCTACATCGACAAGAAGGGTCTGGTCGACGGTGTGCCGCCGGCCGGCGACCGCATCTGCATCCAGGACGTCAGCGGCGTGCTCAATGCCGACGGTCCCAACGGCTACAAGAACCCCAGCACCGATACCAAGCTGTTCGAATGCACCTTGCCCAAGCTGCCGGCCGTGGTGCTGAATCCCGAGCCGAAAGCCTGAAGATGACCCGAAAGCCATTGACGCCCGTAGGAGCGCACCGCGTGCGCGATGCTCTTCGTTACGTCACCGAAATGCATCGCGCACGGGGTGCGCTCTTAAAAATCCTGATCTTGTTGCTGTTGACCGGTTGCCAGCGCGGCATGGCGCCGGTGGCCTTCCACGCCGAAGGTCGTCCGGCCACGCTGGCCGACTGGCACGTGGTCGAGGTACGCGATGGCAAGCTGCAGCTCAATGACGGCGTGGTGCCCTACGATCTCAACACGGCGCTGTTCACCGACTACGCGCACAAGCTGCGCACGGTATGGATGCCCAAGGGCACGACGGCGAAATACAACGCCACCGACACGCTCGAATTCCCGGTCGGCACGGTGATCAGCAAGACGTTCTATTACCCGCGCGCCGCCGACGGCACGTTCGGCGACGTCGCGCGCAATGATGACTACTCGCACGACTTCGCCGGCGAAGGCCTGGACATGTCGCGCGTACACCTGATCGAAACGCGCATCCTGGTGCATCGCCAGGACGGCTGGGACGCCATCCCGTACGTATGGAACGACGCGCAGACCGAAGCCACCCTGGCGCGCACCGGCGCGGTGCTGCCGCTGACCCTGGTCGACGTCGATGGTTCGCGCGAGGACTTCAACTACGTGGTGCCCGACGAAAGCCAGTGTGCCAGTTGCCACGCGCAGGACTGGATCGACCGCAAGGTGCATCCGATCGGGCCCAAGGCGCGCCACATCAACAAGAATTACCACTACGCCAGCGGCACCACGAACCAGCTCCAGCACCTGGCGAAACTGGGCTACCTCACCGGCCTGCCGGCCCTGGCCGACGTGCAGCGCGACGCGAACTGGGAGGACACCCACGCGTCGCTCGACGCCCGCGCGCGCGCCTATCTCGACATCAACTGCGCGCACTGCCACAACGCCAACGGCGCGGCCAATACCACCGGCCTCACGCTCGACTACGCCACGCCGGAAGATCGCCACCTCGGCATCTGCAAGCCACCCACCGCGGCAGGCCAGGGCACCGGCGACCACTTCTTCGACATCGTGCCGGGCCAGCCGGACGAATCGATCTTGCCATACCGGCTGTCATCGACCGAGCCGGGCGTGATGATGCCGGAGATCGGCCGCAGCACCATGCACCGCGAAGGCGTGGCACTGATCAAGGCATGGATCGCGGCACAGCCGGGGAGCTGCGTGGCGATCCGCTGATTCCACCGTTATTGACCTGCGTGGCCATGGGCGCCGCGCGTTCCGATGCAAGGGGAGAGCACCGAATGAACATGCGTCAACGTCCACTTTCGATCAGCCTGCGCCGGTTGCTGTTCGGCGGCAGCACACTGTTGCTGTTATGCGCCCCCGCGGTCGCCTTCGGTGCCGATGCGTCCCCGCAGGACGCCGCCAGTATCGGCGCGCCGACTACCGACCCGGGCCAGGATGTCACCCAGCTCGGCAAGATCACGGTGACCGCGCAAAGCCGCTCGCAGGAAATGCAGGAAGTGCCGATTCCGCTGCAGATCGTCACCGCGAAACAGGTGGACATGCTGGCGGCCACCGACCTCAGCAAGATGAGCCTGTTCGTGCCCGGCCTGGTGGTCGGCGGCGACCAGCCGACCCAGCCGAGTTATCAGCTGCGCGGCATCTCCACCGACGACTTCGGCATCGGCACCGAATCGGCCGTCGGCGTGTACATCGACGGCGTCTACTCGGCGCGCTCCGGCGCCGCCCTGCTGGCATTCAACGACATCCAACGGATCGAGGTGCTGAAGGGTCCGCAAGGCACCCTGTTCGGCCGCAACGCCGCGGCGGGCGCGATCTCGATCATCACCAACGAACCCGGCAACCAGTTCGAGGGACGCCTGCGTGCGCGCTTCGGCAACTATGGTCGGCAATACCTGGACGGCTTGGTCAACGTGCCGCTCAACGACGACACGGCGCTGCGCTTGAGCAGTTACAGCAACCGCAGCGATGGCTGGCTCACCGACCACGCCAGCGGCAAGACCTACGGCGGCGACCACGATTTCGGCACCCGCACGGTATGGCGCTGGAACCTCTCCGACGACACCCGCGTGCTGCTGTCCTGGGATCACGAAAACCTCAAGCAGTTGCCGAAGCCGGCGATCGGCCTGATCCCGCTGTCGAACGACAGCAACGAACGCCCGCCATACCCGGCCGACCCGTCGACCTACCTGAACCCGCTGCACGCGCCGCTTTACAACGACGCGGTCGGCGCAGTGGAGAAGCGCAAGTTCGACGGCGCCACGCTGAGCGTGGATCACTCGTTCGCCTGGGGCAGCCTGGTTTCCACCACCGCCTGGCGCCGTTTCAACACCGAGAACCGCGGCGATTACGACGGCACCAACCACCTCGTCAGCTACCTCGACACCGCCAACATCGAGCACAACCGAAGCTGGTACCAGGAGTTCAAGTTCAGCGGCAGCAACGATTTGATGGACTGGGTCGCCGGCGCCAGCTATTACGACGAACGCGCGCGCCAGACCAGCGAAACCAACGTGTTCACCGACAGCATCGACACGCTGGCCGGCAACGTGATGGGCGTGGGCCATCCGCTCACCGAGGTCAGCGGCGCGCTGGCCTCGTTCGGCCTGCCCTACACCCTGCTCGGCAATCCATGGCACGAGGCGATCAGCAACGAGGGCCACTTCAAGGCCTACGCCGCGTTCGGCGACGTGATCTGGCATCTGAACGACAAGCTCAACCTCACCACCGGCATCCGCTACACGCGCGACCAGAAGACCTTCTCCTGGTACAACATGCCGCGCCGCGCCGACGCACTGGACGCCACCATCGCCGGGCTGGGGCAGGCCGGCATCATCGGCCTGCTGCCGCCCGAGGCGCAGTACGCGCTGGGCATGTTCGGCAACAACATCATCTTCACCGACGCGATCGGCATCCCGGTGCAGTTCGACAACAGCTGGAGCGACTTCAGCCCGCGCGCCGTGCTGGACTACAAGTTCACCCCGGACGTGATGGGCTACGTGTCGGTCGCCAAGGGTTACAAGGCCGGCGGCTACAACAGCGTGCAGGTCGGCTCGCGCTTCGAGCCGGAAAAAGTGTGGAACTACGAGGCCGGCCTCAAGACCGTCTTCCCCGAGCAGAACCTGCTGATCAACGGCTCGGTCTACCACTACAAATACAGCAACCGCCAATCGCTGACGCTGGACCCGAACACCGCCGGCTCCGGCGTGCCGCGTTACCTGGTCAACAGCACGGACCAGGAAGCCCGCGGCGCGGAGCTTGAGCTGCAATGGCGGCCACTCACCGACCTGCAGTTCGGACTCACCGGCGCCTATATCGACGCCACCTACAGCAACGCGGTGGCAGCCTCCGGCGTCAACCTGTCGGGCCAGGCCACCGGCGAGCCGAAGTTCTCGTTCGCCGCCAACTTCGGCTACACGTGGCATGCGGTGGCCGGCGGCAACCTCGCGTTCAACCTCAACCACGCGTTCCGCGGCGAATCACGCTGCAACCGTGACTCGCAACTGCAGGGCACTTGCCAGGTCAGCCCGAACTTCAGCACCGGCAGCAGCCAGCAACGCACCGATGCGCGCCTGGACTGGAGCGCGGCGAACGATCACTGGGGCATCGCGGTCTACGCCAACAATGTGTTCGACAAGCGCTACGTCACCGGCGTGAGCAACATTTCGGCCAGCGTTTTCGGCACGCCCTATGCGAGCATCACGCCGCCGCGCATGGTTGGCGTCGAACTGCGCGCGACATTCTGAGAGGTTGTGATTTCCAACCTCGAGGCCCGGCCAGGGTTGGCCGGGCGCGGATCGGACACGCAAGTGACTGATCCGCGTGAGCGCGTCCGGGCATGTACCGGACGCGTGATCGAAGAAAGCCACAGGAAGTGGTTTGTTCACAGACCCCGAGAAAGCCATGAACGATAGCGCCACGCTGACCACCGACCTGAAACGCCTGCGCGATGCGCAGGCACGCGACCCGATGCCCGCCTGGTCGGTGCGCGCGCGGCGCTTGCGCGCATTGGCAACCATGCTGCGCGAACAGCGCGAAGCGTTCGCTGCGGCGATCAACGCCGACTTCGGCCAGCGCCCCGTGGAGGAAACCGACCTGCTGGAGATTTTCCCCAGCCTGTCGGCGATTCGCCACGCACTCGGCCACGGCAAACGCTGGATGAAACCGCGCCGTCGGCTGGCCGACCTGCTGTTCCTGCCTGCACGCACCGAACTGCGGCCGCAACCGCGCGGGGTGGTCGGCATCATCGTGCCGTGGAATTACCCGCTGTATCTGGCGATCGGCCCGCTGGTCGATGCACTGGCCGCGGGCAACCGCGCGATGCTGAAGATGAGCGAGTTCACGCCGCGCTTCTCGGCGCTTTTCGCCGCGCAGATGGCACGCTGTTTCCAGCCCGACGAGGTGATCGTGGTGAACGGCGACGCCGACGTGGCGCAGGCGTTTTCCGCCTTGCCGTTCGACCACCTGTTGTTCACCGGTTCCACCACGGTCGGGCATCACGTGATGCGCGCGGCCGCCGCCAACCTGACGCCGGTGACGCTGGAGCTGGGCGGCAAATCGCCGGCGATCATCGGCCCCACCGCACGCTTCGAACATGCGGTGGAGCGCATCGTCTATGGCAAGCAGGTCAACGCCGGGCAAACGTGCATCGCGCCGGATTACGTGTTGTTGCCGCGCGCTCGCATCGACGAATTCGTCGAACTCGCCCGCCAGGCGATGACGCGGATGTATCCGCAGCTGGAGCGCAACCCGCACTACGCCAGCATTGTGTCCGACCGCCAGTACCGGCGCCTGGTCGGCCTGCGCGATGATGCGCTGGCTGCCGGCGCCCAACTGCATCCACTCAGCGATGCCGCCGAAGATCCCGTCCGCCGACTGCTGCCGCCGCAATTGTTGAGCAACGTCGACGCCGGCATGGCCGTGATGCGCGAGGAAATTTTCGGGCCACTGCTGCCGCTGGTGCGCTACGACACCCTGGACGAGGCGATCGCCCACGTCAACGCGCATCCGCATCCGCTGTCGCTGTACCTGTTCGAGCAGGACCAGGCCAGCATCGACAAGGTGCTCGCGCGCACCCACGCCGGCGGCGTCAGCATCAACGACACGCTGTATCACATCGCCCAGCACGGCCTGCCCTTCGGCGGCGTCGGCGCGTCGGGCATGGGCGGCTATCACGGCGAAGCCGGCTTCCGCACGTTCTCGCACCTGAAACCGATATTCCGCCAGGCCCGCTTCAACGGCACCGGCCTGCTCAACCCGCCTTATGGCGCACGCTTCAAGCGGATGCTCGACCTGCTGCTGCGCCGCGGTTGACGCCCTGGGCAAAGCCCACGCGGTGTCAGTGCCGGTCACCCCGGCTGAAAACCATCTTCTCGAAGGAGATCGCCCTGACCTTCCCCTCGTCGACGGCAAAGTGGAGAAACGCACCAGAGTTGGGCACGAACTCGATGCGAACCCGATCCTTCTGCTCGCCGCCGGTAGCCACCGCGCTCAGTTGCCCCCAGCGCACGACCATGCGTTGGTCCTTGTCCAGCCGAACCGTCATGTCACCCAACAACACGTTCGAGTAGGTGCCGACGTACGCCTCGCGCGGCTGCGACAGACTCCAGGCACGCGCTTCGATCTCATGCCTCCGTTCGACCGCCGCCAGGTGCATCTTGCGGGCTTTTGCCTGCAATGCATCGAACCGGTGCGCCACCTCCGCGCCGGTGCCAGGCTGTCGCAGGAGGATGCCGTAGACGTAGTCGGCGATCAGGTTGGTCAGTCGCGCACTGAGGAAGTCCTCGTTGTTGAGCACGACCAGAGCGATGTTTTCCTCCGGCATGAAAGAGAGATGCGCATGGAAACCGGCAAAGCCGCCGAAGTGATGCAGCATCTTCCTGCCCTTGTACTCACCCGTGTACCAGCCCCACGCGTAACCCGTGCGCGGGAAGTCCAGGTAGTGCGAAGACAGCGCAGCCTGGGGCTGGTGGGACCGTTCGATCGCGGCCGCCGGCAGCACCTCGTCGCCCTTCGAGAGCTCGGCGATGAGGAACCTGGCCAGATCAGGCGCAGTCGACACCATTCCGCCGGCAGCCTGCATGGTGTCATCGGTCTTGACCAGATACAGCGGTTCGCGTGGCTGCGCACTGGCAAACGAATAGGGTTTCGCGAGTGCCCAGCCGGACGCCTCGGCCCTGCTGATATACGCGGTGGTGTGCTGCATGCCCAGCGGCTTGAAGATTGCCTGGTCCAGTTGCTGTTGCCATGGCGCCGCAAGGCGCCGGTCCAGCCAGACACTGACGATGTTGTAACCCACGTTGGTGTAGTTGAACGTTCCCCGTGCCGCCGTTTCGTCGGGACGGGAGGCCGCGACCAGCGATCGCAGCGAGTCCGCGTCGTGCACCCCGCTGAAGGCGGTGGCCCAGCCCAGCGGCTGATTGTCCACGCCGGAGGTGTGCACGAGCAGGTCCTTCATGGTCACGGGTTTCGCATCGATTCCGGCAAAGCGGATGTCGGGGAACATCTGTTGCAGCGACATGGATGTATCGAGCTCACCGGCGTGCTCCTTCAACAGCGCGTTCAAGGCGAAAAAGGGTTTGGTGGCCGACGCGATATAGAACACCGTGTCACGCGTAACCGGCTTTCGCGCGCGGATATCCGCGTAGCCGAAATAGCCTTCGTAGATGATTCTGCCGTCTTTCACGACAGCTACCGCCGTGCCGGACGGCAGCGCAGTGGCATCCTTCGTGTGCCGGATGAGGCTGGCCAACGGAGCGAAATCGGGAGCGGACGCGCCGCGCGCCGGGAAGGATTGGGCCAGCACCAGGGCAGCCGCGATCGCCACGAAACAGTTCATGGAAGTTCTCAGGTTCAGGGGGATGGGGCTGGGCCTGGCGCGGCCCAACCGGGGTGTAGGCAGTGCTGGCGGTGGCGCCAGGCCAGGCCTTACTTCAAGCGGCGTTCCAGCAGGTAATACGCGAGATTGCCCAGGCCCGTAGCGCCGAGCAGCAGGCCGATGACGCCGGGGGTAACGCGATCCACGCCGATCAGTTCCAGCACGCCAAATGCGATGGCCATCGCCACCAGCACGCTGCCCCAGTGCAGCGAACCCAGGCGCCGGCGGGCGGCCTCGCCTTCAAGCAGCGAACGTACCAGTTCCTCGGAGCCGCGCGATTCGATCATCCGCCGGCGGGTATACGCGTCGCTCATGGCTTTGATGGAGTAGGCGATGCAGATGAACAGGGCGATCGGAATGGGGTCGAAATTCACGATGTCGTTTCCAGTGTGATGGGTTACCCAAGGAGATACGCCCGCATCCGGATCGGTTGCAGGAAATCATTTGCAACCGATGCCCCGCCCGACGTATCCCTATACGGATGCCGCACTCGCCCACCCCTGCCGATGACACGCTTG
>SMEK01000462.1_pt1 | contig 15571 bp, 11 predicted proteins | sample 2456371 | NCBI WGS metagenome assembly SMEK01 (sample SAMN10132590, study PRJNA489261) | soil metagenome | isolation source: day1 antibiotic-loamy sand soil ammended with composted manure from dairy... | place: USA | collected 2015-04-01
TTGCTTTACGCTGCTGATGGAAGCGGGTTGCGACGGTCTTGTCGTTGCCGGATCGCTTGGCGAGGGGCCGATGCTCAGCGCCGATGAAAAGATCGCGGTGCTGAAGACCGCCCAGAAGGTTGCCGGCAAGAAGCCGGTTTTGCTCACCATCAACGAGCCGGGCACGCGCGAAGGAGCGGCCATGGCCAGGCGAGCAGCCAGCGAAGGCGCGGATGGGCTGATGGTGGTGCCGTCGCCAATCTACCACACCAACCCGGCAGAGACCGTGGCCACGATGAAGGCGATCGGCGCTGCTGGCGGGCTGCCGGTGATGATCTATTCCAACCGCGTCGCCTATCGGGTGGACGTAACGGTCGACATCATGGAGGAACTGGCGTCCGATCCGCTGTTCGTGGCGGTCAAGGAAAGTTCGGACGACATCCGCCGCTCGACCGAGATCATCAATCGCTTCGGCGACCGCTTCGATCTCTTCACCGGCGTGGATAATCTCGCCTTCGAGGCGCTGGCAGTTGGAGCCGTGGGCTGGGTGGCCGGTCTTGTCACCGCCTTCCCCAAGGAAACGGTGGCGATCTATCAATTGATGAAGCAGGGCCGCAGGGACGAGGCGCTCGCCATCTATCGCTGGTTCCGCCCATTGCTGGACCTCGACGTGTCGACCTATCTCGTGCAAAACATCAAGCTCGCCGAGGTGCTGGCCATAGGGTCGAACGACCGCGTGCGCATGCCGCGCCAGCCGCTTTCCGGCGAGCGTCGCGCGCAGGTGGAAAAGATCGTTCGTTCGGCAATGGAATCGCGGCCGGATCTGTCGAAACTCAATCTGGCCAGGGCGGCATAACGCCCGCCGGCCGCGAGGATGCAAAAAGGGACGGGCGAGGGCGTCAGAGAGTGGCAGATATCGGCTCAGGAGAAATTGACCCCGTCCCCACCCGCGGTGAGGACTCACCGCGCAGTTCGCCGGGCACGATCCCGCAAACCGGCGGGCTGGCGCCGGGCGGCAGCGTTGCCGTCATCGGTGCTGGAATCATAGGCATTTGCGTTGCCGCGAACCTGATTGAAGCCGGTTACATCGTTACCGTCTATGACCGTACCGGCGTGTGCGAGGAAACCTCGTCTGGCAATGCGGCGGCCTTCGCCTTTCCCGACCCCTTGCCGCTGGCCCACAAGGGCATGCTGAAGAAGCTCCCGCGCTGGCTGATGGATCCGCTGGGACCGCTTTCCATCCCGCCGGCCTATCTGCCGAAGCTCGCTCCATGGCTGATCCGCTTCCTGCGGGCCGGCGACCCGCGCAAGTTCGACGCCAGCCTGACGGCCCAGGCGGGGCTGATGCGGCTGGCGCAGGCCGAATGGGCAGGGCTTGCGGCCCGCGCGGGCGCCGAAAACATGGTCGGCCACGACGGCGCCATCGACCTCTATGAGGGCGAGGCCGAGTTCAAGGCTTCGCTGCCCGGCTGGGCCGCGCGTGACCGTTTTGGCATTCCCTATGAGCATGTCTCGGGCGCGAGGCTGGCCGAGTTGCAGCCCGGCCTTTCGCCGCGCTTCACCCATGGCACCTTCATGCCGACATGGAAAACCGTTTCGGACCCGAAACTGTTTGGGAAGGCCATATGGGCCTATGCCGAACGGAGGGGCGCGCGCTTTGAAAAGCGCACCGTGGTCGACGCGCGCCCCGTTGCCGAGGGCGATCGGCGGCATGTCGAACTGGCCTTCGCGGACGGCGAGCATATGCGGGCTGACAATGCCGTATTGTGCGCTGGCGCGTGGTCACACATCCACGCCGCACGTTTTGGGGACCGCATTCCGCTGGAAACGGAGCGCGGCTACAATACAACGCTGCCCCCCGGTGCTTTCGATCTCAGAAGGCACCTTACATTCGTTGGTCATGGCTTCGTCGTCAGCCCTCTTGTCACCGGGCTGCGCGTCGGCGGGGCGGTGGAACTCGCCGGGCTGGACCGGCCGCCAAACTATGCCCGCTCGCGCGCCATGCTGGAAAAGGCGAAACAGTTTCTCCCCGGCCTGAAAACGGAGGGCGGTCGGGAGTGGATGGGTTTCCGGCCGTCGCTGCCGGATTCGCTCCCGGTCATCGGCCGCGCAAGGTCGGCGCCAGGAGTGTTCTACGCTTTCGGGCATGGTCATCTGGGCCTGACGCAGGCGGCAGCGACCGGGCGGCTTGTTCGCGACCTTGTATGCGGCGCAGGCTCCGCAATAAATCTTGCGCCATTCAGCCCGCAGCGCTTCTAGTTTCATAACCGAAGAGGTCGAACCCTCATGGCCCGCCACACCTTCACCTGTATCGATGGGCATACATGCGGCAATCCGGTGCGCCTGGTCGCCGGAGGCGGGCCGCGCCTGGAGGGGGCGACCATGATGGAGCGGCGGGCGCATTTCCTTGCCGAATATGACTGGATTCGCACAGGCCTGATGTTCGAGCCGCGAGGCCATGACATGATGTCGGGCTCGATCCTATATCCGCCGACGCGCGACGACTGCGACATAGCCATCCTGTTCATCGAGACGTCAGGGTGCCTGCCCATGTGCGGCCATGGCACCATCGGCACCGTAACCATGGCTATCGAGAACGGACTGGTGACGCCCAGAACGCCGGGTGTGCTGAACCTCGACACGCCGGCCGGTCCGGTGAAAGCCGAGTACCGCATGGTGGGCGACCATGTGGAGGAAGTGCGCATCACCAATGTGCCTTCCTTCCTCTATGCCGAGGGGCTCACGGTCGAGTGCCCCGTCCTCGGCGAGATCAGGGTCGATGTCGCCTATGGCGGCAATTTCTACGCCATTGTCGAACCGCAGGAAAATTACACGGACATGGCCGACTGGTCAGCGGGCGACCTTATCGCATGGAGCCCGGTGGTGCGGCAGCGGCTGAACGAAAAATATTCCTTTCAGCACCCCGAAAATCCGGGCATCGACCGGCTCACGCACATGCTTTGGACCGGCCGCCCGACCCATCCGGAGGCGCACGCGCGCAACGCCGTCTTCTACGGAGACAAGGCCATCGACCGCTCGCCCTGCGGAACGGGCACCTCCGCGCGAATGGCGCAGCTTCACGCCAGGGGCAAATTGAAAGCGGGCGATGCCTTCGTCCACGAGTCCATCATCGGCTCGCTCTTCAAGGGGCGTGTGGAGCGGGAGGTCGAGGTTGCCGGCCGCCCGGCGATCGTTCCTTCGATCGGCGGCTGGGCCAGGCAGACGGGGTTCAACACCATCTTCATTGACGATCGCGACCCGTTCGCGCATGGCTTCGTCGTCAAGTAGAAGGCGGTCGCCGAGCGGCAATTTCCGGTCGTGCAGGCATCAAAAATGCGTTAGACGCCTTGCGCCGAAGCGCAAATTTCCCCTAGAGAAGAGTCTCTCGGCGCTGGAAAATTCTAAGTTGCTCGCGATAATGGCCGGAATCGTCAAAGACATTGCGTTGTGCCAATGATAGGTTCCGCGGTGGTCAATGGGGCGGATGCGCAGGACGGGGGGAATCTGGCCGGGCATTTCGATTTCGCGCGATCAGGCCGAAATTCACGTTGCAATCCCGCCTTGAAACTTTAGGACTAGAGGGAAATACGAAGAGGACGCATCCGGCCGGGTGACGTCCAGGGGAGCCTCGTTAAACATGCAGTACTTCGTTCAGCAGCTTATCAACGGGCTGACGCTGGGATCGATCTACGGGCTGATCGCGATTGGCTATACGATGGTGTACGGCATCATCGGCATGATCAATTTCGCCCATGGCGACATCTTCATGGTTGGCGCCTTCATAGCCCTTATCGTCTTCCTCATACTAACCGCCATGTTCTATTCCGTGCCCGTCGTCGTGGCGCTGCTGATCATGATGATCGTGTCGATGCTCCTGATGGGCCTCTACAACTGGGTCATCGAAAAAGTGGCTTATCGGCCGCTGCGCGGCTCGTTCCGACTGGCGCCGCTGATCACCGCCATCGGCATGTCGATTGCCCTTTCCAATTTCGTGCAGGTGTCCCAGGGTCCGCGCAACAAGCCGATCCCGCCGATGGTCAGCCAGGTCTACAACGTTGCGGGCGTCAGCGTTTCGCTGAAGCAGATCATCATCGTCATCGTCACTGCCGCCCTGCTGGCGATCTTCTGGTATGTGGTGAACCGGACGTCGCTGGGACGCGCCCAGCGCGCTTGCGAGCAGGACAGGAAAATGGCGGCGCTGCTTGGCGTCGACGTCGATCGCACCATCTCCCTGACCTTCGTCATGGGCGCTGCGCTGGCGGCCGTGGCTGGCACGCTGTTCCTGATGTATTACGGCGTCGTGGCTTTCTCGGACGGTTTCGTGCCAGGCGTGAAGGCATTTACCGCCGCGGTGCTCGGAGGCATCGGATCGCTGCCCGGCGCGGTTGTGGGCGGCCTGCTGATTGGCTTCATCGAGAGCATGTGGTCGGCCTATTTCTCGATCGACTACAAGGACGTTGCCGCCTTCTCGATCCTGGCCATCGTGCTGATCTTCCTGCCGTCCGGCATCCTGGGCCGTCCAGAAGTCGAAAAGGTCTGATCCCATGGCCGTTACCGTCACTACGTCGCGCGACGCCGTCGCACATCCGCTCGCGCGCGCCGCGCGGGAAGCTGTCTACGCCGGCATCATCTCCTTTGGCATGTTCGTGCTGCTGATCGGGCTCAAGACCGACCAGAACATTCGCAACGAGGTCATACTCGTCCAGCGCTGGGGTCTGCTTGCGGCGGTTGTCGCAATCACCATGCTCGGCCGCTTCATATATTCCGGCTTCATCCAGCCTGCCATGGAGCGCGCCAAGGCCGAAAAGGCCCAGGCGCCGACCGTGGTCGCCGAGCCGGGCTTCATCCGCCGCAACTTCAACGCGATCGGCATCGCGGTGCTGTTCCTCTTCCCGATCGTTTCGGTGCTGTTGTTCGGCTTCCAGGGCTCTCTGAAATGGGTCGACAATTTCGGCATCCAGATCCTCATCTATGTGATGCTGGCCTGGGGGCTTAACATCGTCATCGGGCTGGCAGGCCTGCTCGACCTGGGCTACGTCGCCTTCTATGCGGTGGGCGCCTATTCCTACGCCCTTCTGGCTTCGCATTTCGGGCTGTCCTTCTGGATCCTGCTGCCCTGCGCTGGAATCATGGCCGCGTTGTGGGGCGTCATCCTCGGCTTTCCGGTGCTTCGCCTGCGCGGCGACTATCTGGCGATCGTGACTCTTGCCTTCGGCGAGATCATCCGGCTGGTGCTGATCAACTGGCGCGAGGTGACCAATGGATCGGCCGGTATTTCCGGCATTCCGAAAGTATCCTTCTTTGGCCTGATGTCGTTCAACGTCTCCGACCCCAACTACATCGGCAAGGTGCTCGGCATCGCCGCCTCGGGCGCCTACTACAAGATCTTCCTCTACTATCTCATCCTGCTTCTGTGCCTGCTTACTGCCTTCGTGACCATACGGCTGCGGCGCCTGCCGGTCGGACGCGCCTGGGAGGCCCTGCGCGAGGATGAGATCGCCTGCCGCTCGCTTGGCATCAATACAACCACGACCAAGCTGACGGCATTCGCCATCGGCGCCACGTTCGGCGGCTTTGCCGGCTCATTCTTCGCCGCCCGTCAGGGTTTCGTCTCGCCGGAATCCTTCATCTTCATCGAGTCGGCCATCATACTGGCCATCGTGGTTCTGGGAGGAATGGGCTCACTCACCGGCATAGCGGTCGCGGCGGCACTGATGATCGGCGGCACCGAAATCCTGCGCGAACTGGATTTTCTCAAGGCCATATTTGGCCCGGATTTCACACCGGAACTCTTCCGCATGCTCCTGTTCGGCCTGGCCATGGTCTTCGTCATGGTCTGGAAGCCACGAGGATTCGTTGCCAGCCGTGAACCGACTGCATTCCTGAAAGAGCGCAAGGCGATAGCAGCCTCCTTCACCAAGGAAGGTCACGGCTGATGGATACGAGCCAGACGATGACTGACACCATTCTCAACGTCGAGCACCTGTCGATGAAATTCGGCGGACTCGTTGCGATCGGCGATCTTTCCTTCCAGGCCAGGCGCGGCGATATCACGGCGCTGATCGGGCCGAACGGCGCCGGCAAGACCACGGTGTTCAACTGCATCACCGGCTTCTACAAGCCGACGGAAGGGATGATCACCCTTACCCGCAGGGATGGGTCGACCTACCTGCTCGAGCGCCTGCCCAATCACGAGATTCCGGCGCACGCCAAGGTGGCGCGAACCTTCCAGAACATCCGCCTGTTTTCCGGCATGACCGTACTGGAGAATCTGCTCGTCGCGCAGCACAACAAGCTGATGAAGGCTTCGGGCTACTCGTTCCTGGGCCTGTTCGGCTTTTCGTCCTACAAGCAGGCCGATGCGGAATCGATTGATCTGGCGCACCATTGGCTGGAAAAGGCGGACCTCGTTGATCGCGCCGACGATCCCGCGGGTGACCTGCCCTATGGCGCTCAACGCCGCCTGGAGATCGCGCGCGCAATGTGCACGGGGCCGGAGCTCCTTTGCCTGGACGAGCCTGCCGCCGGCCTCAACCCGAAAGAATCGCTGGCGCTCAACGCCCTGCTGATGGACATCAAGAGCACCGGCACCTCGATCCTTCTCATCGAGCACGACATGTCGGTGGTGATGCAGATTTCCGACCATGTCGTGGTGCTTGAGTATGGCCGCAAGATCTCCGACGGCGACCCGGAGACCGTCCGCACCGACCCGCGGGTCATAGCGGCCTATCTCGGTGTCGACGACGAAGAGGTCGAGACGGTCCTGACGGAAGTCGGCGATGAAGACGTGATAGAGAAGCTCGACCTGGGCCCCGACCCCGAACACGGGCCGGCCAGTTCCGCGTCGATGATGGCGGGTCCGGTTTCGGACACGATGGAACATGCCGACGAAGGCGAACGCGTCCTCGTTGAAAAGGGCGCTTCCAAGGCTGCGCAGGTCGAAGCCCAAGCCGAAAGCAAGGCTGCAGCAGCCAAGACGAGCCCGATGCCCGGAAAGAAGCCGCCCGGGAAGGCGGCGAAACCGGCATCCGCGGGCATATCCAACCGTTTGCCGGCCCCGCGGGGCGGCAAGGAAGACGATCTGCTTGCCATCAAGGGCATCGGGCCGGTGAACAAGAAGAAGCTGAACGAGCACGGCATCTTCCACTTCGATCAGATTGCCGCGTGGAAGAAAGCCGATATCGAGGCCGCTGAAGCCTATCTCGACTTTGACGGGCGGATCGCTCGCGAAGACTGGGTCGGTCAGGCGAAAATCCTGGCAAGGCAGGCCGCGAAGGCTGGCGGGACGAAGACAGGCGGAAATGGGACCGGCCGGGCCGGATCTGCCGCAGGCAAGCGTGGAGGGCGCAAGTAATGGCCGGCCAACCGCTGCTGGACGTCAGGGGCGTCCATACCTATTACGGCAATATCCGTGCATTGAACGGCGTCGACATTTCGGTCAACGAAGGCGAGATCGTGACTTTGATCGGCGCCAATGGCGCAGGCAAGTCAACGCTGATGATGACCATCTGCGGAGACCCGCGGGCACGCAGTGGTACCATAACCTTCAACGGCATCGACATAACCCGTATGCCGACGCACGAAATCGCCCGCCTGCGCATCGCGCAGTCGCCGGAAGGCCGCCGCATCTTCCCGCGCATGACGGTGATGGAAAATCTGCAGATGGGCGCCGGCCTCGACAACCTCAAATATTATGACGAGGACGTCGAGAAGGTGTTCGCGCTGTTCCCCCGCCTGAAGGAGCGCCTCAACCAGCGCGGCGGAACGCTTTCTGGCGGGGAGCAGCAGATGCTCTCCATCGGCCGGGCACTCATGGCGCGGCCCAGGCTTCTCCTTCTGGACGAGCCGTCACTCGGCCTTGCGCCGCTCATCGTCAAGCAGATCTTCGACGCCATCGCGGAACTGAACCGCACCCAGAAATTGACGGTGTTTCTCGTCGAGCAGAACGCGTTCGGCGCACTCAAGCTCGCCCATCGGGGCTATGTCATGGTCAACGGCAACATCACCATGGCCGGCACCGGCAAGGAACTGCTTGCCAATCCGGAAGTGCGCGCGGCCTATCTCGAAGGCGGACATCATTGAGGCCGGGAGTCTGAAACCATGCAAGGCATCCTCCACGAAGAGCCCTCGATCTGGCAGTTCCTGTTCATCACGGTTCTGTTGGGCGGCTGGGCGGCATGGATGACAGGCAAGGCCTGCGCCCAGACCTGGCGCCCGCACTTGACGCTGTTTCTCTACATGCTGGGGCTGGGCATAGCCGTCCGCTTCATCCATCATGCACTGTTCGAAGGCACGATGTTCTCGTTGCAATACTATGTCGTCGACACGGTCGTGCTGATGATCCTTGGGTTCCTCGGGTTCCGCTATACGCGTACGAACCAGATGGTCACCCAGTATCACTGGCTCTATGAGCGAACCTCTCCGCTCTCATGGAAGCCGAGGGCTGACGTTCATGATTAACGTCGATTCGGGACGAAACGGCGTGACAAAGTCCCGAAAATGGGCAAAGTACGCTTTCTGCGATATGGGTGGGCATCGCATGAAAGCCATCATCCAGGCCCACTCGGTTAATGGGAGCGTTCCATGAAGAAATCACTTTTGTCCGCCGTCGCCTTGACCGCGCTGGTCGCGTTCGGCGGTACCGCGTGGGCTGACATTACCATAGGCGTCGGCGCGCCGATCACCGGCCCGAACGCGGCCTTTGGTGCGCAGCTGCAGAAGGGCGCGGAGCAGGCCGTTGCCGACCTCAACGAAGCAGGCGGCATGAACGGCGAGAAGATCGTGCTGTCGATCGGTGACGACGTTTCCGACCCCAAGCAGGGCATCTCCGTCGCCAACAAGTTCGTTGCCGATGGCGTCAAGTTCGTTGACGGGCACTTCAACTCGGGCGTCACCATTCCGGCCTCCGAGGTTTATGCCGAGAACGGCCTGCTGATGGTCACCCCGGCGGCCACCAACCCGCAGGTTACCGAGCGCGGCATGACGAACGTGTTCCGCATCTGCGGCCGTGACGACCAGCAGGGCGGCATCGCCGGCAAGTACATTGTCGACAATTTCAAGGATGCCAAGGTCGCCGTCGTCCACGACAAGACGCCTTATGGCCAGGGCCTGGCTGACGAGACCAAGAAGGCACTTGAAGCCAATGGCTTGCAGCCGGTCATGTACGAAGGCGTCAACATCGGCGACAAGGACTTCTCCGCCCTTATCGCCAAGATGAAGGAAGCCGGCGTCACCATGATCTACTGGGGCGGCCTGCACACCGAAGCCGGCCTGATCATCCGCCAGGCGGCGGACCAGGGCCTCAACGCAAAGCTGTTCTCGGGTGACGGCATCGTTTCCAACGAGCTGGCATCAATCGCAGGCGACGCGATCATCGGAACGCTGAACACCTTCGCACCCGATCCGCGCAACAACCCTGCCGCGCAGGAAGTGGTGGAGAAGTTCCGTGCCTCGGGCTTCGAGCCGGAAGCTTACACGCTCTACTCCTATGCCGCCGTTCAGGTCATGGTGCAGGCTGCCAACAAGGCCGGCTCCAACGATCCGGTAGTGGTTGCCGAAACCATCCGCAAGGAAGGCCCCTGGAAGACCGTTATCGGCGACATCAGCTTTGACGAGAAGGGTGACACCACCGGCCGTAACTACGTCGTCTACGAATGGCGCAAGGGCGACGACGGCAAGATCGGCTACTTCGAAAAGGAATAGCCGACCGCCATTTCTGCAATCGGATGCCCGGCGCGTTGCGCCGGGCATTTTTGTTTGCGCTGCAGCATTTTCTCGCTATTCATTGGCGCCCGCAAATCTGGCGTTCGGAGTAGCCCCTTGGCCATTAGCAAGATTCTTGTCGCGAACCGTTCCGAGATCGCGATCCGTGTCTTTCGTGCTGCCACCGAGCTTGGCATCAAGACCGTGGCGATCTGGGCGGAGGAGGACAAATACTCGCTGCACCGCTTCAAGGCAGACGAAAGCTACCAGGTCGGTCGCGGGCCGTGGCTGGCCAAGGACATGGGCCCGATCGAAAGCTACCTGTCGATCGACGAGATCCTTCGGGTGGCCAAGCTCAGCGGCGCGGACGCCATCCACCCAGGTTATGGACTGCTTGCCGAAAGCCCGGAATTTGCCGAGGCCTGCTCCGAAAATGGCATCCTCTTCATCGGCCCCAGGCCGGAAACGATGCGCAGGCTGGGCAACAAGGTTGCGGCCCGCAACCTCGCCATGGAGGTGGGCGTACCGGTGGTGCCGGCGACCGATCCGCTGCCGGACGACATGGAAGCGGTCAAGGCGCTGGCGGCCGAAATCGGCTACCCCCTTATGCTGAAAGCCTCATGGGGCGGCGGCGGGCGCGGCATGCGCGTCATCCGCTCGGAAGCAGACCTTGCACGCGAGGTGAACGAAGGCAAACGCGAAGCCAAGGCGGCCTTCGGCAAGGACGAGGTCTATCTCGAAAAGCTGGTCGAGCGCGCCCGCCATATAGAGGTGCAGGTGCTGGGCGACACGCACGGCAATGTCGTGCATCTGTTCGAGCGCGATTGCTCGATCCAGCGGCGCAACCAGAAGGTCGTCGAACGCGCGCCGGCCCCCTATCTCGACGAAGCCAGGCGACAGGAACTGTGCGGCTATGCGCTGAGGATCGCGCGCGAGACGGGCTATGTCGGTGCCGGCACCGTCGAGTTCCTCATGGATGCCGATAGCGGCAACGTCTATTTCATCGAGGTCAATCCGCGCATTCAGGTCGAGCATACGGTGACGGAGGAAGTCACGGGTATCGACATCGTCAAGGCGCAGATCCACCTCCTCGATGGCGCGGCCATCGGCACGCCGGAAAGCGGCGTCCCCGCGCAGGAGGCCATCCGGCTGAACGGTCATGCGCTGCAGTGCCGCATCACCACCGAAGACCCGGAGCAGAATTTCATTCCCGACTACGGGCGCATCACTGCCTATCGTGGGGCGACCGGCTTCGGCATCCGACTGGATGGCGGAACCGCCTATTCCGGCGCGGTCATCACCCGCTACTACGATCCGCTCCTGGAAAAGGTGACGGCATGGGCGCCAACGCCGCAGGAGGCGATCGCCCGCATGATCAGGGCGTTGCGCGAATTCCGCATTCGGGGCGTGGCCACCAACCTCACCTTCCTTGAGGCAATCGTCAGCCATCCGGCCTTTGCAAGCAATGACTATACGACGAGGTTCATCGACTCGACGCCGGAACTGTTTGCGCAGGTCAAGCGCCAGGATCGGGCGACCAAGCTGCTCAATTATCTCGCCGACGTAACGGTGAACGGTCATCCGGAGACGCGTGGGAGGCAGAAGCCGAACCCAGCCGCAGCCGCGCCGGTGATCCCCTGGTTTACCGGTCCCATCCCGGACGGTACGCGCCAGAAACTGGACGCGCTCGGGCCGGAAAAATTCGCCAGATGGATGCGGGACCAGAAGCGGGTCCTGATCACCGACACGACTATGCGCGACGGCCACCAGTCGCTGCTCGCCACGCGCATGCGCACCTTCGACATCGCCCGCATAGCCGGCACCTATGCCAGAGCCTTACCCGAGCTTTTTTCGCTGGAATGCTGGGGCGGCGCGACCTTCGACGTAGCCATGCGCTTTCTCACGGAGGATCCGTGGGAGCGGCTGGCGCTGATCCGGGAAAAGGCGCCTAACATCCTGCTGCAGATGCTGCTGCGCGGCGCCAATGGCGTCGGCTACACAAACTATCCCGACAATGTCGTCCAGCATTTCGTGCGCCAGGCGGCAGCCGGCGGCATAGACCTGTTCCGCGTGTTCGACTGCCTGAACTGGGTAGAGAACATGCGCGTGGCCATGGATGCGGTCGGCGCCGAGGGCAAGCTGGTGGAGGCCGCCATGTGCTACACCGGCGACATTCTCGATCCGGCCCGGGCGAAATACGATCTCAAATACTATGTCGGGCTGGCGAAGGAGCTGGAATCCGCCGGCGCACATATCCTTGCCGTCAAGGACATGGCAGGGCTGCTGAAGCCGGGCGCGGCGCGCGTGCTGTTCAAGGCGCTGCGCGAAGCCACGGACCTGCCTATCCATTTCCACACGCACGACACCTCCGGTCTTTCGGCCGCGACCGTGCTGGCTGCTGTCGAGGCGGGCGCGAATGCCGTGGACGCGGCGATGGATGCCTTTTCGGGCAATACCTCGCAGCCCTGCCTGGGTTCTATCGTCGAGGCGCTCAAGGGTACGGAGCACGATCCGGGACTCGACCCGCAATGGATCCGGAAGATTTCCTTCTATTGGGAAGCGGTGCGAAACCAGTATGCCGCTTTCGAAAATGACCTGAAGGGCCCGGCGTCCGAAGTCTATCTGCACGAGATGCCGGGCGGCCAGTTCACCAACCTGAAGGAGCAGGCCCGCGCATTGGGGCTGGAAACCCGCTGGCACGAGGTGGCGCAGGCCTATCATGACGTCAACCTCATGTTCGGTGATATCGTCAAGGTCACGCCATCGTCCAAGGTTGTCGGCGACATGGCGCTGATGATGGTGAGCCAGGACCTTACCGTTGCCGATGTGGAGAACCCGGCAAAGGACATCGCCTTTCCCGAGTCCGTCGTTTCCATGCTGCGGGGAGACCTTGGTCAGCCGCCGGGAGGATGGCCCGCAGCGCTGCAGAAGAAAGCACTGAAGGGCGACAAGCCCTATACCGTGCGGCCCGGTTCGTTGCTGAAGCCGACCGACCTCGAGGCAAGCAGGCGGGAGGTGGAGGGGAAGATCGGCCGCAAGCTGACAGAGAAGGAATTTGCCTCCTGGCTGATGTATCCGAAGGTGTTCAGCGATTTCGCCGCGGCACGCGAAACCTATGGGCCCGTCAGCGTGCTGCCGACCCTTACCTATTTCTACGGCATGGCGCCGCAGGAAGAGATCTTCGTGGACATCGAGAAGGGCAAGACGCTGGTCATACGTTGTCTCGCCATCGGCGATGTGGACGACAAGGGCATGGTGACCGTGTTCTTTGAACTGAACGGGCAGCCGCGTCGCGTCAAGGTGCCGGACAGGATCCATGGCGTCCCTGCCGGCAAGAGCCGCCGCAAGGCCGAGCCCGGCAATGAGGCGCATGTGGGTGCACCGATGCCCGGCGTTGTTTCCGGCGTTGCGGTCACCGCCGGTCAGGCCGTGAGGGCAGGCGACGTGCTCCTGTCCATCGAAGCGATGAAAATGGAGACGGCGCTGCACGCCGAGCGCGACGGCACCGTTGCTGAAGTGCTGGTGCGCGCCGGCGAGCAGATCGACGCCAAGGATCTCCTGGTCGTCTACGAATAAAGCATTGCGGAGGGCCTGCCGGCCTTCCGCCTCGCCCGAGCGACTTCCTCAGCCGCTGATCCAGGTCAGGCGGATGGCGACGAGCCCCGCAAGGGCCGCCGCGACCGAGACGAGCCATCCCGTACGTGGAAAGTCGGAAAAGCGATAGCCGCCAAGCCCCATGACGAGCGTGTTGTTGTGGTGGCCAAACGGCGTCAGGAAATCGATCGACGCGCCCATAGCCACGGCGATCAACAAAGGCTCAGGTGGGGTGCCGGCGGCGCGCGCAACATCGATCGCGATCGGCCCGAGAACGATCATGGCGGCGGCATTGTTGACGAATGGCGTCAGCAGGAGCGCCAACAGCAGCATTGAAGCGGCCAGCGTCGTCGTTCCGGCGTCGGGAAGGAAAGCGATCAGGTACTCGGCAAGGAAGCGCGCCGTGCCGGTGGATTCGACGGCCGCACCCAGCGGGATCATCGCCGCCAGCATGATCAGGATGGGCCAGTCGAGCCCTGCCAGCGCCTCGCGCAGTTCCAGCGTTCCGGCTGCTGCCAGGGCAAGAACGACAGCACCGAAGGCGACCTGCGGCGAGACCGGCACCAGTGCTGCTGCAAATATGCCGGCTGCGAATATGGCAAGGCTGAGTTCGCTCGCGGGGCGTTGTGGGAGCCGAGGTGCATCCAGGGCCAGCATCTCCGTCTCCTCCAGGGCATCCGCGATCCCCTCCGGCGGCCCGTCCAGGTAGACAACATCGCCAATGGAAAGCTGGAGATCGTCAAGGGAACCCTCGATGCGCGGTGTGCGTGGCGAGACGGCTACCAACTCGACGCCGCGCGAAGCAAAGGCGAAAAGGTTGCCGACCCTCGAGCCCACGACGGTGCTTTCGGGCATGACAACGGCGCGTGTGGAGGGCAAGCCGATGCGGTTGCTCCCGGACGACGACAGGGACCCGTCCCGCAAGAGGCGGTCGATTTGCGATGCAGGCGCCTGGAACAGCACCGTGTCGCCTGGCTGGAGAGCCGCCTTGCCCGCCGCCAGGAAAACATGTGCGCCGTTCCTGAAGACGGAATGGATATTGAAGGGCAATTGCTGGAGTTTCTGGCCAACAAGCGGAGAAGCTGGCGGCACCTGGGCCGCCATGACGACGATGCGTCGCGAGCCTTCATCTTCGTTCTTTCCGACTGCTGCGGCGAGGCGAACGGGCACGAAAAGGACGATTGCCGCCAGCCCGGCAAGCGCGGCCGGCATGCCCGCCCAGGCAAAATCGAACAGGGCAAAACCATGTCCTGTGGCGGCGCGAAGCTGGTTGCTCGCGATGAGGTTAGCCGGCGTGCCGATTTCGGAGCAGATGCCGCCGAGCAGCGTTGCGAAGGAAATTGGCATCAGCGCGCGTGACGGCGCGATGCCGGCAGCATGGCAGACGCCGTAGGTCACCGGAAGCATCAGCGCAAGCGCACCGATATTGTTCATGAAGACGGATATGGTCGCAGAGATCAGGCACAGAATGGTGATGGTAGCGCGCTCTCCCAGGCGAGCCGAGACGATGCGCGCGGCCAGTTTTTCGGGCAGCGCGGTGCGTGACAGGACCTGGATGATCAGCAGAATCTCGATCACGGTGATGACGGCCGGGTCGGCAAAGCCGGCGAACAGCTTGCCGGCAGGCACCAGGCCGAGCGCGAAGCCGATCGCCAAACCTGCCAAGGCAACCACCTCGGTGCGTAGCCGCTCCGAGGCGAATGCGGCAAGCATGCCGGCCAGAAGGACGAGAATGGCGGTCTGGTCGAAGGTCATGTCCGGCCGTGCATGCGTTTCTCGCCCGCCTTGCTGCCGGACAAAGGTATCATGAGCCGGGTTTTGCCAGAAGCACAGCTTGTAGCCGCTTCTTTCGTAGCGATCAGGACCCGGTAAGCGCGAGCCTCGGCAATGCGGCGCCTGAGGAGGCGCCACCCGTAGCGGGTGCCGTATCGGCCCTGGCTGGAAAGATTCGCCAGCGCGTCGGCCGGAAGGCTATCCGCCCCTTTGCGAGACTTGGATGATCCGCCGGAACCTCGATCTCCGCGATGACATCGCCGGCCCCCATCGAAAGGTCGATCCGTCTAGCGCCAGCCACGCGGCGACTCGATACGACCGTCCCGGCCAAGCATCCACCGCAGCCGTGGAGGAGTTCGACGTCATGCGGCCTGAAATAGAGCGTCGCGGCCCCGTCGGCGACCTCGCCAGCAGGTATGCCGATCGGCCTGTCCTCGAACCAGACCTGTCCGTCTTCCACGCGGACCGGCAGGCTGCTCGATTCACCAATGAAACTGAAGACGAAGGGTGATACCGGCCGGTC
>SMEK01000467.1_pt1 | contig 15511 bp, 9 predicted proteins | sample 2456371 | NCBI WGS metagenome assembly SMEK01 (sample SAMN10132590, study PRJNA489261) | soil metagenome | isolation source: day1 antibiotic-loamy sand soil ammended with composted manure from dairy... | place: USA | collected 2015-04-01
AGGTATTGCTATAATTAAACGGGAAACGGGCGAGATGCTCTTTTATGACTTCGGTCGCTATATAACTCCGAGAGGATACGGTCGGGCACGCTCCAAATTTTCAGACCCTCGGTTGGATATTATAGTAAATGCAAAGTTCAAAAATGACCGAATCGCCAACCTCTCGGAAATTGTGGAACGATTTGAAGAGCTGAAATCTGCGATGTACGGAGACGGGGTTCTTTATTTCTCTATTGCCTATGACATTAACTTTAAGCTCGCCAAAGCTTATGGAGATTATTGTGTACATCGAGGGAGTTCTCCTTACGGTGCGATAGCCCCTGATAATAATAATTGCTCACGTTTCATTGTCCGAATGCTGATGCGCTCATCCAAACGGTATAATTGGAGACATAGTATCAATTTTCCCGAAACGATTAAAGCCAGTCCTATAAGTAACGTGGTAAATGTTACCGACGAAAGGTCGGTATATTCTTATACACCCGAACAGGGATTAAAGCATTTTAAAATGAATCGTTGGCAGTCCTTTGGGTTCTTATTGAATAAGCTGGACGACAACTTTAAGCAAAGGAAAGCCCATCTTTTGCCCGATGACCTGTCCATTGGTCGCATGGACTTTTGCGCTAAGCCAATTACTGTGCCTGATGATGCGCAGTATCTTGGCGGTGTCGGTGATGGGGCGTGGTTCAGCATACGACCTGCGCATAATGATAAAGTCGTTGTAAAAAGGTTTACTTCAAATGGGGAATTGGAGTATGTTGTTCTCGGCGAAACTGTCGAATCGGTTAACCTAATGCAACCTTTTGAAATTGACTACGACAGCCACCTCCTTTTTACGCATATCAAACAGAATGGAAGAAAAATCCGTATCAATCACGTAGACCGATTGCAAATAAACTCCGTATCAAAGCTAAAGAAATATACACTTAAGTACACAGGGTAAGTGTAACATTGAAAAAAAACATTTTTTTCCGAATATTAAAAGAATAACTAAATGGAAACTTTTTACAGTGAAAAGCTCTCGAATTTGGAAATGGCAACCAACGATTTGGAAGTTGAAGCCGATTGCTCCATACAACGGATGGAGGCTGTTATATACCTTATTCTCGAATGTCTATCCGATTTAAAGGAATATGTCTTGAAAAGAGGGTTTAAGAATACTGATGAAGAAATCCGCTTTTTCAAATATCAGAAACCTGCCATTGTAGCAAAACTCATTTACTACAATGCCATTTACAAAATCGAGACGAAGAAACCCTATGGAGCAAAGCCCATAAGGAAATACCTTAAAAAAGAACTGAAAAAGCTAAAAAGATTCTTTGACAACAACCTCGATTTTTATAAGTACTACCGTAGCAATAACTCGTTCCTTGACGAGAAAATGTTTTTACGGGGCAACCACGATATTAAGTTATGGTTGGACACCTATTATTTTCAATCTGACCAGTCCTTTTCCACTTCACATGATTACAAGGTCGCCAAGATAATAGCCAATGATTTGATACAGGTTTATATCGAAGACCAGTTGTATAACAAATTCCAAAAAGACAAATCGAAAACCCAAAAAATCCTAAAATGGACGGGTAGCAAGGTGGCATTGATAGAACTGATTTATGCCCTGCACTATCAAGGTGTGTTTGACAACGGGAACAACGACATAAGAGTGGTCGCCCAATATTTTGAAAGTGCCTTTGGCATTGATTTGGGCAACTTCTACCAAACGTATTTGGAGTTGCGAAATCGGAAGATGAACCCCACAAAATTCCTTGATGCGCTTCGGGAGGAACTTATGCGGAGAATGGATGAGCAGGATGAAAAATAGTACGAAAGCTAAAGGTTTTTAAACTACTTCCAAATCTAATAGAAAAACAACGCTGAACCAAAAGATTCAGCGTTGACCATATTTTAAAGAAGATTAGGGTGGTAATCAATTGGAACAAGTGTCAACATGCTCACAAAACAGCCCAAAAATTGCTCAGCAGACATTGAACATACGGGTTTATCCAACGCCAGACCGTAACTCTCTGCAAGCTCTCTAACCTGTTGCTTTCTGAACAGTTTTTTTAAAACAGTTTTTGAGGGTAAATCGGGGAACCTCATCATAAAATGAAGAAAGTTGAGATATTTTTCCTTAATTTCGACACCAATATTATCCGTACATTTCTTTTTGCTGATTTTCACTAAAGCTGATTTTACGGTTGGTGGTGGCATGAAGCTTTCGGGATTAACCTCATAAATAAATCTCATCTCAAAAAATGTGTGGTAGAAAACTATATACGGATTAAAATACTTTTTCCTGACAAGTTTCTTAGCAGACTCTAATTGCATTATCAAGCACCCTTGGTTAAAAAACTTAATATTAGTGTACATTAGGGACTTAAGAATTTCAGAAGTTAACGCAAAAGGTATATTGGAAACTACTTTAAAGTCTTTCTGTGGCACTAAAAACTTTCTGTAGTCCAGTCCGACTATGGTAACATTTTTATTAGCCCTAAATTTTGACCGTAATTCAGAAACTAAACGATTATCGTTCTCAATGGCTATGACATTTGTAGAATGTTTGACCAAATGTATCGTCAAAAATCCAGAACCGGCACCAATATCTAAAACAGTATCTTCTTTTTGTACCTCTGCCAATCGAATGGCGTCATTTATCAGGATGGTATCAATTGTAAAGTGTTGCCCCGTAAACCTTACGGGTAGGCTACGTTTTTTCATAAAATATTTCTTTGAATAATTACTGAACTGAATAGAAATCGCAAGGAGCGACAGACAGTATTATCCAACAGAAATAAATAACCGGACTACTCCAAAGAGGAACAGCGAAGGTTAACCATCAGTTGATGACCCAAGAATATTATGGAGATTTTAAGATAATTTTTAGACTGTCTACCGCTTAGATAACAGTCCACCATTTTATAAAGAAAGCACAACAGCCCATATCCATATCATATGTTTATTCAGACAAAAATATAAAAAAATGAATTAAACTGGTTTACAAAACACTGCATTTTTAGATAAGCTACCTTTGTACGTTAGTTGTTTGAAATTCAGTTAAGCCTATCGGTTCTGTAGGCGTGCCACCGTCTGCATTTTACCACAATATAACGGGCAATCAAAGAAATGCAGATGGGTCGGGCTATCCGCTGTATCATTTGCGGATCTTGCAGGACCGCAAAAGGATGTCGCTTCTATCCCTCACGCTGTATGCCGTCCAGAAAAAACAAAATATTTATTTCCTTTTCGGCTTTCTGTTTTCAAACTCAAAGGAGGTTTCGGCTTTATCGTTCATGACGATATAGGCATTGAATTTATTGCCCGAATTGCTTTTCATGCCTTTGATAAGGTTGGTCTTTCCTTTGGTCACGAGGTTTTCTATATCGGCAACGCTCAACGGCACTCCGCACACGGTACGGAATTGAAGCCAGTTGCAAGCCTCATCGGGGCATTTTACAACCTTGTTCCAAATCAATAGCTGACGGCTCTTACATTTGGGGCAGGTCAGTTCCGGTTGCCTTTCATGGGCAATGCCCGTGTCCAAAAGTTCCCGTGTAATGGAAGTGGCGTAGGCTTCCATTTCACGGTGAAAAGCACCTGCATCCGCCTCGTTGTTTTCAATTTTCTGCAATGCCATTTCCCATTCGGCGGTCATGGCTACATCGGCAATCTTTTTGTCCTTTACTGCCCCGTAAACCTGCAATCCCTTATGGGTAGGGATTAGGGATTTCTTTTCACGCCTAATGTAATCCCTCTTAAAAAGCGTTTCTATAATGGAGGCTCTTGTAGCAGGTGTACCGATACCGATGTCTTTTAGGGCTTTCCGTTCGTCCTCGTTATGGGTTTCCTTTCCGGCATTTTCCATTGCGGACAACAGACCTGCCTCGGTGTAAAGCACGGGCGGTTTGGTTTTCTTTTCCAGTACGGATGCCTCTTTGATTTTCAGCTCATCGCCGACCTTTAATTCCGGCAGTTCCTGCAAAGGCTCGCTGTCCTCATCTGTAAATTTCTCTTTGATGCCACGCCAGCCGGCTTCGAGGATTTTACACCCTTTCAATGTGAAGTCATAGTGCAGAGCCTGCAATCCGATGTCGGTTATTTCTTTGGTACAGGCAGGCGAAAGGGCTTCCAACAGGCGGTGCGCAATCATATCATAGATAACATTTTCGTGTGCCGTTAATTCGGACGGGATTTTTTCGGTAATCAGCAGACCGTGGTGGTCTGTGACCTTTACGTCATTCACGATGCGTTTGTTGAAACGCCCCCATTTCACTTTTCCGACCGCTTTTTTACAGGAAGCCCGTGCTTCCAAATTCCTTACCAGTGCAGGGATTTCCGACCATATATCTTCGGGGATGTACTTGCTCCCTGTACGGGGGTAGGTGATAAACTTCTTTTCATACAGGCTTTGGGCAATGTTCAATGTTTCCTCGGCAGTATAGAAAGCCCTTTTGTTTGCTTCTTTCTGCAATCCCGTAAGGTCGAACAGCAAAGGCGGTTGCTCCGTGACCGTCTTGGTTTCCACTGCCGTAACGGTCGCCGTTCTGTTACGCTGAATGGATTTCAGCGTATCGTCAGCAAGTTTTCTGTCATCCCATTTGGTCTTTGACAGGCTCTTAAAGTCTGTAAATTCTTTGCGGTGTTCCAACTGGATTTGAAAGTATTTCTTGACGGCAAAGTCTTTGTTTTCCAAATACCGCTTGCAGATAAGGGCAAGCGTAGGCGTTTGTACCCTGCCAAGCGAGTAAACGCCACGCCCTGCCGAAATACTCAATGCCTGTGAGGCATTGATGCCCACAAGCCAGTCGGCTTTGCTCCGCCCTTGTCCGGCACGGTACAGCCCGTCAAATTCGCTTCCGGCTTTTAGATTGTCAAAACCCTGTTTAATCGCCTTTTCAGTAAGTGAGCTTATCCACAGACGTTCAAAGGGTTTCAGGCACTTTAGGTATTCATAGATATACCTAAAGATGAGTTCGCCCTCACGTCCGGCATCGGTGGCAACGATAATACTATCGCATCTACCGATGACCTGTTCGATAATCTTCAACTGTTTTAATGCCCCGTTATCGGGAACATAACTTTTGTCTTTTTTTATCTTCCGTACCGTAAGTATAAAAGGGTCGGGCAATATGGGCAGGGCTTCCCTTTGGAAGCCCGATACCCCGTAATCTTCGGGCATCGCCAGTTCGACCAAATGCCCCAATGCCCACGTAACCTCATAGCCGTTCCCCGTGAGGTAGCCATCCCGTTTTTTGGTCGCTCCCAATAGGGTAGCTATTTCCCTCGCTACACTTGGCTTTTCTGCAATGATTGCTTTCATGATACTATTTCTTTTAATGGATTTTGTGGTGAACATTTCTCTTTGAGAAACCCCTTCGTATTCTGTGAAAGGGGATTTCCAAAGAAAAATGTTTTTTGATGGTATTATCTTCTTACCCCTCTGGATTTAGCCGGACGGTTGGGTTCATTCTGCCGTTGCTGTTGTGTTTTGTTTTTCGGCGTTTGTTGTTCCGGTTTCAGAGGCTCGTTGACGTGCTTGGTCGCCTCGTTGGTTTTCCCGTTGGAGTTTACGGCAACCTGCGTTTTGTGCGCCTCGGCAGGCTGTGCCTTATTTTTCAGCGCATTGGGGTTCTTAAAGTCGAAGTTATAACCCCCTGTTTCTTTGTTCAGCGTAACGTAACCTTTATAGGGGTTTCCCTGTCCGTCTTTGAAGTCCGAAATGTAAAGGGTCTTGCCCTCGGTGAGTTGCTTATACTGTTCATCGGAGAACGTTTTGCCACGGTAGTATTTCGGGTCGTTTACCTGTGCCTGTTTAGGGGCTTTATCGCCAAAAAGAAACTCCGCATATTTTTTGTCGGCGTTGAACTGCACATGGGCATTTTTGTTCGTGCTGTTCTTAAAATCCAATCCCTCTAAATAAATGGCTTTACCATCTTTCAAATCCTGTTTTTGGTCTTCGGTCAGCTTTACGCCCTTAATCTCATCGGGTACTTTTATCCTGTCCTGCCGGAATGCGATAACCTCGTTCGTTAGGTGGTCGATACTGATAACGGACGGTATCTTTTCGCCTGTTTTGCGGTTGGTCAATTCCACCACACGCCCCATGTTTCCGGTTTTGAGCAGGTTTTCCCTGTCCTCTTTGGTAAACTCGTGACCAAAGAAAGGGGCTTTGAGGTTGGGTTCATGCCGTACACCATACATCATAAGTAGAGGTTTTCCGTCTTCACCGTCTTGGAAACCGAGCCTTGCATCCGAGCGCATGATAACCGCACCGAAATTGACGCTTGTGGGATATACCTTATTGGTCTTGTAGCCCTTTAACATTAAATCCAATTGCCCGTCTTTTTCAAGCCTCTCTTTGTTTATCCCAAATTGCGCTAAATAATTCCAGTCCACATCTTCCGCCTTATAGCGGTATTCGTTTTTCTCCTGTGCTTGTTGTGTTTCCTGTGTCGCCTGTGGTGCTTCCACGTCCTTTTTGGTTTCCTGTTGTTGCTCTTTTGTCTCTTTGACCTCATGCTTTGCCATGACAGCCTCGCCCTCTTTGGTCGGGGCATCGACCTGTTTCTGCATTTCTTTGGCGGTTTCGACCGCTTCCTTTGCAGGTACTTTGAAAAACGAGAAATGGCTCGGGTCTTTAAGCTGTCGCCAAAAGTTGGAGAAGAAATTTGTAAACAAATCTCCGGCTCTGTCAACCCGCATAAATTGGCTTTGGTTTTTCTTGGTGGCATCAACGGTTTTCAGATTGCCGTTTTCGTCCACGCCCGTGACGGCTTGGATTTTCTTTTTTTCCTTGTCCATCACCAACAGCACATCCGAAAGCTGTTCGGGATATTGCTGTGGATTTTCATTTGTCTGTTCGCTCATTATATTGATGTTTTAAAGTTTACATTGTCCGAAAGTAGGCGACGCAGGTACGGTTATGCCGTACCCGTCTTTTCGTGGTAGGGTTTGTCATCGGTTTTCTTTTGTACGCCGTATGGGTGCTTTGAAACTTTCCCTAATGAACTGGTGTACATCCGATAGTTTGTAATACAGCTTTCCGCTAATGGTGTAATACGGTAGCTTGCCCGTGGAGCGGTATCGTTGCAGGGAGCGGTGGCTGATTTTCAGCATGAGGAGCAGGTCTTGGTTGTCCAGTAATTCCTCGCCGTCTATGCTGTGCCGTTCTTTCTTAATGTTTAGGACGTACTCTTTTAAAATATCGAAACGCTCCATGATACGTTCCATCCATGCGATAAATTCCATTCTGTCGATGTTCATAACAAATACTTTTAATGATTTCTAACACCACAAAATTGGAGCGATTGTAGCAGGCTGTCTTCCGATACGTGTCTATCAAAAAGGCACTTTTTTCATTTTTTTACAATTCATGCAAAGTGCTGTTTTTAGGGTCTTTCCGCACTTTTGGTCAATCGGTCGGCATCCAAATCAATGGATTTGCCGATAGACACATATAGGCAAACGGGCAAAAAGAAAGACAGCACCGATTGATGCTGTCCTTTTACCGGAAAAAGAAGACAAAAATTACAGGTTGTCTTCCCTGTCCATATATTCCTCTAAGCTGTATTTGAGTTGGTCTAAAAACAACGTACGTGAGCCTGCACGGGTCTTCATCCGGTGGAAGCTGTTATGGATGTCGTTCAGTGAAACACGGAACAGGATTTGGAATACCATGCTGATTTTGCGGATGCCTATTTTCCCGTGTGAAATGGCATCGCAGGCATAGAGTGCGTAAATCAATTCGATAAGGGCATTTTTTGTCTGTGTCCAAAAGAAGTCTTTTGTTTCCTCTTGTTGCAATAGTACATCGGGATTTTGTTCGGGGCTTAGTTTTGTCGTCAGGTAATTATAGACTAATTCGTTGGCGATGATTTTCGCCACCTTATAATCAAAGTAGGTCGAAAATTTCGTGTCAATTTCAAACACGAAGCTGTTCAGCCCGTCATAGCAATTGATATGCCCAAGCGTAAAATACTGTTCATCTCGGTCAGTTCTGCCGGAACGGTAGTAGCGGTAGAAGTCGGAATTGCAGATATGCTCTTGATATTCCTGTTTTAAGTCACGCAGTTGCAAAGCGAAATAATTTTGGTGCAGGTTTCCGTTATCGACAGGGCAAGCTATTTCAATCCGATACACCTTATTGTAATAAATAAGTTTTCCGAGGATGTTCGGCTTTATCTGTTTAAAGAAAAGTATTTCGTCTTCTAATGTTTTGAAGCCTTCGTTTATTATATCGTCTTTGATGTCTCCCAGAAGTTCTTTCAGAAAGACTGTCATTTCATAAGCCTCGTCCATAAAACTCGAAGCCTCAGCCGACAATTTCCGCTCCTGTTTCTGTATGTCGGAGACTATTTTGTGCAATAGGTGTCTCATAATGCTAAAGGTTTAAAATGAAGCCAATAATGCCTCCGCAAAATTTGCGATTAGTACCGAGCTTTTTTCATGAGACAGGACGAAGTCAGGGAAGATTTTGTTATTAAGTTAGTGGCAAATACCAGATGATGAGTATTAATGCTCAAACAATTGAATGTCGAAAACATATTTATGTACATCAAAATTCGTAAATTGTGCAACATAATGAACCAAGTTCTACAAATCAATTAATAGATTATAAATGGTAAAAATTATACACGTTTCAGATTTTCACATGGAAAGCTTTCCTTTATCTTTTGAAAAGGAAAAATTATTAGAAGCTTTCTTTTTAGATTTGATAGACCAAATAAGTCCTGACGATGATAATATTGTTTTTATTATGTCAGGGGATTTGATAGATAAAGGAGGGGTAGGTTTCAGTGAGAATGATAATCCTTTTGAGAGATTTGAGGAAGTTTTCATCAACCAACTAATAACATTTTTTCCAAAATTGAGTGGAAAAATATTTGTTGTACCAGGAAACCATGAGGTTGAGCGGTCAAAGGTTGATATCTATTCTCATAGAGGTATAATAAGTTCTATTAATTCTTCAGATAATTTAGACTATTTTATTGAAAGCAATTATGTTAACAAAATATCGTTAGCAAGATTAATCAGGTACAAAGACTGGGAGTACGACTTTTATAAAAAATATAATGATTTAGCCTTAGAGTATTCAAACTTCGAATATTCTTTCGTACTGAACACCCCTCAAAGAAATGTCGGTATTTCATGCTTTAATAGCTCTTTCCTATGTTATGATGATAGTGATAAGGGTAATCTTTTATTGGGACGGAAACAAATAACAAATTCCTTGATGAAAATTGACGACACAGATATAAAAATTGCGGTAGTTCATCATCCTCTTGATTTCCTAAATGATTTTGACAAGAAAGATTGTAAAGCACTTCTCGGCAAATATTACGATATTCTTCTTGTTGGACATGTTCATGAAAATGATGCAGAGAACACCACAAATTTATACGGAAATCTTTACACATCTCAAGCCAGCTCCACCATCGGAGACTATATCGATTCACAAAGATTTGCAAATGGATATTCTATTATTGAATATAGAAAGCATGACAGCGTAACGACATACTTTAGAAAATACCTACCATTGCATAAGAAATTTGTTCCTAATGCAGATGTAGGGCATGCAGATGGCAAAGTCATTTATAATCTTCCAAAGACAGAAGAAATACTCAAAAATGAAAAGACTTTTCAAATAATAAACCATCTAAAAGAGACCAAGGTTGAGCCATTAAATAACCATATTTTATTATCTAATAGCTACACTGATATACCTTGTACAATTGAAAACCTATTTGTCGAACCTTCTATATCAAATTCATTGGGAGAAAGCGATGATGAAACTATATACAAGATTGACGACATAATTTCATCGAATAAGAACTTTCTAATCTTAGGTCAAAAGGAGTCTGGTAAAACCATTTTAATTGATAAGATTTTTATCGATGCTCTTAATAGTTTTCAAAAGTTACAAAAAATACCTGTGCTGATTGACTATGCTGACTTGACTGACGATATTACGAAAATTGTTAGATTTAATTGCGGGGTATCGAGTTCAGATATTCAAAATTTCATCGAATCAAATAAGTTTATACTTATAGTAGATAATTTCAAACAAAACGGAGAAAGCAAATATCAGAACCTCTTTGAGATAGTTGAGAAATTTAAAAATATACAGATTGTTTTAACAGCAACTCAGGCATTTGAAAATATAATTCCAGAGGAACTGTTGATAGAAAAGCTAACACAAAATTTTGAATACGTTTTTATTCAAAATTTTAAAACCAAACATATCAAGGAGTTAATCCAAAAGTGGTTTGCGAATAAGCAAATAGACCTTCAAGATAAAATGCAGTCCTTAATAAAAAGTTTTACAGACTTTGGATTGCCTAAGAACCCTTTATCAATCACATTATTTTTATGGATATTCGAAAAGCAGGAAAAGAAACCAATCAATAAATCTGTATTAGTTGAGCTTTTCGTAGAGAATATTTTAGAAAAAACTAAAATTGAGAATATTTATAGTGAAACTTTTGATTTCCATAACAAAAAAAGGTTACTGGCATGTTTCGCAAAGTTTATGCATGACGAGGGAGATGCTAAATCCAGTTATCGGGTAAAATATGGCTCTGCTTGTTCATTTTTTGAAAAATATATATCTGGACGAGCGGAAATTCAACCAGTGAAAGTTCTTGAGGATTTTATTAACAGAGGCATTCTTTATTTAGATGATGAGAATAATCTTACTTTTAAATCTGCTTTTTATTTTCATTTCTTTTTAGCGTTAGCATTCGATTATTTTAAGGATTTCAAAGATTTCGTTTTCACTGGCGAGAACTATTTGAATTATATTGAAGAAATATCTTATTACACTGGTCTAAAAAGAGATGATGTAGACATTCTAAATTATATATCTAAAAAATTAATGCATAGTTACGATGCAATCAATCAAGATATACAAGAAAACTATGAAAAGGTAGACTATGTTTTAGAGCCTAAAAGTTCAAACCTATTAGCATTTAAAATTGATGAGAAAAAAGTCAAGAAGATAGATGAAAAACAGTTAGAGGGAATTTTAGATAATAAATTAGCGAATAGCCCGACGATTAAAGAGGTCGAAGAAAAAAATGTGACGTTAGATTCTAAGAAAAATTTAGACCTCGTTCTAAAGTTATCATCTGTTGTTTTGAAAAACAGTGAAGATATAGATGATTATGATTTAAAATATAAGTTCTACAAGCAAGTATTGGTCAGCTCTATTTCATTTCTTATGATTTATAGAGACTCTCTTCTTTTTTATTATGAAAATAATAAAAAGGTTCCTGACAACTTTCCGAAGAACATTAGTTTTAATTTGTTTATAAAGGTTTTACCATTAATTCATCAGGTTGTACTGTATGAATGGATGGGAACTCAAAAGATTAGACCAATATTAAGTACCAAAATCAAAGATGATGTAGAGAACCCCAAAATTAGCGAGTTAGAAAAATTCATATCAGTATTTATATATGCAGATATAAGAGGTACAAATTATCCAAAAGTAGTTGAGGATTTTATAGAAACTTCAAAAAAGAAGTACATAAAAGACCTATCATTTCTCAAAGTTCTTTCATATTACAAGTTAAGGAATAATGACCCTGACCTTGATAAAAAATGGTTAGATGTACTCTCAAAAATAAAAGTAGATATGGGCGCAATCACTAAAAACAATAGAGGTAGTTATATTCAGCAACTGAAAACGAATAAAAATATAAAATAATCATCTTTTTAGTTTTCTTACTTTGTTAGGGATCTGTAGCTTTTTAGGTTTAGGTTGATTTACTACTTTCTTGTCCAAATCATATTGATACTGACTGTCCTTCAACTGGTTTATTTTTCGTAAATCTTCCAAAAAGCGGTTCGGCTGACGTACCAGCAAGTTCACACAAAGCCTCAACGAAAAGTTGGGGCTTTTTTATTGCTGGCCCTATGGATAAAGATCAGATGGAGTTATTATATCAGCCATTTCTGAAGCCATCTTGAATCCTTCTTTTCTATTCCGTCACTAAATACATGTAATATTTTTAGTCGATTTGTCTATTCATCTGCTGGCTGTACGTAACTTGCACCTTCAAATCTATATTTTAGCTTATTATTTTTGCTCAAAACCTTAACTTAACAAGGTTATAAACGTACTTCATATAAGCTTTACTGTTATTATTTTTTGTTGTAATAAAACTTCGGAACCTGCACATTTTTTATGAAGAAAAAAGTACTTATGCTTGGATGGGAATTCCCACCTATTATCAACGGGGGGTTGGGGGTAGCTTGTTTAGGAATTGCCAAATCTCTCTCTAATTATGTCGACCTTACCGTTATTCTACCCAAAACTGATCCTGAGTTCGTTGTGGACAATGTAAAGCTTATCGGGTTGAATAATATCGAACTAAAGACCTTGTTGAGAAACGACAAAGTTGAAAAGAGCAGCTCGATAGAAAAAACCTCGTATGAGTCTTTTGCTGATGTCGAATATGTGAACATCAATTTCGATCCTTATTATCACACTTTTTCACGAGACGCATGGACTGAACAGGAACACCGAGTGGTAGAACACGAGGTGTTAGAGGAAGAACGGCTGACCAAGGAAGCCCTTGTCATCGAGGAATTTTTGGCCTCATTTGGGAAGGGCGATATCTATGGCAAAGACGTGATCCAAAAAGTAAAACTCTTTGCAAGATACGTATTGAAAATGGTGGCCGATAAGGACTTTGATATCGTGTACGCTCACGACTGGATGACGTTCTTAGCAGGGATAGAGTTAAAGTTTAAGACTGGAAAACCACTAGCATTGCACGTGCATGCATTGGACTTTGACAGAGGAGGGCCTGACTGTAGAGGTTGGATATTCGACCTAGAGAAATATGCTATGGAGCACGCCGACGTCATTATTCCCGTAAGTCACTATACAGGCGATATTATAGCCGGCCATTATCAAATTGACAAGAGAAAAATATATCCTGTGCACAATGGGGTTGACTTCGTAGAGGCTTATTGCGAGAAGAAGGCCTTTCCCGAACAGTTGGTGGTTTTTTTAGGAAGAGTGACTGGCCAAAAGGGACCTGAGTTTTTCCTAGAGGTAGCTTCAAAGGTTTTTGAGCAATACAAGAAGGTGAGGTTTGTTGTTGCCGGTACGGGTGATAGATTGAAAAGGCTGATAGAGACGGGGGCCTATAGACAAATCGGGCACAAGTTCCACTTTACAGGGTTTCTCACCAAAGAGAAAGTACACAGACTGTTGGCTATGGCTGATGTGTATTGTATGCCTTCGGTGTCCGAACCATTTGGGCTTTCTGCTTTGGAGGCAGCGCAGTTTGGTGTGCCTATGGTCATCTCAAAACAGTCTGGAGCGGCAGAGGTGTTAAATGGAGCACTTAAGGCCGATTATTGGGACGTAGATCTGATGGCTCAGCACATCACTGACTTGTTGAAGAGCAAAAGGATGGGCAACAAAGTAGTGAAGCAAGGATATGAAGATTTGAAAACCTTGAGTTGGGACCATTCGGCTAATCAAATACTTCGTGCTTTCGATTCAGTGTTGGCAACAGATCCAGTGAGTGCTTCCTAAATATAAAATTGAGCACTATAAGTCATTGACTTGCATTGTTTATTTCATCATCATATTTTTTTAACGATTTCTACCATGCCAGCAGTTTGCTTATATTTTCAGGCTCATCAGCCCAATCGATTAAAAGAGTACACCTTTTTTGACTTAGGCCAGGAGCATTTTTATGAAAATGATCAGTTGAACGGGGAGGTTATCAATAAAGTAGCAGAGAAATGCTACTTGCCCGCCAATAAGATGATGCTTGACCTTATCAAAAAGTATAAAGGAAAATTCAAAATTGCCTACTCTCTCAGTGGTGTGTTTATAGAACAGCTCGAATATCATCGACCGGATGTGTTGCAGTCTTTTATTGACCTTGCGCAAACAGGTTGTGTAGAATTCTTGGGCGAAACCTACTATCATTCCTTAAGCTTCTTCTACTCCAAGAAAGAATTTAGAAGGCAAGTACTGTTGCATAGAGCCAAAATATTCCAACATTTTGAGCAGAAACCCAAAGTGTTTCGAAACACCGAACTTACCTATAACAATGAAATGGCGGCTTTTGTGGAGAGGATGGGCTATAAGGGAATAATTACGGAAGGCGTAGATTGGCACCTCAACGGCAGAAGTCCTAACTACCTCTACAGGGCACCCAATGCTGAAAAAATAAAGGTGATCCTGAGAAACCATGTGCTCTCCGATGACTTGGGATTCCGGTTTGCCGACAAGAAGTGGCTTGAATATCCTTTGACCGCCGAAAAGTTTGCCGGTTGGATGGCTGAAAGCAAAGGCGACGTAATTAATCTTTTTATGGATTATGAAAGTATTGGTGAGCACCAATGGGTCGATACGGGGATTTTTGACTTTTTTCGGGCTTTACCGGAAAAGGTATTGTCGCACCCTAATTTAAGTTTTGTAACACCATCGGAGTCGGTTGCACGATACGATAAGAAATCTATATATGACATCCACAATCCTATTTCGTGGGCAGACCAAGAAAGAAATTTGTCGGCTTGGGATGGCAATAACATGCAAAAGGAAGCTTTGAAAAAAGTGTACGAACTGGAAAAGCTAGTGAAAACATCAAGAAATATGGATTTGATCCATGTATGGGCCAAGTTGCAGACGTCAGATCATTTCTACTACATCTCCACAAAAGGCAGCACAGATGGAAAAGTGCACAATTACTTCAGCCCCTATGGCTCGCCCTACGATGGATATATCTATTATATGAATGCCCTTTCTGATTTGGAAATAACCCTCAACACTAGAAACAGAAGAAAAAAAGAACTCGAAGCATTGGCCTCCAAGGCGGCCTTGGCTGTTCCTGAGGTCCAACAAATCCACATATGAGCAAAGTAAAGATGCCCAAAATCATTGAGTATGATATATGGTTGGCCCCATATCAAAAGCCACTCGAAGAAAGAATTAGGACATACGATCAAACACTCAATACAGTCGCCAAAGAATATGGAGGTTTGCTGTCATTTTCCAATGCCCACCGATTTCTAGGATTTAATTACGATGAGAAGAAAAAAGGTTGGTATTATAGAGAGTGGGCTCCCGAGGCGTATGCCTTGATGTTGATCGGTGATTTTAATGATTGGAACAGGCAAAGCCATCCACTGGAGAAAAAAAGCAATGGCGTATGGGAGATATTTCTTCCAGATAGAGATTATGCCCACAAATTGATCCATGAAAGTTTGGTAAAGGTGCATGTTCGTGCCCGCAACGGTCAATTAGACAGAATCCCAGCATACATCAAAAGAGTGGTGCAAGATCCTGCGAGCCACGATTTTGTTGGCCAGTTTTGGAACCCTCCCAGTGCTTTTCAATGGGCCGATTCTCATTATCACCTGAAGGAAATTAAGAAGGCGCCATTGATTTACGAAGCGCATATAGGGATTGCATCAGAAAACGAAACGGTAAGTACTTATAAGGAGTTTACAGAACAGGTGCTGCCAAGAATAAAAAAGGCAGGCT
>SMEK01000522.1_pt1 | contig 15471 bp, 10 predicted proteins | sample 2456371 | NCBI WGS metagenome assembly SMEK01 (sample SAMN10132590, study PRJNA489261) | soil metagenome | isolation source: day1 antibiotic-loamy sand soil ammended with composted manure from dairy... | place: USA | collected 2015-04-01
GCGAACAGCGGTCCGCCGGCCTCGACCAAGCCGGCGACCTCGACATCCACGCAATGGGTCCGGGTGTGCTCCACCGGCCGGTGGCCCGCCCTGCGCCAGGTCACGACGTCGGTGACGAGTGCGTCCACGACAGCGGTGGTCAGCTGAGCGTTCGACACATCGGCCACCAGCACTCGACCGCGCAGCGGCGAACGTCGCACGGGGCTGAGCACCCACAGTGCCGTCTCGTAGCCGGGGCGGAACGGCAACATACCGCCCGGCAACCGGATGACCGCTTCCACCAGGCCGCTGGCCAGCAGTTTCGCCCGGGCCCGCTCCTCCGGGGAATACTGTGACAGCGGCCCGGTCAGCACATCGGCGGGACCCCACACCACGCCCGTGCTGGACTCCGCGAGGCGCACGGCGATGTCGTCGATCCGGTCCAGCACCGCCATGGCCGAGCGGTTCTCCGCGGGCTGGTACGGGATCTGGGTCACGATCGCGTCCGGGGCTTCAGCTGTGTCTTCGGACTCCTCAGCAAGTTCAAGCCCGATGCTCACGTCCTGGTCGTCGATCGGCACCCCGTGCACGATCAACCTGCGTCGGAGTAGCCGAGCCAGGTAGGCGTCGGAATCGGCGGCCCTCACGACCGGGGCGCAGCTTTCCGGCAACAGCCCCAACAGCGGGATCAGCAGATCACCCGCCCCCGCAGCGGGGTCGGCGACGGTCAACGAGGCACTGTGCCCGGCGCGGTCGGCCGCACCGGTGAGCTTGGCCACCAACAGGCTCAGTTCCGGCTCCGGCCTGCACGCGGCGAGGTCTCGCACACCGAACCGCCCGCGACCGGTCAGTAGGTGCTCGAACGCTCCGGGTACCCCCCACGCGGCCTCGATCAGCTCGTCGACGAGCGAAAGGAGGAGCCTCGAGGATTCTGGGAGGGACCGGATCTCGGTGAGCAGGAACATATCCTCGGGGTCCAGTTCTTCGGCGCGATCACGCAATTCGTGTGGTGTCGCATCGGCCAGTGGCTCGCCGTCCACAGCGACGAGGCACACCAACGACGTCACCACGGCGATCAGGTCACGTGGCGGTAAGCCCTCGCCGACAGTGCTGAAGGCGTGAAGACACAGGTCGAGCTCAACGGAGTCCTGTTCCGCGCGGCCGGTCCTGACCAGCCAGTCACACACCTCACGGGCCGAGAACAGCGGCTTCGCGCCCCCTTCGAAGACCGCGGCGGGGAAGTCCGCGTACCGTCGTCGCCACGTGGTGACCACCGGGCGGCGGACACCCGCGAGCTGCGCGATGTCAGCCATCGACATCAGCAACGAGTCCCGTGTCGGGACGGCTGGACTGTCGAGCAACGGCGCCGCACCTCCCTCGCATCGTCGGGCCGCGGTCAGCCTATCGGCAAGATCAGCTCCAGTGTTACCTGAAAATTGATAACCCCTGTTATCGATTCTTTTTCTCTCATTCTCGCGGTCGTCGTCCCTAACTTGAGCTCATGCCGCCAGATGCACCTGGCACGTCAACGAACAGCCCTACTGGGAGCAGCAAGCATGAGTCACGATCCTTCCACCACACCGCGTAACAGCCTCGGTACCGCCGGGTTCGTCCTGGGGCTTGTGGGGTTGGTGTTCTCATTCATCCCGCTGGTCGGCGTCACCGCCTGGCCTTTGGTGATCATCGGGCTGACCCTTTCCGCCGTCGGTATCGCCAAAGCACGCAAGACGAAGGCCCCCAAGGGACTGGCGATCGCGGGAACCATCCTCTCCGCCATCGGCCTGCTTATCTGCATCACGTGGGTCGGCGTGGTCGGCAAGGTCGTCGACGAAGCCGAACGGAACGAGCTGAAGCCCGTGGAAGCCGGCCAAGCGCCCACAGACGATCAGCACATCGTCGTCTTCGAACTCTCCACGGACCAGGCGGTCAACGTTCGGTACGGCGACCTCGGTGATCAGCGAACGGTCGTGGTGGACCCGACCGACGACTGGCGACAGGAGTTCAGTTTCGGCGGTGGCTTGCACCACCTCACGCTGTCCGCGACACCGGTCGACAACAGCGACCTCGACAGCACTGTCACCTGTTCCATCACCGTCGACGGGGAAACGGTGGCACAGCAGTCGAACCCGTTCGGCGTCTGGTGCAGCGCCGAGGTCGACAAGTGAACCCGAGTCCGAATGCAAGCGACCACACCACAAGGAGTCCCGTGCCCGTGGAATTCGACTCGATGACCAACCAAGGGACCACGTCCCCATCGAAACTTCCGAAAACGTGGCCTTGGATCGTGAGCATCGTCGCCGCCTTTGTCACCGGCGCCGCCGGCGCACTGGGGATCATGAGCGCAGTCGGTGACGAAGAGAAGGCCGCGCCCACGCCTGAGCGTCTGTTCGAGGGCACTTCAAGTCCTGTTGAGCCCGCGGTGGAAGAGGAACCCCCTCCCACTCTGACCGCAGAAGATTTCACAATCGAGCTGAAGATCCTCAGCAAGCGGTGCTTCGGCTCCGCCGGCTGCAACCTCACCCACACAATCGATCCCGTCTACCTCGGTGCCGAATCACTCGACGACGTGTCGGCCACAGTCACCTATGAAGTCCTGGGAGGCGACAGTGGACCTCAGATCAACTCGTTCACCTTGGATAGCGACGTGATCACTTACCAGGAGAAAGAGTTCATCTCGACCTCTTCATCCTCCACCGAACTCGAAGTCGAGGTCACGGACGTCTTCTGACAGTCAGTAAAAAGTTCTCGGGGCGGACGGTAGGACACATTCCTCGCCTCCTTGTTGCACCAACACACACGAAGCGACTTCGCTGCCAGACAGGCTCTGCGATCAACGAACCGATACGCATTCCTCGACTGGTTACCGTCCGTCGAGCAGTCGGAGGACCCGCATAACAGAACCACGGCACAGTACCGGGGACTTTGAACCCACACGGCCAGCTCGCCGCGCGGTCCGACACAATCAAACAGTATTGGCCCAATCGAATGATTCGAAATGGTTGCTTCATAAATGGGGAAGGAATTGATCCGCTTCAGAGCCAAGCTCCCTGTTGGGGCACGCTCCGTATATGCGACACGGTGGGATTGTGAGTGAACGGCCAGCAGGTTGATGCGCTCCCGGTTGTTGACCTAATTCGTGTCGGAGCGAGCGCGGGACGTGATGACGAAGCAGCCTGCGCATCCTCCTCGCGGTGGCGGACACGACCCAGGTCCCGCGCCGTAGGCCGATTCCCGAGTGAGCGGTTGGACGGCTTTGTGCTGGGTCCGGTGATGGCGGCGTTGGACAAGGTCGAGTTCGACGGGGCCGCTGTCGGCGATGCGCTCTCAGAGGTCCGGCGTGAGGAGATGTCGGTGCATCCCGGCGTCCGTCGCTATGCCGAGCATGCGACGCGGATGTACCTCGAGAACTGCTCACACGAGGACGAGGAACTGCGCCCGGTCCAGGAGTCGTGGATCGTGCAACGCGTTCTGCCGTCGGTGGTATGGGAACTGTATGCGTGGGGGCGCCGCTACGAGACACCCGATGGAGGGTTGCGCGAGTTTCGGTTCCTCCGGCTCGGCCCGGCACGTGAACGCAGTCCGGCGGAGATCGCGATCGCAGCGTTCGTCGCCGCGTTCGGCACGCCGGCTGCCTGGCCGAAACCGTGGTCAGAGCCGTTTCAACCGTCGGGGCGCGCAGGCGCGAAACGGGTCCGGGTGCTGGAGGTCGGCCTGGTGGACGGGTCGGTGAAGCTGTTTCTGGACGCTACGGCAGACGACGTCGAAGCGTATTTCGCGGAGCACGGCCGGGGCCGGATCGGCCAGATCGCGACGGGAGAGGAAGTGGTCCCCGGCTTCGGGTGTGCCACGTGCAAGCGGATCGCGGTGTGCCATGGCCCAGTGCGCGTTCCTGGGCTGCTGGGCGTGGAGTCCGGGCAGGGGCCGCTGCGAACGATCTCGGTCAGCGGTCTTCGTTACTACCGGACATGTCCTGCGCAGGCGTACCTGCGTACCGTGCATCTACCGCGTGCTTACGAGTACAGCGCCGAAGCCGAGATGGGCCAGGCGGTTCATGCCTGGCTGGAGAAAGTGCACCAGCGCCATCAGGGTGGGTGCGGCACCGAGATGATGCCGAGACCGGGCGAGGACTGGTCAGCCGGCGAGTGGCGGGTGAGAAGCGAGTTCGCAGATCTTGGTGCCCGCATGCTGGCGCATCACGTCAAGGTGTGCCCGTTTCAAGAGGCGCCGGACATTGACTCCGTCCGGCTGGAGCCTCGGTTGACAGTCTTCGACACGACGGCGCGCGCGGTCGTGGTGGCGAAGCCTGACCTGGTGTATCGCGAGGAGGGACGGTGGGTGTGGCGGGAGCTCAAGACCACGCGGAAGCCTCGGCGACACCTCCTGGATCCACTGGAGGAATTCCCCCAGCTCGCTCTCGGTGTGGCGATGCTGGCCGCAGGTGTGCTGGGTCCGAGCGGCGCTGGCCGGGTCGAGCTGGAAATCCTGCGGCCGTCGGGCGCCGAGATCGTATTGATCGACCCGAATGACCCCGAACGGGTGACCACTGCACGACGGGTCCTGCGCGAATGGGCTGGTCCATGGCGAGCGGACTCCTCATTCGAGGCGCGTCCCAGCCAGAACTGTCGGTGGTGCCCGGTATCTCGATGGTGCCCAAGTTATCCAGGGCACCACCCGGAACAGAAAGACGACGAGGAGAACGGTGCCGTCACACGCACACCAGCCGAGAGCTGATCTCTTTTTCGAAGGCGAGAACCTGTTGAGGATGGTCGCGAGTGCAATAGTGCGACTGTCCCGGCAGAACGGCCCGGGTGATCCGGTTTACGACGCGACAGTGCAGAGTGCCTACAACCAGCTCGTGCTGCTGTGCCTGCGTAAGGGACACACCCCACCGGCCAGTGTGCCGGACATGATCCGGTGGGCAGCGCAGCGTCCGATTAACGAATGGCCATGGACATTACCGGACGACTTCGTCAGCGACGACGTTTTCCTGGTGGACGGCCTGACCCGTGCGCCGACACAACAGTGTTGGGAATGGCGTGTCGTGGCACGAGACGTCGCGGCCGAGCAGGTGGAGAACCAACTGATGCGGGAAGCGCTCGCAAAATGTCAAGCGGCACAGGCACCGGAGTCCTACACTGCGTTCCGAAAGCTGTTGATCCGTCGTCCGGTGCTCACCGAGACCGAACGCGCCGCGGTGACCGACGATCTGGACCTCGCACCGCTGCGCGAGGTGATCCAGCACTGTTATGAACCCGCGCCCGCGTCCTACTTGCGTGACGGCGCCTACGCGATATGCGCACGTTGCGGGTGTTTGCTGGTTCCTCTCGGGCGGGATCGCTACATCTGCGAGTTGGACCGGTGCCGACGTGACCAGCATCCCCGGGTAGGTCGGACGGTGGAGGCTCGCCTCGGGCGCGGCCTCTACCAACTCAACCGGCCGCTACGAATGTTCATCACCGGCCCCGGCCTTGCCGAGACCGACCTCGAATCCGAACTGATCCGCCGGGGATTGCGCCCGACGATGTGGCCGAACTTCGACGCGTACGACTTGCGGATCACGCTACCGCGAGGCCGAGTGTGGGCGGTGGACGTGAAGGACCGGGCCAACCCGGCGCTGCTGGGGCGCAGCGCCCTACCGCTGCGAGACGACCCACCTTACGACGAGGGATTTCTTGTGGTGCCCCAATACCGGTTTGACGAACGCGAGGACTACGGCCGCGTGTTCGCACACCATCAGCGCGACGATCTGGCTGGCGCGGTGGATTTGATCTCCGATACCGAACTGCTCGCCAGAGTGGATCGGGAACTGGCGCGCGGCCACTCGGGCAAACTTGCCACGACAGTCTCGGAGGCCACAGATGCGTGACCGCAGTCGGTGGCACAACCAGTTACTCAGCCAGCTCACCCCGGTCTGGCCGAAAACACCGCAGAGTTTCTCACCGGGACAGATGCTCGATGTGGAACTCGGCCTCTACCTGTTGCGGGCGGTGATGCCCGAGCAGACGGCGCGGAACGCATGGACCTTGTTCGGAGGGTATCCCTACAGCGAAGTGTTCGGACGACACGCCCCAGATACACCACTGCGGATAATGCGGAGCCGGCACTACTTATGGGACATGCGGCGACGAACGGAATGGCTCCGTGAATTGGAGAAGTACCGGCAGGTCCCTCAGGAGCTGCGTGGTTATCTACTGGACGACGTGGACTGCGTCCCGGTACCGCGTGAGCCCAGCCGCGCGGCGAACCGGTTCGATGTCTACGAGAGGTTGCTGACCTCACCACCGGAGTTCGCCCGTCATTCGCTACCGCTCGCGGGTCCGGGTGAACACGAATTCTTCGTCCGCGACCGCCGCTACTCGGTCACGTTCTCGGCCGAGCTCCTCGCCAGCGTGCCTCGTCCTGTTGGGCACGACCTCACCGCGCGGCCGCCCGGTGCGGGCGCTCCGGTGGAGGTGACCTGGACGGAGCTGGAGGACGCGGCCGTCAAGATGGACGCGATCGAACAGAATCTGCCGGGCAAGCGCAACGACTGGGTTCGGCGCCTCGGGCGGGTCAAGCTCCTGATCCGCGACGACACCCAGGGCGAGTTCGTCCCGTCCGAGCAGCTGCGAGTCGACCGGCTGATGAACCTGGTCGGCATGGTCGGCGCCGGAAAGTCGACATTACGTGACATTCTGGCTTTCTGGGCGGCCACCGAAACCGGTCGACGCATCACCATCGTCGTCGGTGACGTGGCCGAGACCTTGGCGATCGTCGACCAGTTCGATCGGCTTGGAGTCGAGGCCGCTCCGATCGTGGGGCACTCGACGCGCGAACGTCATCTCGAACGGCTGCACCGGCGCATGGGCTCGGCCGGTGCGGACACGATGCTCGACCACGACCACCCCAGCTTCGACTACCTCAGCAGCGCATGCCCGGTCGACGCCCTGCGCGGCCTGGAGGCGAGCCAACCGCTGCGCATAGGCGAAGCCCCTTGCGACGCCCTGTACCCGGTGCGGCGCGATCACTCCGACTCCGACGATCTTCTGGCACGAGACCGTGCCGGTGATCGAACCAGCTTCTCGCCCCGGAGGGACCGGAAGCGGCATGTTTGTCCACTATGGATGGTATGTCCGCGTCACCACGGAGCGCGCAGCCTCGTCAACGCGCGGATCTGGGTGGCCACCCCAGCGAGCCTGGTTCACAGTGGAGTCCCGTCGACACTACATTCTGAACGCTTGCGGCATCTGGAGCTTGCGTGTCGGATGAGCGATCTGGTGATCGTCGACGAAGCCGACCGGGTACAGATGCAACTCGACCGCGCGTTCGCTCCTGCGACCACCCTTGTGGGCCGATCACCTGACTCATGGCTGGACGAGGTCGCCAGCCACAAGGTGGCCGAGCTGGCGCGGCGCGGGCGCCTCCAACTGTCCACATGGGAAGTCGATGACTGGACCAGCGCCGTGGACACCGTCTCCGCCGCTACCGACCGCCTGTACGCGCTGCTGATCGGCACCCCACCACTGCGCAACTGGATCACCGAAGACTACTTCAGCGCGCTGACACTACACCGGTGGTTGATCCGGTCCTGGTTCCCCGACCTGATCGGCCATGACACCGATCCAACAGCGGACACCGCGACCTCGACGCACCACGCGCAGCGTCAGATACGCATGGAGTATGTCGAGGCGGTGCTTGATCAGTTCCGTGACAACCCGCTCGAGGAACAAGACCCACGGGACGAGAGCGACCAGGTCACCCCCACAGCGAACACACTGGTCACTCTGACGCTGCAACTGCTGCACGTCCAAGCCGGTTCGTCGATTCGCAAGCGCTTGCAGAACGTACTGCTCGACCTCGTCGGGCAGGATCCGGCCATCGCCGACGACCTGGAGACCCACGCCCAGCGCTTCGAGCTCACCCTCATCCTGGCCGCGCTGCACCATCGGCTGGATCGTATGACGATCCTCTGGCCGCGGGTCGAGGCCGCACTCAACCTCGAAGCGACCTCGAATGTGCTGTCACGACGCCCGCCCAAGGACTACGAACCCGTCATACCGGAATCCCCGATGGGCAACGTTCTGGGGTTCCAGTTCCAGCTCGGCGAACGAAACGGCGACGGTGACCAAAGCGGCGAACTACGTTTCTTCCGCTGCAGCGGTGTTGGTCGAGAGCTGCTCCTCGCCCTTCCTCATCTGCCTGCTGTCGATAACCGGCCCGGGCCCCATGTCCTGCTCATGTCCGCCACCAGCTGGGCGGGCACCTCAACCCGCTACCACGTCCACGCCCCCGTCGACGCGGTCTTACGACCACACGACGACGAAGTCAATTTGATCCTCGACACCACGTTGCGCACACAGTTCCTCTACTGGCCTGGCACGTCACCACCGAGACCGCTCAAGTTGTCCGGTAGCAGCCTGGAGAATCGAGAGAAAATTCTCGAACAGATGCTGAACCAACTCGCCATACCGGACCGCAGTCTCGGTGACGCACCGAGCATGCTCGATACAGAACTCGCCGAGCTCCGGGAGATCGACCCCGAGCGAGCCCGGATCCTGCTCCTTGTCGGCAGCTACGCCGAAGCCAAACACGCCGCACGCCATCTCGACCGCATCCCGGAATGGAGTGGGCGAGTCACCCAGCTGGCGTCCGATGACGCCGACCTCGACAACAGTTGGATGGTTCTGCGTCGCGGTGAGCTGACCAAATTCCCCGACACCGGCAGTGAGATCCTCATCGCGCCGCTGCTGGCCGTGGAACGCGGCCACAACATCGTCCTGCCCGACGGTAAAGCGGCTATCGGTACCGTCTACTTTCTCGCCCGACCGCATCCACGACCCGATGACATCGCCCTTGCCATCCACGCGATCAACGACTGGGCCGTTCGACAGGTGCGCGGGCCCGCCCAGGCCTTCCACACCACCGCCCGCGCGGCAGGGACCCCGGACCGGGCAGCGCTGACGTTCCGCAGCACCGCCAGCAAGAAGTGGAACCGCTTCCTCACCAGACAGTTGGCGTGGAGCAGCCTCACGCCCGAGGAGAAGGAAAGCTTCACCTGGGACCAGCTCGTCGTGATGTGGCAGGTCATCGGCCGGCTGGTTCGCGGCGGTGTGCCCGCACGGGTCATCTGCGTCGACGCCGCGTTCGCACCCCGTCAAGCCGGTTTCGAAGCGACAGATACACCCGACACCAGTCTACTGGCCAGTATGCGAGCTGTTCTTCGCCCCTACTTCACTGATGACCCAGCGACCACCCCGCTCGACCGTTCACTCGTGCAGGCCCTCTACGAGCCGCTCTACCAGGCGCTCGCAGACTTCAACTGATCAACCTGGATAGGACACCGATGGCATTCAACGAACTCCAGCCCGCCGCCTTCATCCCCAGCCCAGGCCTCGAGGCTTTTCCCGTCGACCTGTACACGCTGAGCTTCCCCACTCACTGGCGCGAACCCGTCCTCGACCTGTATCGGGCCAACCGGTCCGAAACCGCTCGTGCCCGGATCAGGGAAGTGCCGATCCGGAAACTGAACTCCCTCATCCGCACCGTCGCCCCAGACCTGGTCACCGTCGACGCCAACGCATCCTTCGACGCCACCCGGCCCTGGTTGTACAGCCGATCCGCCTATCCGATGCGTCCGCTGACCCGGCTCGTCCGCGCCTGGCTCCACAGCCTCGCTCCCAGCCCCGAAGCGTGGCGGCTTTTCCGCGACACAGCCCGCATCGTCGACCCAGAGGAATTGAGTTGGATTCCAGAAACCGTCGACCTGCTCGAACACCGCATCTCACCAGGAGGAACCTATGAACCGGCCACCCGCCTCTACAGGGTGCTCCCCGAGATCCTCGCCGACCGCATCGCCGCACTACCGCCCTACGAATTCTGCGGTGAGCGTATTCATTTCCACCGCGTCGCCGTCGACGCCCGCGCTCATGGTGCGGAGCTGATGTCTTGGCCACCGCTGACGCATCGCGTCAAGGTCACAGACAAGGCCGCACGCAATCGATACGGAAGCCACCGCGACTGGCGCTACTCCGCGGTCATCAACGTGTCACTACGGACCGTGCCTTTCTCCCCGGTGCCGCGGATCCACCTCAGTACCCGAATTCGTCGCTGGGCCGCAGGTGAGATCCTCATGCCCGGGTCGCGGCGTGTATCCGCATACCTGCTCGCCCAGCAACCCTTCGTCGAGGACGGTCAGCGACCCGGTCGGTTCGCGGTAGCACAGTTCGCCTGGAATCGCCGCACTCACCAGATCGAATGGACACAGAGCGGCCCTGAAGGCATGCTCGCCCGCATCGGTGCCATCGACAATCTCCCTGCCGCCGACGTCTTCGCCAAAGAACCGGACACGTGGCTTGACGGCCGGGACGGCATCGAAGGCGGGGCCAGCTATCACACGATGATGGGCTGGCACGGCGTTGGCGCCGGGCTCATGCCCGCCGAACGACGTCGCCTGACCGAATGGGTAAGTGCCGCCCTCGCACCCGAATTCGAACCGGCGCCCCCGCTGGTCCGCAGCAAGATCAAACAAAACCCGGCCAAACTCCTCACGCCGAACGTGTCCGTTCCCAAGAAAAACGCCACCGAGCAACAAGTGGAGGATGCGGCGACAGCGAACCAGCTCATCGACGCCGACAACGCGGCCCGACGGCGCAAATTCACCTCACTCGCGCTCGATGGGCGAGAACTCGTCGCGGTCCTGCTCTACCAGACCTCACACATGCGTGACCAGCTCATCAAGGCCGCCGAAGCCAACCTCGGGTTAACCGATCACCGTGATGAGGCCGGCCCCGCAGTATGGAGCTGGACTACACCAGAACTCCAGGTACGCATCCACGCACGCGAACTCGGCACTCTCGGCGCGCCCTTGAGCACAAACGAGCGGCCACCGAAAAAAGGCGACGAGCACATCACCGCTATCAGCCACCGCCGCGCCGCTGTCCGAAAGTATCTACGCGATCTTGCCTCCCAACTCGGTGAGACCACAGCCATCACGTTCATCGAGCTCGACGGGCGAGACAAGTACAAGCACCGCACCACCGACCCCAAGTTCGCGATCCGGCTCGGCTGTGCCGACGCCAGCATGGTCAGCCAGTTCTTCACCCCCACGGAAACGCGCTCTGGTGAGGGCGACGACGATTCTTTGTTCCGAGCCTCTGCGGCATGGGCCGACGGGCTACGTCAACTCGGAGTGCTCCTCGTTCCACCACACTCCCTCGGCGACAAAATCCCCGATAATCTCAACCAGCTCGCATTCTGGCTCGTCAAGCGGCAGGCCACCAGCGAGACAGGACGAGCACAATTCACTCCGGTCGCCGTTCTCATTCGTCCCGGGCAGAAGAGGATCCTCGGCCGCACACCTGATATGTCCGAGTGGGTGCCTTATCCACAGCTGTTGATCGAATTAACCGGACAGGTCCGCCCTCAGGAACTCTCCACCAAGGAACAACAAACAAAAACCGTAGCCGCATTCGTCCAGAACATCCTGTACGCGCTGCGGAGCACACCCACTCTAGTCGTCATCCACGCACATAACATCCGAAACAGATGGCCCTGGCTGACCAACACCGGTCTCCTCCATGACCGGATCCAACTCGGCGACACAAACGGCCCAACCCAGAGCATCGAACTCTTCGGTCAGCATCTCCGTCTCGCACGCATCGCCACCAATGACCGCGACGAAACACCACAATGGTGGGCTCCCAAAGGCGACGACTCGGCCGGGATCAGTAAAGGACTCTGGAAACTGCCGAATAATGACAGCAACGGCCGGGTCTTCTATAGCACAAGTCCCAAGCCTGGAACACACACATTGTCGGTGGAAGCAACAAAACTCACCCACCGGATCAACTCCAAGGGAGCGCCAGAAATCCGTCCGGGAAAGAACGCCTGGAACCCGGAGCTCCTCGAAATCACCATGCTCGGATGTTCGGACGACAGCGAAGCCGAACACCTGGCCATGTTCCTCCACCAGCAACGCTTTGCCGAGGACTACCGTGAAGCACTCGCACTCCCGCTGATCCAACACATCGCAGAACTCACCACCCAGTACGGTCTACCGCACGACAATGAACTCGATGAAGTCGACGAACCGATCGATTCCGATGACGAAGCACCGACGGCGCTACTCTAGGTGTATGGACTCGCGAGGAGATGAGTTGGTGCGGGGACGGACGACTGATAGTCAATTTTCGACAGAAGTGTAGGGGGAACAGTAGTTGCAGTGAATATTCCTATCTTGTAGCGCCTTGGCGTGTTGCAGTTCGGAGTGCTAGCGCGAGATAGAGAAATTCTTCGACGAAGTTTCGGCGTAGCTTTTAGAGCGTGTCTTAGTTGATGGATGACCTCTATTCTGTGGACGATCTTCATAAAGCTGATGCCGGACGGACTGTGGCCTGTGTCCGAACCCTTGATTCCACTGGCAGGCCAGCTCCCGTAGGACGCAGACGAAGCGCTGATGTTCCTCGCAATCGTGTTCGTACTGACCAGCGGATGCGTGCGGCGACACCTGTCGCTCGGCTTCGGACCCACCGTGCCTACCACGCACCGCTGGTTCGTCCTATAAAGAAAGTCAGGACTGTGGTGTAAGTCGCTGGCAGCCAACACTCGCGACAACAGCGCTCTCAAACCCTTGTGAAGGCTGTCTCCCGTCGTCCGGTGTTGCCGAGGATCCCGGCGATGGCGAACGACAGAACGTCAGGCCTACGACACCCTCTGCTCCGCAGGTCTGGCCGTACCGCCACGGCTCATCTTCCATCGGCGTCGAGTTCTCCGACAAGCTCGGCTGACGCTGCTGGATCATCGAACGATCGTCTGGCCAATCGGATATCGACGTCAGATTCTGCGCTACGAACGTGAAGCCAACCACTTGCATGCCTTCCTCCCCTCGCTGCAACCCTCGCCTGTCCCAAGAAACTCACCAATGAGACACGCTCTGAAGAAAGCTTTGCTCGGGCAGATTGAGCTTCCAGACCCCACGTAACGCGTAGCGGATCACTTCCCCATACGTGGCGAGCACATCAGCATGTTCGGACCGGCGGCGAACCCGACCCGGTGTCCAGTCCGGCCGCGGAGTACGACGAGGCCGCACAGACGGCGGCCCCCGTCGCTGACGACTACTTCTCCACAGTGGAATCCGAAGCCAACTCGTGCTCTGGCGAAGCCAAGACCAAACTACGCGGAGACAACTTACAAGCCCCCCGATAGAATCCTGTCGATCGCCGAAACCGCCGTGACCAATGCGAAGGCGATGATCGCGGCGGGTGAGGTGGTGTCCCAGGTCGTCGACATCGTGCCCCGGCTGATGACCGAGGCCCAACGGTTCCGGCCGCGACTGGTACACCAACTGAGTCAACCCGCCGGACCCGCTTAGCCGGCAGAACTGAGAGGCCTTCCACTTCGCCCAGGTAATCCCGTTTCATCGACTCGAATTCGCGGAAGATCCCGAGCCGGGAAGGGCAGAGCCATCTCCGAACACTCGTTGGGTAGTTTCGGGGCGACGCACTAAGTGGGATCTCTTCGGCTACGTGAAGAGATTCTCCAGCGGCTTCAACCTGTTGAACCAGGCGCAACGTGCGGCGGTGACCACGACACAACTTCCCGATAGTGGCACGCGACGGCCCCGCTGGACGTGATCTCCGGCGTGGCGGTATGTCCGCTGGACACGGTGTGGAACGAGGTGAGTCCCACGCAGCACGTGGGTCACTGCGGGGCGTGGGAGTAGCGATGTACACCGGCAACGGCGGGAACCTCCCGACACGTCCGCAAGCGACCGTCGTGAAGGTGATGCGCGGCACCGATCTCGTCGCCCTTGACCACCTCGTCGCGACCGGGATTCCGCACACGCTCATCGACTACGGCGACGGCAGCGAGTGGGCGGAGCTGCACCTCCAAGCACGCAGGCCGCGTGCTTGGAGGCCGACATGCGCCACTTCGTCGAGCTGCTCAGGAAGGGACCTACACACCCCTGGTTCTGCAGGACAGTCGATTCCGGAAGCGAATGCCCACTGCCACCGGCGCACTGTCCCGGGGTCGGCTCGGCCCCACTTCACGGTGGTCGTGAACCGTCCGGACCACGACGGACGCCGAGCATCCTGGCGATGGATGCTCTCCATACCCTCATCCGAGCCCAGCTGCCGTCAGCCGCCCGTCATTAGACAGTCCCGTAAGCCTGACGACATCATCTGGCTGGAGCTTTAAGTTGTTGGTGAAGCCGAGAAGCCACGGTAATTACCCCGCGTGCGCGGGGCCGACCAGGCGCGCGCCGTGAACATTCACCTGTGGCAGGGACTATCCCCGCGTGCGCGGGGCCGACCCCCAGCGGGCGAGGGTCTGACGAGCGACCCGGACTATCCCCGCGTGCGCGGGGCCGACACTTGTTGACCTGGGCGTTTACCCGGCTTCCGTGCGATTCTCATTCAGTCTGACACAGAGTGGGCAGGGGTTACCAATTCGTCGCTGCTCGATCCGCTCGGGGGCCACCGCCACGTGTCCGGCAGACATAACACCGACTGGTCGCCGCTACTGGTGCCAGGGCTGCTGCAAACGTCCGACTACGCTCGCGCGATCCTGGCGAATGGTGATCTCCCAGCGCGGGAGGTCGAGCCGCGCGTAATGATGCGAATGGCACGACGGGATGTGATCACCCGTAGCCGACCAGCGGTGTTCACGGGTCTGATCGGCGAAGCCGCTCTACATAACCCGATCGGCGGCCCCGAGGTGATGGCTGACCAGCTACGACACGTGCTGAAGATGACCGACTCCGAGTCGGTCACCGTGCAGGTAGTGCCGACAGACAGTGGATGGCATCCTGGCCTGTCCGGTCCTTTCATCCTGTTCGACTTCGCCGACTCTCCGTCGATCGTGCATATCGAGCACCACAGGTCGAGTGTCTTCCTCTACGACGAGAGGGACGTAGAGGATTATCGGGCAGCCGCGGAGATCATCCGTGGTGTGGCGATGAGCCCCGCCGACTCTACGGAGCTCATCTCCGAAATGATCACGAAACTGGAGAACGCAGTATGACGGTACAGCACGAAGACAACGGTTGGCGCAAATCGTCGTTCAGCAGCGCAGGTCAGGACTGCGTCGAGTTCCGTCGCATCGAAGGTGGTGTAGAGGTTCGCAACAGCAAGCGGCCCGATGAGGCGACCATCCGTTACACCATCGACGAGTGGCGCGCGTTCGTCGCTGGCGTGAAAGCTGGCGAGTTCGACGTCTGATCGACCGCTGACACAACCGAACGACCCCCGACACACCCGCGCCGGGGGTCGTTTGTCATTCGCACTGTTTCAGTCCTCACCCGCAACCAGTGGCCACGTGGCGCCGACGGGCTCGAGTCGGATGTCGACCGAGGAGACATGCTCTCGCGCCGAGGATGTGCGTGAGCAGGGCCGTGTTGTAGCCGATGCCGACCTCGAACACCGATCACCGAGCGGGGCAGAATTTCCAGCATGCGGGTCATGAGGTCGGGTCTCGTCGACGACGACACTGCCCGCCCTGCCGCCTCGATCTCGG